>Ga0163108_10001530_pt1 | contig 16958 bp, 14 predicted proteins | sample Fk1155metaG_FD_109644 | JGI IMG/M metagenome (GOLD analysis project Ga0163108, IMG submission 109644) | Marine microbial communities from the Central Pacific Ocean - Fk160115 155m metaG | ecosystem: Environmental > Aquatic > Marine > Oceanic > Photic zone | place: The Central Pacific Ocean...
AACTAACATTTTTTTTTCTGAAAACCCAAAATCTGAACCTGGTAATAGAGCTACTCCTGTATCTTTTAAAATATTATTGCATAGTTCACTGGATGAAGAAAATTTCTTATTAATAAATTCGGGCAATAAATAAAATCCTCCTTGAGGTTTATTAATTAAAACATTGTTTGATTTTAAATTTTTATAGACATAATTTCCTACAGATTTAAATATATTTTTAGATTTATTTATATATTCATCATGATTATTTTCATGAGCTGCAATTGCTGCATATTGTATTGGAGCACTAACAGAAGAAAAAGTTTCACTTGCTAAAACTTTAAGTTGATTAGTAATAATTGATAAACTATTTGGAATTATAAAATATCCTAATCTCCACCCTCCAGCTCCGCACCATTTACTTAAACCAGTGCTAATTATTGTTCTATCAGGAGCATAACTTGATATCGACTGGTAATTATTTTCGAATGATAATTCTGAATAAATTTCATCAGATAAAAAATATAAATTATATTTTTTTGACAATGCAGCTAACTCATCTAAATTACCACAAATTTGACCAGATGGGTTATTAGGTGAATTTAAAAATAATAAATATTTTTGATCTTTATTTTCTATTAATAGTTTTTCTAATTCGGCTGCTGTTGGAAACCAATTATTTTCACTAGAACACTCTAGCCATTTAATTTTATTTCTTCCTATGATTGCTTGTGGAGCGTAAGATACCCAGCTTGGAGCTGGCAGAATAATTTCACCATCAAAAAGTATATGAAGCAAGAACATAAGTTCTTTTGATCCAGGACCAACAATTATATTGTCAGACTTATATTCAAAATTCTTTTTTGAAGATATATATTTTGCAATAGAATCTCTTAACTCCTTCAAGCCTTGCATAGGCAAATAGCTATTTTGGTGTGCATGATTTTTTAATTCAGCGACTACATCTACAGGAACTTTAAATGGAGATTGGCCAAAACCAAATTTAAATACTTTTTTTCCATCCTTTTCCATTTTATTAGAAACTTCATTAATAAGAAGAGTAGAGGAAGGTTTTAAATTTTTTATAATATCTTTGATCATTATTGTTTTAATTCTTTTATATTTTTAAATTCATCAAGAATTTTAGGGTTTGCCAAGGCCTCTTTATTTTTAATTTGATTGCCTTCTATTATATTTTTTACAGCTAATTCTACTATTTTACCGTTCTTTGTTCTAGGTATATCACTTACTTGAATTATCTTAGCTGGAATGTGTCTTGGAGAAGCATTATATCGAATTTGTTTTTTCATTTTGAGTTTTAAGTTTTCATTAAGCGCGTACTTGTTATTCAAAATTACAAACAAAATTATTCTAATATCATTATCCCAAGATTGACCTACTACTATAGACTCTCTTACTTCTTTGAACTTTTCAACCTCAGAATAGATCTCTGCCGTTCCTAATCTTACGCCACCTGGGTTTAATGTTGCATCAGATCTTCCATAAATTATATATCCACCTTTTTTTGTTTTAAGCGCGTAATCCCCATGATACCAAGTATTTTTAAATCTTTTAAAATAAGCTTTTTCAAATTTTTTATTGTTTTTATCTTCCCAAAATTTAATTGGCATACAAGGGAAAGGCGAGGCGCATACTAATTCACCTTTTTTATTAATTTTAGATTTTCCTTTTTCGTTATAAACTTTCACATCTAAACCAAGACCATTGCCTTGTATTTCTCCCGAATAGAGAGGTTGATATATATTTCCTAAAACAAAACATGAAACAATATCAGTTCCTCCAGAAATAGATGAAAGATGAACATTCTTCTTAACGCTATTATAAATATATTCATAACCATCTTTAGACAAAGGTGAACCAGTAGAGCAAATCATTTTAAGATTTTTAAGATTTACTTTCTTTTTAATTTTAAGATTTAGTTTATTTAAACTATCAATATATTTTGCACTGACACCAAGTAGACTAATTTTTTCTTTACCAGCCACTCTAAGTAATAAATCATTTTTTTTATACATTGGGAAACCATCATAAAGAAGAATAGAGGCTTTTGAAGCAAGAGAACTTACTAACCAATTCCACATCATCCACCCACATGTAGTAAAATAAAAAATATTATCACCAGGTTTAATTTCACAATGCAACTGATGTTCTTTTAAATGTTGAAGAAGTACCCCACCAGATCTATGGCAAATACATTTAGGTTTTCCAGTTGTTCCGCTTGAATAAAGTATAGCAAGAGGATGGTTAAAACTAAATTTTTTAAATGTATGATTTGTTTGTTTTATATTTTTTATATCCTTTGAATAAAAATATTTAATTGATTTGATTTTTTTAAATTTTGTTATTTTCTTTCCAGGATAATTTAAAACTACAACTTTTTTGATAGAATTAATTTTCCTTATTATTTCAGGAAGTTTTTCAATTATATTTATTTCTTTTCCATTATAATAATATCTATCTGCAATAATTAAAATCTTAGGTTTTATTTGAGCAAATCTTTCTATTACACCCTTAACACCAAAGTCTGGAGAGCAAGATGACCAAATTGCTCCAATAGCGGTTGTACCAATAAAATACTCTACTGTTTCTATTATATTTGGAAGGTAAGCGGCAACTCTATCACCACTCTTTGTGTTATTTGATTTTAGAAAGCTAATTATTTTATTAGAATTAATATTTAGTTCTCTCCAAGATCTCTTTTCTTTATAACCATTTTCGCTAACAAAGGATATAGCTTTAGAATTATCATTTTTAGACAATAAATTTTCTGCAAAATTTAATTTATAATCAGAAAGAAAGTAGTTTTTATAAAACGTTTTTGATTTAGTTAAATTAATTTTTCCTTTCCTACCTTTTACATTGCAATAATCCCATATAGATTCCCAAAACTTGTCTGAATTTTTTATACTCCATGACAATATATTATTATATTTTCGTTTGAACTTTTGGTTGTATCTTAGATTTATATAATCTTCATAATTTGCAAGATTAGAATTTTTTATTTGTGAGTTACTGGCAGACCAAAGTTTTTTCATAGATAAAAATTAATATTCTACTATAGCTATTGAGCTATTAAAATTTAAACCTAAGGTAGTATTATATCTCTAAAATAAAATTTGTAATTAATAAAAAAAAAAATATAAACAAAAAAATGGAGCTAACATTAATCTACACTATTATTGGATTTGGTTTGGCTGGCTATAGTGTTATTGGAAACGACTCAATTCAAACATTAGGAACATTTATAGCATCCAAACAAAAATGGTTTAAATGGTACACGCTAGCTGCTTCCGCATCATTTGTGATGATTATAGCTCTTGGATGGGGTTGGTATGCCTATGATGGCGATATTTCATATGGAAGATTAACAAGAATACCTTACAAAGAAATACAATGGTATCACGCAGTTGCTCCTGCAATATTATTATTGTTAACAAGAATTGGTATTCCGGTTTCTACTACTTTTTTAGTTTTATCTGCTTTTGCATCGACAGTAGTTTTAGAAAAAATGTTAATGAAAAGTGTTGTTGGCTACGGTTTAGCAACAATAGTTGCTTATATTGCTTGGATAACAATATCAAAATTTATTAATGAAAAATTTGATGAAGTTGATGACAAATGGATAGGTTTTTGGCGAAACAGTGTTTGGGTTACCTCTGGGTGGTTATGGTGGGTATGGTTATCCCACGACGTTGCTAATATAGCCGTATACTTACCAAGACAGTTGAGTCCTATTCTTCTGATTGCAGTAATGATCTACTTTACAATTCTACTATTTTATATTTTTTATATTCATGGAGGGCCTATACAAAAGGTAGTTTTGGATAAAACTGGAACTAGATACGCAAGATCAGCCACTATTATTAATGTAATCTATGCTTTAGTTTTATTTTACTTTAAAGAATTAAATGATCTTCCCATGTCAACAACTTGGGTATTTGTTGGATTATTATGTGGTCGAGAATTAGCAATTTCAACAATGAATAAGGATTATAAATTTAAATATGTTTTCCCACTAATTGGAAAAGATTTTATCAAAATGATCTTTGGTTTAAGTGTATCGGTTGGAATAGTGCTTGCAATTCACTATATAATCATTCCAAATAATTGGTTTTAAAATAATTTTAAACCGATAACTCCAACAAGGATTAATACAATAGAAAATATCTTTGTTAGTGCAATCTTTTCTTTTAAAAAGAAATATCCAATAAATATGGAAAAAAATATACTTGTTTCTCTTAATGCCGCTACCATAGGAATAGGTGCTTTTGTAAATCCCCAAACAACAATAATGTAAATAATAAAAGATAATGATCCGCCAATCCAAAAAATTAATTTCCCGTCTTTAATTATTCTAGAAATAATATTTTGCTCTTTTTTATATTTTAATAAAAAAGGAAAAATCAATGCACTAAGTGCAAAAGACCAGCTCATATAAGAAATTGCAGATAAACTTATTCTGGCCCCATAACCATCAACTAAAGAATAAAGACCAATAAATAAACCAGTTAGGAGAGAATATTTTATGATGTTTGAGTTATTTTCATTGTTTTCTACTTTAAAACCTAAAAGCATAATTCCAACACAAACCAGCAGAATTGAAATAATTATTGGAACATCAAATATAACACCCAAAAAAATTAACGAAATAAATGTAGCAACCAGTGGACCAAAACCCCTGCAAATTGGATAAACTTTTGTAAAATCTCCAATTTGATAAGCTGAAAGTAAATACCATTGATAACCCTGGTGAATAATCGCACTTGCGATAATGTAAGGAATACTTTCAAGAGAAGGCATGGGAAATATAATTATTGCTATGATTGCCAATGGAACATGTCCAAGCACAATTGCTGAAACTGCAATTGTTTTATCTGAATGCTTTTTAACCATAGCATTCCAGATAGCATGCATAATAGTTCCAAATATTATTATAAAGAAAACCTTATTTTCCATTATATAAGAATAAATATTTATTCGTTTACAAAAACAGAAACGCCCCTGTTATTTATATCTACATCAAATTTTTTATGAAGTGGAGGAAATGCTCTTTGAGCACAATCTAGTCTGTCACAAGTTCTACAAGAAACACCAATAGGAGTTTCTATTTTTTTATCATTTACGTCTACATGTTCTGTGTAAATAAAATCTTTTACGTATTTAGATTCACAACCCAGACCAATTGATAACATTCCTTTTGGTTTTCCAAATTTTCCAATTCCCTTTTCAACAGTTCTTGCAATACAAATATATTTTTCACCATTTGTCATTTTACTAACAGCTACTTGAATAACATTTGGTCTTGAAAAAGCCGAATAAACATTCCATCTAGGGCACGCTCCACAATATCTTGGTATTTCAATTCCTGACATTGAAAATCTTTTTGAAATATTTCCAGCCATATCTACTCTTAACATATGAAAAGGAATCCCAGAAAGTTTAGGATCTTGTAAACAGGTAACCCTATGAGCAACTTGTTCAAATGAAGTTGCAAATGTATTTTGTAATAGCTCTAAATCATATTTTAATTTCTTACATTCGGTATGAAATAATTTATAAGGCATTAAAATTGCAGCTCCGCAATAATTAAGTAGTGCAACTATTGCTAAATTTTTAGATTCTTCTGAAGGAAATTTAAAAGTTTCTAAGTATTCATTTATTTCTTTAGATGCACCTTCTTGTGCTATTTGAGCTGCAGCATAAAGTTTTTTAGTTTCTAATGAATTATAATCACTTAATAAAAGTTCTTTTTTATTTTTATGGTAAATTTTCGAAAAAAGTTTGTTATCTTCCGGAATTACATCTTTAACCGTAATAGAATACTTAGAATAAAGATATTCGCATAGAGACGTATATCTAGATCTATTATTTTTTTGAATATCAGAAAATATTTTTTCTGCAAATTGTTCTAATTTAGGAAAGTAGTTTTTATTTACTTGTATAAAATCTGCTATAAGTTCACCAGGAAAAGAATTTTTTCTGTTATCTACAATTTTTCCAGAAAGTTTTTCAATTTTATTAACTAATTCATGATCTTTCTTTTTTAAAATATCACCAAGTCTAAGAATTGCCCTTCCAATTTTTGGATTTGTTGATACTAAATCTTTTACTTCTGGAGCAAGAATGTCCAAATCTTCAAATAGTGAATCGTCTAAAATTTCAGAAATATTATTATATAAATTTAGATCTGACTTGGATGTAAGGTCTGATAATTGAATTTTTAATTTGTCACAAACTTTAAGTAGCAAATCTCCATCTATTTTTCTTTTTCCGCTTTCAATTAAGTTTAAGTAGCTTGGAGATATACCCAAGTCTTCCGCTAATTTATTTGCTTGCAATCCAAGCTGTCTTCTAAATGCCTTTATTTTTGGTCCAATTTTCATACTTTCTATGCTCATAAATTTTCTATTTGTAAATTTTGTAAATTAATATTTACAAAAAATTTATAATGTTTACAAGAGAAAAGTAATAATATCTTTATTTTGTAAAGATTGTAAATTATAAAATTTACATGAACGAATTTAACAAAAACACCAAAAACCAAATAACAGAGCAAGAAATTAAAGAACACAAATCTAGAGGAATCTATCTTAGAGATGATCATTGCGATTGGGGCTCAAGCGGCATGAATGAGTTGAGCTCTGAAAGTGATGAACATAATCAAAACTCTTAAATTGGTAATTTAATCAGAAAGGCAATAAATGTCAGCGAAGGGTAGCGTATCCTATAAATTAAAAAGATTTTCAGGTATCAAGAGAGATTATACCTCAGAAGAAGTTGAAAGATTAAAAGGATCAATCAAGATTGAGTATTCGATTTCTAAACAACAATCAGAAAAACTTTGGACTTTATTAAATACTGAGTCGTACGTTAATACATTGGGCTCTTTATCTGGCAACCAAGCTGTTCAGCACGCAAAAGCTGGTCTTAAGGCTATATATCTTAGTGGTTGGCAAGTAGCTGCCGATGCAAATAGCGCAGGAGAGATGTATCCAGATCAATCTTTGTATCCTTATGATAGTGCTCCAAAATTAGTTGAAGCAATGAACAATGCTTTAATAAGAGCTGATCAAATTCAACATATGGAATTAACCGATGGTCAAATGAAAGAAAAAGATAGAGTAGATTATTTGTTACCAATTATTGCAGATGGTGAAGCGGGATTTGGAGGACCATTAAATGTATTTGAATTAACAAAAAAATTTATAAAAGCAGGTGCCGCTGGCGTACATTTTGAAGATCAGTTAGCAAGTGAAAAAAAATGTGGTCACATGGGTGGAAAAGTTTTGGTTCCAACTAGCACAATGGTTAAGAATCTAAAATCAGCAAGATTGGCTTCAGATATTTCTGATGTTCCACTTATTATTTTGGCAAGAACTGATGCTAATGCTGCAAAACTTATAACGAATGATTTTGACGAAAATGATAAACCTTTTTTAACGGGTGAAAGATCTCCTGAAGGTTTCTTTTATGTTAAGGATGGAATTGATCAAGCAATATCAAGAGGCTTAGCTTATGCTCCTTACGCTGACTTGATGTGGTGTGAAACTGCTACTCCCAATTTAATGGAAGCTAAAAAGTTTGCTGATGCAATACATAAAAAATTCCCAGGAAAAATTCTTGCTTATAACTGTTCTCCATCATTTAATTGGAAGAAACATTTATCAGATGAAGAGATTGCAACATTTCAACAGAAGATTGGTGAAATGGGTTACAAATTTCAATTTATTACATTAGCTGGATTTCATACTCAAAATATTGCAATTTTTGATTTAGCTGAAAAATATAAACAAGAAGGTATGACTGCATATTCAAAAATTCAGCAACATGAATTTGCTAGAGAAAAAGATGGATATACTAGTGTAAAACATCAAAGAGAAGTAGGAACATCTTATTTTGATGCAGTTTCAAATACAATAAGTTCAGGAAAAAGTTCTACCACAGCCATGAAGGACTCAACAGAGTCAGAACAATTTTAATTTTTTTTTGATAATTAAACCATTTAGCTGAATTGAGTGGTGTTGGATCTTATCAATATACATTAGCCATTAATACACAAGAGTGTAAATTGATATAATGAATAAAAACCTTTTTTTACTTACAGTTAGTCAAGTATTTGGTTTTACGGCTGCAACTATTACAGTTTTTTTAAGTGGAATTATTGGGTCACAAATTACTTCTATAAAGTCTTTATCAACATTACCTACAGCTCTATCAGTTGTTGGTACTGCAATTTGTACTATTTTTGCAGCAAAAATTATGAGCAAAATAGGTCGAAGGTTAGGTTTTATTTTTGCAGCCTTCGGAAGTTCAGCATCTTCTTTGCTAGCTGCTTTCGCTATTTATCAAAAAAACTTTATTTTATTTTGTATCTCATGCTTAATTATTGGTATGGGATTGGCATTTATTCATCAATATCGTTTTGCGGCAGCAGAAAGTGTAGAGAAAGAAAAAGCACCAAAAGCTATCTCTATTTTAATGTTAGCAGGTATTGCTGCGGCTTTTTTAGGAATAACATCAGCAAATTATACAAAAAACCTTATTCCTGATCATTTATATGTCGGCTCTTATCTTTTGCTAGCTGCATTTTCTTTTATGCCAGCAATATTATTATTTTTTTATAAAAATAATGAACAAACAAAAATAGATTTAAACAATAAATACAGTAGTGGACGTAGATTGTTTGAAATAATTTTTCAACCAAGATTTTTGCAAGCAGTAATTGCCGCTGCATTTGCTTATGCAATAATGTCATTTTTAATGACTGCTAGCCCCATAAGCATGCACGTGATGGAAAAAATGAGTTTAGAAAAAACAGGCCTAGTTCTTCAATTTCATGTGGCAGCCATGTTTCTTCCATCATTAATTACAGGGAATTTAATTAAAAAGTTTGGTCATAGCAATATAATGTATATGGGTGTTTTGTTTTTAGTCGTAACAATAATCTTAAGTTTATTTGAACAAACATATAAAAATTATATGTTAGCTCTAATATTTTTAGGATTAGGATGGAATTTTTTATTTATTTCTGGAACTAGTTTGGTTGTTTTAACTTACAAAGAAGAAGAGAAATTTAGAGCTCAAGGAATCAATGATTTGATTGTATTCTCTATAATGGCATTAGCGAGTCTATCAGCAGGACTATTGTTAAGTTTAACTAGCTGGAAAACAATGAACTTAATATGTATTCCATTTTTAATACTAATTATTGCATCAATACTAAATGCAGATCGAAAAAAGTAGATTCTCTTATAAATATTGGAGTGGTTGCAGGGGTTATTTCTGTTACAATTATAGCTTACTTTATGTATCAAAAAAGGTGCCACGGTAAAAATGAAGATTAATTTATACAATCTATAATATTTATTACTCTATCAATATTGGCAATGAGTATTATGCTGTATTTGGGTGTGACATCTGTAATTAAAGGTTTTAGTGCAAAAAATGATAGTAGACTTGAAAAGAGACAGAACAAAAAGAGGAAACTGAAATAAAAGAAAATTTATTAGACAATTCCGTTGGTTTATCGTCAAAAATAGAAAAATTAAATGAACTATATAAATTTGGAGCTCTAACTAAGGAAGAATTTGATAGAGCAATAACAAAATTACTTGAAAATTTAAAATACTTATAATTTAATGAGTTTATGGATTTAGAAAAAATAGATGGTTTTGAAATAAAATATGATGATCAGTCAGAAAGAATAATAAATATTAAACTAGAAGATCATATATTTGAAAAACTTGCTTTTGATTTCAAAAAGTTCGATGTTTTAACTTTGGAATATAAACCCTTTTCTAGATTTACCATAGCCAATGACTTAGATGTTTTTACTTCTAATAAATTAAGTAATTTTATAAATCAAATACTTAAAGATAGAAATACAGGTTGTTTTATAGTTTCTCCTAAAAATAAACATTCACTTATTGATCGAACATTCATGGTAAAATTATCTACTGCAATAGCACATCTAATTGGAAATCCAAATCATGACTCAATGGCTGGAAAGTTTTATGCAAGATTTCATGTAAAACATGTTGATAATTCAGATAGTTATTTAAAAAAAGCTTACGCAAATATGGATCTTCATACAGACGGCACATATGTGAATGAAAAAACAGATTGGCTTTTAATGTCAAAACTTGAAGAACAACATGTTGAAGGAGGGCAAAGTGTTTTCCTTCATTTAGATGATTGGGAAGAATTAAATAATCTATCTAAAGATCCTATAGGAAGAAAAAATTTCTCATGGGGATCACCCAAGAGCAAAAATGTAGACTATAAAGTAGAGCATCCTATTTTTTCTGATGATGAAAATGGTTTACCACAAATTTCATATATTGATCAGTTTCCTGAACCAAAAAATACGCAACAAGGTCTATTTTTACAAAAATTATCTAATGCATTAGAAGGTAGTAAAAATAAAATAATAACATCTCTTCCTGTTGGGTCATGTGTTGTTGTTAACAATTATTTTTGGCTCCATGGCAGAAAACCATTTAAACAAAATCCTAAATTAAGTAGAGAACTATTAAGAATTAGAGGAGCTTTTTTTAATTAATGTCTAAAGATTTAATCTCGATCAATAAGCTTTCCAAAATCTATAGAAATGGATTACTTGCGTTAAAAGATGTTAGCCTTGATATTAAGAAAGGTGAAATTCTAGCAATGTTAGGACCTAACGGTGCAGGCAAAACAACTTTAATAAGTATTATATGTGGAATTGTTACACCTTCATCTGGAAATGTTGATGTAGATGGCTTTGATATAATAAAAAATTATAGAGAAACAAGATCTAGAATTGGTTTAGTGCCTCAAGAGCTAACATTGGAAAATTTTGAAACAGTATTTAACAATGTTTCTTACACAAGAGGTCTTTATGGTAAATCGCCCAATCCTAAATATATTGAAAAAATTTTGAAGGATTTATATTTATGGGATAAAAAAAATGATCTTTTGAGACAATTATCTGGAGGAATGAGGAGAAGAGTTCTGATTGCAAAAGCTTTATCACATGAACCTTCAATATTATTTTTAGACGAACCAACGGCCGGAGTTGATGTTGAGCTTAGAAAAGAAATGTGGAAGGTGGTTGAAAAATTAAGAGAAAGCGGTGTAACAATTATTTTAACTACTCATTATATTGAGGAAGCAGAAGCAATTGCAGACAGAGTTGCAGTTATTAATCATGGTGAAATTATTATAGTTGATGAAAAAAAAGAATTACTAAAAAAAATGGGTAAAAAGAAATTAACCTTAGATTTACACGAAAAAACAGAATCTATACCAGAAAGTTTAAAAAAATATGATCTTGAATTATCTAAAGATAAATTATCAATTGCTTATACTTATGATGTGCAAAATCAAATAACTGGAATTACTAATTTACTCCAGGATTTAAGAGATCAAGGGTTAAAATTAAAAGACATAAAAACAGAACAGAGTACTCTAGAAAAAATATTTGTTAATTTAGTTAAGGAGAATAATGAAAATTAATTATTACGGTTTTAGAGCAATTTATCTTCATGAAATGGATCGTTTTAGAAGAACACTGCTGCAATCTTTAGTTTCTCCAGTTTTATCAACATCTTTATATTTTATTGTATTTGGATCTGTTATCGGAAATTACGTTCAAAACATTGATGGCATTAGTTATGGCTCATACATCGTGCCTGGCTTAATTATGTTAACTTTATTAACGCAATCAATAAGTAATACTTCATTTGGAATTTTTTTTCCAAAATTTAATGGTTCTATCTATGAAATATTAGCCGCTCCTATATCTACATTTGAAATGGTACTTGCATTTGTTGGTGCGGGTGCAACAAAAACAATGATTATTGGTGCTGTAATTTTTTTAACTTCTATGTATTTTGTTGAAGTTTCAGTCCTTCATCCTTTTTTAATGATATTCTTGCTTATACTTGTTTCATTTACATTTGCATTATTTGGATTTTTAATTGGTTTAATGAGTTCTAATTTTGAACAAATGTCTATAATTCCAACTTTGGTAATTACACCAATGGTATTTCTGGGAGGAAGTTTATATTCTTTAGATATGTTGCCTCCATTTTGGCAGACTGTTACTTATTTTAATCCAGTAGTTTATTTAATTAATGGTTTAAGATTTGCTTTTTATGGATCTTCAGATTTTAATATTTGGATAAGTATTACATCGATGATTTTCTTTTTTGTTGCATGTGTTTCAGCTGTCGCATATGTTTTAAAAAAAGGATACACTATAAAAAGTTAATTAATTAAAGGGGTGCCTCATAGGCTGAGAAATACCCTTAGAACCTGTCCGGTAATTCAGAAAAGGGAGAACATGGATCAGCTAAACCTAATAAACCAATCGACATCAATTTTAATTACATTAGGTATAAGTTTATCATTTATAATTATTGGATTACTTTATTCAAAAAAACACCAAGGTCTTAATAATTATTTATTAGCAAATAGATCTGTTGGTGTATTTTCATTAACATCAAGCTTGGTTGCATCTGCATTAGGTGCCTGGATATTATTTGGCCCAGCTTCAGCAGCAACATGGGGTGGAATTGGAGCTGTAATAGGTTATGCGCTAGGGACTGCTTTTCCGTTATTCATACTTATTTATTTAGGAGAAAAATTTAGAAAAAATTATTCTAAGGGCAAAACTTTAATTGAAGTTATTAGAATTAGATATGGAACAAAATTATTTAAATTAATTTTATTTTTATCTATTTTTTATATGACTATTTTTTTAATTGCGGAAGTAACCGCAGTATCTCTTTTAGTAAAATATATTTCAGGAACCAGCTTATGGATTACAGCTGGAATAGTTATAATCACTTCGTTAATTTATACACTTTATGGAGGTTTAAGAGCCTCATTGTTCACAGACAACATTCAATTTATAATCTTTGGACTATTGTTATTGATAGTTTTTTCAAATTTAACTTCATTCAATTCAAGTGAATTTAATTTTGATTACATTAGTCAAAATAAACCTCACCTTTTAAGTGCAAAATACTTACCTAATTTTACCGCAGGATTAACTTTTTTTATTGCCGTAGCTGCAACTAATTTATTTCATCAAGGTAATTGGCAAAGAGTTTATGCTGCAAAAAATGGTGAAGTTTTAAAAAAAAGCTTAATTTTTTCTTTTTTAATTATTTTACCAATAATTTTTTTAATGGGATTTTCAGGTTTAATTGCAGTTTCACAAAACGAAACAGTTATTCCGGATCTTGCATTTTTTTCATTAATTTTAAAAGAAGAAGGAATTCAGTTATCCATAATTATTATTATTTTAGCTATATCATTAACTATTAGTAGTATTGATACTTTGATCAACGCTATATCAAGTTTGATTATTGTTGATGGAAATAAAATATTTAATGTTAAAAAAAACTATCTCAAGTTTTCAAAACATATTATGATTTTTTTATCAATTATTGCATTTTTAATAGCATCAAAAGGATTAAGTATTTTGTATTTATTTTTACTTGCAGATTTATTATGTTGTGCTGCAGTAATGAGCGTTTTTTATGGATTTTATAATAAGAAATTTAGTGAAGAAAAATCTTATGTTTCAATTATATTTGGTTTAATTATGGGACTTCTGTTATTTCCAAGTCCAGATTTCTCAAAATCAATATTAGTTGGTATAATTTTTCCTACTAATATGTTTCCAGATCTTATCTCACAATCTTTATTATTTTCTTCATTTATAATTGCAACATTTGCACCTTTAATTGTGTGGAAAATTAAAGATTATGGTATAAGAAATTAATTGTCTTAATTGCTAAATATATTTTATGCAAAATTATAATTGGAATTATCCAACAACTATATGGGTTGGTGAAAACCGAATAAAAGATTTAGGAGAGGCCTGTAGAAAATTAAATATTAATAAACCATTACTTGTAACTGACAACGGGCTAGCAAAATCTAAAATTATTTTAGATGCCGTTTCATCGCTTACAAAAGAAAATATAGCAGTACAAGTTTACTCGAATGTAGTTGGGAACCCAACTGGCAGAAATGTTGTAGAAGGAGTTGAATTTTTTAAAAAAAATAAATGTAACGGTGTAATAGCATTTGGTGGAGGTAGTGGACTGGATGTTGGAAAAGCAATAGCTTTTATGTCGGGACAAACTTTATCTATTTGGGATTTTGAAGATGTAGGAGATAATTGGGCTAAAGCAAATTCTGATAAGATTGCCCCAATTATTGCTGTGCCAACTACTGCTGGAACAGGATCTGAAACTGGCAGAGCATCAGTAATTTTAAATGAAGATATTGGAGAAAAAAAAATTATATTTCATCCAAAATTTTTACCTTCAATTGTAATTTTAGATCCGGTTTTAACATTAGGTTTGCCTTCTAATATTACTGCAGCAACAGGCATGGATGCGCTTGCTCATAATCTTGAAGCATATTGTTCACCCGGCTACCACCCAATGGCTGATGGAATAGCTTTAGAAGGCATGAGAATAGTTAATAAATGGCTAATAAAAGCTGTAAAAAATGGAAATGATTTGGAAGCAAGAATGAATATGTTATCCGCTGCAAGCATGGGCTCAACAGCATTTCAAAAAGGATTAGGTGCAATACATTCCTTAAGTCACCCAGTAAATGCATTAAACAATGTTCATCATGGTTTATCCAATGCAATCTTTATGCCTTACGTTTTAACTTTTAATAAAAGTGCAATTGAACAAAAAATAATTAAAATTTGTGACTATCTAGAACTGAGCGATAAATCATTTAAAGGATTTATAGATTGGGTTTTAAATTTAAGAAATGAATTAGACATTCCTCATGAATTATCCGATGTTATACAAGAGAAAGATTTTGATATTGAAAGATTGTCAAAAATGGCGTTAAACGACCCATCTACTGGCGGTAATCCTAAAAAATTGACAATAGATGACATGAGAACTATGTATCGAAATAGCATGCAAGGAAATTTGTTTTAATATGATTAAATTATTAAATAATGACACATTGTTAATAAATGTAAGTTATTGTAAAATTATCAAATGTTCGATTTTATAATTCCATTTATAATTTTAATTCTAGTTGTTGTATTTATACACGAATATGGACACTATTATTTTGCTAAAAAATATGGAGTAGGTGTAACTGATTTCTCAATTGGTTTTGGCAAAGAAATATTTGGTTGGAATGATAAATCAGGTACCCGCTGGAAAATATGCTTGATACCACTTGGAGGATATGTCAAATTTTTTGGAGATAGAAATGTATTTTCTCAAGCAGATCAAGAAGAATTGTTAAAACAATATAGTAAAAAAGACCAAGAAAAATTATTTGTAACTAAACCGTTATATCAAAGATCATTAATAGTATTTGGTGGACCTTTAGCTAATTTTTTATTAGCTATCGTAATATTTTTATCAATTTATATGTTTGTTGGAAAAGATTTTACGCCAGCATTAATTGATGAAGTTCAAAAAGACAGTCCAGCTGAAGTTGCGGGATTAATGAAAAATGATGTTATTATAGAAATAGACAACAACAAAGTAGAAAGTATTTTGGATGTTTCAAAATATATTGCAATGTCCACATCTGAATATTTAGATTTTAAAATTTCAAGATATAACCAACAAATAGTATTTAAAGTTAAACCAAATTTAGTTCCCTCAGAGGATAATCTTGGAAACAAAATTAATAAAAGAATGGTTGGAATTAAAATAATTCCATACAATAATGAGATAAATCATGTAAAATTAGGACCTGCGCAAGCACTAATTCAGTCTGTTGGTGAAGTTTATTTTGTAACAAAATCCTCATTAAAATATTTAGGATCAATGTTAAGTGGCAAAGGAGACAGTTCTCAATTGGGAGGCCCAATTAGAATAGCAAAAATATCAGGCCAAGTTGCTGAATTTGGGATAATTCCATTTTTAAGTATGATGGCTTACATATCAATCAGCCTTGGTTTAATTAATCTATTTCCAATTCCAATGTTAGATGGTGGTCATTTAATGTTTTATGGTATTGAAAAAGTTTTAGGCCGACCATTAAGTCAAAAAACACAAGAAGGTTTTTTTCGAATCGGAATGTTTTTATTGTTATCTTTAATGTTTTTTGCGACTTTTAATGATCTTAAAGACATAGGTCTATTTTAAAGGAATTTCGTAAAATTTAAAAAAGCTAACAAAACCAATACTTTTAGAGCACAATATATTGTGTAAAAAATTTTTATAAACACAAAAAAAAAGCTTGAAAAATCAAGAATTTTATTAAAAAAGTGTAAATACCTAACAACTGGAGCTAAAAATGAATAAAAAACAATTAATAGCAAAACTATCAGAAAAACTAAGTCAAAGCAAAGCTGATGCAGAGCGTACTTTTGATATTATTACCAACACAATTTTGGACGCTTTAAAAGGTGATGATTCAGTTAAAATTGCTGGTTTTGGTACATATAAAGTAGCAAAGAGAAAAGCTAGAATTGGAAGAAATCCAAGAACAGGTGAACAAATTCAGATCGGTGCTTCTCAAAAAGTTAAATTCTTACCTGCAAAAGCACTTAAAGAAGTTTTCAATCGATAATTCTTTATTTTAAACAGTCTTTATTAATTAAAAAATTAGTAAAGGCTGTTACTATATGCAATTTCTGCATACCTTTTTTTCTTAATCAACGTTAGTTTTATTTTTTTTTTAAATTATAAAAACTCTTTTTGAAAGGAGATTTTATGATTAAATATTTAAAAAAAATAGTTGGTCCTTTAGTAATTTTATTTTTATTATTAAGCATGACCAGCACAAGTTATGCAGACACAACAGTATCTGCTGAAGTAGGTTTCATTTTTAATACTTTTCTATTTTTAGTATGTGGATTTTTAGTAATGTTCATGGCAGCAGGATTTGCCATGCTCGAATCTGGAATGGTAACATCAAAAAGTGTATCTGTAATCTGCGCAAAGAACATTGGATTGTTTTCAATT
>Ga0163108_10001534_pt1 | contig 16948 bp, 14 predicted proteins | sample Fk1155metaG_FD_109644 | JGI IMG/M metagenome (GOLD analysis project Ga0163108, IMG submission 109644) | Marine microbial communities from the Central Pacific Ocean - Fk160115 155m metaG | ecosystem: Environmental > Aquatic > Marine > Oceanic > Photic zone | place: The Central Pacific Ocean...
CAAAATCACATCTAAATTATTTGATAAATAAAGAAAAAATTATGAAAAAACTAAAACACAAAGATGTTGAAATCAAATATATTAAACGCAATTAAATGTAAACGGTAAAAATTGGAAAAAAAAAATAAAGTAGATTTAATTGGTGGCTCAGTTTTAATCATATTTTCAATGCTATTGGGACTCAATCAAACATTGGTTAAAATTGTTAACAGTGGGATACATCCTCTTTTTCAAGTCGGACTACGATCAATATTAGCTTCAATACCTGTATTATTGTTTTGCTTTATCTTTAAAAAGAAATTGTCTATTAGCGACGGAAGCCTTGTACCTGGTATAATTTGTGGGTCCTTATTCGGTATCGAGTTTGTTCTTTTATTTTTTGCTCTTGAGTACACATCAGTAGCTAGGTCGTCAATTTTGTTTTATTCAATGCCTGTCTGGTTAGGTATAGCTGCCCATTTTCTAATTAAGGATGAGGAATTAAATGTAAAAAGGGTAATAGGCTTTGTCTTATCGATTGTCGCTATTTTTATCGCTCTTTTTTCTAAAAATAAAATTGGTGAGGGGGGGTTGTTAGGAGATATATTTGCTTTGTTAGCAAGTTTTTTGTGGGCAGGGATTGTTTTAATAGTACGTAAAACAAACTTAAAAAGGTCATCTCCAGAAATGCAGTTGCTATATCAATTAATTGTTTCTAGTATTTTAATTTTGCCAATTTCAATTTATTTTGGTTATTTTTTTAGGGAATTAAATTCACTAATCATCTCCATTTTTATTTTTCAGTTTTTAGTAATAGTTGCTGCAGGATTTTTGACATGGTTTTGGGTTTTGTCAATTTATCCAGCTTCATCAATGGCATCCTTTAGTTTTTTTGCGCCAATCTTTGGAGTTATGTTTGGATGGATAATTTTAAAAGAAGAGATAGGTATTTCAATTATAATATCTCTTCTTTTGGTAAGCGTTGGAATTTACTTAATAAATGTGAGTGACTAAAAATAAAATTAATTCACATCAATGGTTGTGTGCCTTTTATGATGAAGGGTCTGGAACCTTTCTAAGGTATGGTTTCACTGTTTCCCATCCATCTGGATATATTTTTTCAGCCTCTTCATTTTTCACAGCTGGTAATATTACGACATCATCTCCTTTTTGCCAATTAGCCGGTGTAGCAACTTTGTGTTTAGCTGTTAGCTGCATAGAATCAATCGATCGAAGTATTTCATTGAAGTTTCTTCCCGTTGCCATTGGGTAAGTTAAATATAGACCAATTCTTTTATCAGGTCTTACAACGAAAACAGTTCTAACGGTTTCATTGTCAACAGCTGTTCTCCCCATAGAAGTTGAACCAGCATCTCCTTCTAACATATTAAATAATTTGGCTACTTTTAAATCTTCATCAGCAATTATTGGATAATTAGGTCTTGTGCCTGAAACGTCTTCAATATCATCTAACCATTTATTATGATCATCAACACCGTCAACACTCAAACCAATTACTTTAACATTCCTTTTATCAAAGTCATCTTTCATTGAAGCTAGAGATCCTAATTCAGTTGTGCATACTGGTGTAAAATCTTTTGGATGAGAAAATAATACTCCCCAACTATCACCCAACCAATCATGAAATGAAATTTCACCTTCAGTGGTATTTGCAGTAAAATCTGGACAAACGCTATTAATTTTTAATGTCATTTATATTTACCCTTTCAAAAACTATTTATAATTATTAGCTTATATAAAATGTCAGGTTTTTATGCCTTTTGCAATATTTTTATTTGGATCATAAAAAGGTTTTCTTACAACTTTTATATCTCTAACTTTTCCATCAAATATCGCATTAGCAACAAAACCAAGATCAGAATATTGGACAGGTAAATAACCCATAGCAATATTTTTTTCTAACCTTGGAGAAAAAACAGATGAGGTTATATAGCCAACATTTTTAAAATTATAGAGAATTTCTAGATGTTCATCAGTGGGGTTATTGAGGGGTTCACCATCAATTTCAAATCCACAAAACTTTTTTTTGATCCCCTTGTTTTTAATTTGAATTAGGGCGGATTTACCAATAAAATTATGATCCATTGTTAAATCAACCAATCTATCCAATCCTAATTCAAAAGGGTTGTTACTAATATCCATATCAGCTATATAAGAAAGCATTGCCCCTTCTATTCTTCTTATAGTCGATGTGTGTCCAGGAAATAGACCTAATGGTTTGCCTATTTCCATAATTCTATTCCATAGTTGATCTCCAAATATTTGATCTTGCAAAAAAATTTCATAACCAAATTCACTGCTCCATCCAGTTCTTGAAATGACAAGCGGTATATTATAAAAATCAAATTCAACATGATGATAATATTTAATATTATCAATCCAATTTCCAAAGACTGATTTCATAATTAATTTGGATTTTGGACCTTGGAGTTGGAGGGGAGAGACGTCTGGTTCAGTTATATTGACATTGAGTCCAGAATTAATTTTAACACCTTTAGCCCAAAGAAGAACATCGCTATCTGCAAGTGAAAGCCAATATTTATTGCTATCAAGTCTTAACAAAACAGGATCATTAATGATCCCGCCATCTTCACATAAAATCAAAACATATTTGCATTGTCCAATTTTTAAGTCATTCAAGTTCCTTGGTGTGAGTAATTGGACAAACTCTTGCGCATCTGGACCAGTAATTTGAACTTGCCTTTCGACTGAAACATCACATAAAATAGCATTATTAATCAAATTCCAATAATTTTGAACAGGATCACCAAAACTTCTAGGGATATACATATGGTTATAAACAGAGAAGCCATCGCATCCAGATTGCAGGGTAGAATTAAAGAAAGGAGATTTTCTAATTTGTGTGCCAAACGTATTTAAACTATTATTATCCATAAATATGCTCGTCAACGTAATGTGATTTTCTTTTTATATGCACAAAAGAAAAAAGAATATATATAAAATAATAAGTATTTAAAGATTTAATTATGGCACAAAATTTTTCTATCGAAGATCAACTAAAAAAAGCAAAAAACTTTGCCAACAAAGGAAACTTTTTAGAGGCAAAGAAGTCCTATCAAAAAATTCTTACAATATTTCCTAAAAATACAAGAGCTTTAGATGGTATAAATAAATTATCAAAATATTCTTTAGCTTCAGATGATGAAATTAAAAATTCTATAAATAAATTAATAAAACTTTACAATACTGCCCAATATTCAAAATCACTAGAGTATGGTAATAAACTATTAATAAAATATTCGAACCATGTAATTATTTTTAATATTGTAGGTGCGACATATGCAGCGTTAGATAAATATAAAGATGCTATAAGATTATACCTATTAGCATTAGAAATTGAGCCAAAAAATATTCAAGTTTTGAATAATTTGGGAATTACTTATAAAAATATTAACGATTATAAAAAGGCAAAAATTAGTTTTGAAAAAGCGATATCATTAAAACCTAATTTTGTAGAAGCGTATAATAATTTAGCGTTAACATTAAAAGAAGAAAAAAACCTAGAAGGTGCGTTAGGGCTTCTTAAAAAAGCAGTTTCAATAAACCCAAATTACTTTGAAGGTTACTATAATATAGGCAATATATTGACATCACTTGGAAGATTCAAAATGGCAATAGAAAATTATGAAAAAGTAATAAAGATTAAGCCAAATCATTTTGATTCTTATAACAACAAAGGGGCTACTTACAATATATCAAAAGAATACCAAAAAGCATATCAAAGTATCAAAAAAGCAATAGGAATAAATCCAAATATTGCAGATGCATTCAATAATTTAGGAACAGCAGAATTAAATTTGGAAAATGAGAGAGATGCAATCATAAGTTTTAATAAAGCTATTAAAATTGATCCAAAGCTAGTGACGGGATATTCTAACTTATGCAGCCTTTATGAAAGCTCTAATAATATAGAAATGATTGAACAAACCCTTAGTTTAGCAAAAAAAGAAAACCTCCATAAATATGATGAAATTAAATTTCGTTCTGGACAGCTTGCATCAAGGAAAAAAGAATATAAAGCGTCAATTAAGTTTTTAGAATCAATTGACGATGAAAAAATCTCAAATAAAATGAAAATTGATAAATATTCATTGCTTGGAAAAAACTATGATAAAACAAAAACATATAGAAAAGCATTTTTAAATTTTCAAAAAGCAAATTCATTGACCAAATTGAATTTAGAATATAAATTATACAACCCAAAAAAATATCGAAACGAAATCTCAGAATTAATAAAATCTTATTCTAAGCATAAAAAAATAAACTGGGAAAACAATCACCTAGAAGGTGAATTCAATCCAGTTTTTCTTATAGGTTTTCCTCGCTCAGGAACAACACTTTTAGACAACATACTCAGTTCACATTCAAGTATTATTACGCTTGAAGAAAAACCAATGGTAGCAAAAATGAAAAAATATTTAAACAAAATTGCTACCTATGAAAATTTATATCAGTTAAGTGAGAATGAATTAAGTAAATTACAAAAGATTTACTTTAAAGAACTAGAAAAACATATTAATCTTAATGAGATTAGAGACAAAGTTTTCATTGACAAACTCCCTTTAAATATCATTGATTTAGGTTTAATTTTGAGAGTCTTTCCAAAGGCAAAATTTATACTTTCAATTAGAGATCCAAAAGACTGTGTTTTAAGTTGTTTTATGCAAACATTTATTTTAAATGATGCAATGGTAAACTTTTTAGATTTGAAGGACAGTGCAAATCTATATAATCTTTCTATGCGTTTATTTGGAATTTACAACAATATATTCAACCTAGATTACCATTTAATTAAATATGAAGACTTGGTAGTATCATTAAAAATGGAAACGTCTAAACTATTGAAAAGTTTGAACTTAGATTGGAGTGAAGCAATAACTAATTATCAAAATACAGCTTTGTCTAGAAAAATTAATACACCAAGTTACAATCAGGTTATAGAGAAATTATATACAAGTTCCCTAGGAAGGTGGAAGAATTATAAAACTGAAATGGATGATGTTTTGCCAATACTTGAATTTTGGACAAAAAAATGGCTATATTAATCATTGCTTTGCTATTACTATTGAATCTACATCCAAAAATTTTTTATACAACATAAACCTTTATTAGGAGCTTTATGAAAACAACTAATAGAATGTTTGGTAAAAAAGAAGATGAAACAGTTGTTTCTGAAAGCAGAGTTTCCTGTGATGGAGGTTTAATGGGGCATCCAAAAATCTATCTTTCTATTGATGAGCATGAGATTACTACTTGTCCATATTGTTCACATAAATTTTTGAAACAAAATAAAACCACAAAAATTAAATAATGAAAAAGAACCGTCTAATTTTGGTTGACGGTTCTGGGTATATTTTTAGGGCATTTTATGCTTTGCCACCCATGACTAGAGCTGATGGCACCCCAGTTAATGCAGTTTTTGGTTTTACTTCAATGTTATTAAAACTTTCACAGGATATGGAAGGTGAAAATATCCTTGTAGTTTTTGATGCTGCTCGCACCACTTTTAGAAATAAAATTTATAAAGATTACAAAGCCAACAGATCTGACCCTCCAGAAGAACTTGTTCCACAATTTTCTTTAATTAGAGATGCAACAGAAGCAATTGGTTTAAAGTCTCTTGAAGTAGCTGAATATGAAGCAGATGATATAATAGCAACATATGTTAAATTTGCTGTTAAACAAAAAATTGAAACTGTTATTATTTCATCTGACAAGGATTTGATGCAGTTGATACAAGGTGGGGTATCACTGTATGATCCAATGAAGAATATTTCGATTGGGGCAGATGGGGTTATAGAAAAATTTGGTGTCACTCCAGACAAGGTAATTGATGTTCAGGCACTTGCAGGAGATACTTCCGATAATGTTCCTGGAATTCCAGGAATTGGAATCAAAACTGCTGCTCAACTAATTAATGAATATGGCAATCTAGAAAACCTTTTAGAAAATGCACAACAGATCAAACAAAATAAAAGAAGGGAAAGTTTAATTAATCATTCTGAATTAGCTAAAATTTCTAAACAACTCGTTTCCTTGTTCACTGATGTTCCTCTCCCTTATTCAATTAATGATTTAAAATGGACACCTAGGAATGATGAAAAATTATTAAAATTTCTTAGAGAAAATAATTTTAAAAGACTGGAAAATAAACTTTTTGATAACGAAGAAGAGCAAGATGCAAAAGTAAACATCAAAAATATAAAAATGAATTACAAACTAATAACGGAAATCCAAGATTTAGATTTATTAATTCAGGACTGTCAAAAAATTGGTGAAATTGCAATTGATACTGAAACAAACTCAATCAATGCAATGGAAGCAGACTTGATAGGTGTATCTATTGCAACAAAACCTGGAATTGCATACTATATACCTTTAAGGCACTCATCTAATAATCACCAAAAATCTGAATTAAACTTTGGTCCTGAAGAAATAAAAGAAGATTGTGAAATTAATCAGATAAATTTTGAGACAGCAATTAAATTACTAAAAACACTTTTTGAGGATTCGTCAGTTGTAAAAATTGGTCATAACATCAAATATGATAAGCTGGTGTTATCTCAACCAAGAAATGGGTCAATTACATTAAATCCTATTCACGATACGATGTGCATGTCCTACGTGATTGATGCTAATAGATATAGCCACAAATTAGATAGTTTAGTTTTTGACTTGTTTGAACATGAAACTATAAAATTTGAGGATGTGTGTGGAAAAGGAAGTAAACAAGTTACTTTTGATAAAATATATCCCAATGATGCACTTAATTACGCTGCCGAAGATGCTGACTTTTGTTTAAGAATCTATAATTTTATTAAACAAGACCTTTTTTCACTTAAACTAAATACTGTTTATGAAACAATTGAAAGGCCCCTTATAAATGTAATTATTGACATGGAAAAAGAGGGAATTTTAATCAACAAATCTGTTTTAAATTCATTGTCAATTGAATTTCAAGAAAAATTAAATAATCTTCAGCAAAAAATCTTTGATTGCAGTGATCAAGAATTTAATATTGGTTCACCTAAGCAACTTGGTGAAGTTTTATTTAATAAAATGAATTTACCAGAAGAAAAAAAATCCAAAAGTGGCAATCATAGTACATCAATTAGTGTCTTAGAAGCGTTGTCTCATAAAGGGTACAAAATTGCAGACTTAATTATTGAATGGAGGGGACTCGCAAAATTAAAATCAACATATACAGACGCTCTTCAAGAGAGTATTAACAAGACTTCAAGAAGAGTGCACACTTCTTTTTCAATGGCATCAGCTTCCACAGGAAGATTGGCGTCTAGCAATCCTAACCTTCAAAATATTCCAATTAGGTCTGTAGATGGGAAAAGAATTAGAGAATCATTTATTTCAAAATCAAAGCATAACTTGCTTTCAGCAGATTATAGCCAGATAGAACTTAGATTAATTGCACATGCTGCAGATGAACAGGAGATGATAGAATCTTTCAAAAATAATACTGACATTCACGCGCAAACAGCTTCAAAAGTTTTTGGAATACCAATAAAAGAACTAAATCCTGAAACTAGAAGAAGAGCTAAAGCTATAAATTTTGGCATCATTTATGGAATTTCAGCTTTTGGTTTGTCTAAACAGCTTTCATGTAGCCAAAGTGAAGCTAAAAACTTTATTGATTCTTATTTCGACCAATATCCAAATATTAGAAACTATATGGATAAAATGATTACTAAAGCAAAGTCAAATGGATATGTTGAAACATTTTTTGGAAGGAGAATACCTATAAGGGGAATAAATTCAAAAAATTTTCAAGAAAGATCATTTGCAGAAAGACAGTCTATAAATGCACCTATCCAAGGAAGTGCTGCCGATATAATTAAAAGGGCAATGATTAGGATTAATAAAATATTTAGAGAAAAAAGCTTCAAATCAAAAATGTTGTTGCAAGTTCATGATGAACTAGTTTTTGAGTGTCCAGAAAATGAACTTGTAGAAATTTCAAATATAATAAAAACAGAAATGGAAAATGCTCATTTACCAAGTTGTAATTTACAAATCCCACTTATAGTTGATTTTGGCACTGGGCAAAACTGGGCAGAAGCTCATTAATAATTTTTAGTCATTATATTGCCACTAATTTGCCTCATATTTGTTTTTATTAAATATTAGTAGTAAGTTTTATATATTCTAAGGAGAATAAAATGGTAAATAGAATTGCCTTAATTGATGATGATCAAAATATTTTAACATCAGTTTCATTGGCACTGGAAGCAGAAGGTTTTACAGTTGATAAATATTTAGATGGAGAACAAGGCTTAAATGGAATTACAAGACGACCTCCTGACTTAGCAGTTTTGGATATAAAGATGCCTAGATTAGATGGAATGGAAGTTTTAGAAAAATTGAGAAAAACCTCAAACTTACCAGTTATTTTTTTGACCAGTAAAGATGATGAAGTTGATGAGGCACTTGGTTTAAGAATTGGTGCTGATGATTATATTAAGAAACCATTTTCACAAAGATTACTTATTGAAAGAGTAAAAGCTATTTTAAGAAGAGTTAATATAAATGATGATACTAACCCAGATTCAATAATTGTAAGGGGTGAGTTAATTATGGATTCATCAAGGCACACAACAGAATGGAAAGGTAATGATGTAAAATTAACGGTAACTGAATTTTTGATTTTAAAAGATCTTTCTCAAAGATCAGGATTGGTTAAAACTAGAGATCAATTAATGGATGCCGCTTATGGAGAAACTATTTATGTTGATGACAGAACCATAGACTCTCATATAAAAAGACTTAGAAAAAAATTTCGTCTAGTTGATAAGAAATTTGATCAAATTGAAACTCTTTATGGTGTAGGATATAGATATTGTGAGTAAAAGACAGGTTCATACTAAAAAAAAAGCTTTTTTTCAAAGCTTACAGCAACACTTTATTTAATTATTCTTCTTCCTATATTTATAACATTGATAGGAATTTTATTTTTAGACCAATACAAAAAAACGCTAGTTTCCCAAGAATTATTAGGGCTTAGAAGACAAGCAGAAACTTTAGCGATTATGATGAATAGGTTGGAGGGAGATTCTGAAAGAGTAATTAGGAGATCTTTTTCTAAAGAAACAATTGAATTGCTTGTACCATTGGCAGGTCAAAGTAATAAAATTAGAATTCGTTTGTTTCAACCAGATGGAAGTTTATATACCGATACTAAATTATTATCTCAGTTATCCCCAAAAGTTAAAGTCCTTAGATTGCCTAAGTTTAATCATAGAAATAATATTTTTGATGGAATAAGTGGTTTTATTAATAACTTAATAAAATCGATTAAAACTAAGCCTAAGTATCCTCTTTATCAAGAATACTCAAGTTATAGTGCCAAAAATTTTGTGGAGGTTTTAACTGCTTTAAATGGATTTAATGCAGACATGGTTAGGCAGGATAAAAATGGGAAATTGATACTTAGTGTTGCTGTTCCAGTGGGAAATGAAAGACGTGTTAGAGGCGCTGTATTGCTTTCAACAGATGGAAAAACAATTCAGGAAGATATAAGTCAATTACAATACTCTTTTATGAAAATTTTTCTATTTGTGATCGTTTTGACATCTTTTTTAGGGTTTATTTTCTCGAAAAAAATAACAATGCCGATAAGTCGTTTAGCTAAGGCAGCTGATAAGGTTAGAAAAAATAAAAATAAAACAAACATGGAGGTAAAAACCTTAATCAACCGTAAAGATGAAATAGGAGAGTTAGCCTATTCATTAGATGCTATGACCAAAGATCTATTATTGAGAATGGATTCTATTGCTTCGTTTGCAGCGGATGTTTCTCATGAATTGAAAAATCCTCTTACTTCTTTGAGAAGTGCCATTGAAACATTATCTATAATTAAAGATAAAACTAAAAAGAATAGGTTAATGGAAATAGTATTAGAGGATATAAATCGACTTGATCGATTAATTACTGACATCTCAGATGCTAGTCGCCTTGATGCAGATCTTTCTAGGGATGAAACGACAAGTATAAATTTATCTAAATTAATTGAAGAGTTTATTGAAATAAGAAAAGAGATTATTAGAAATGTTAACTTCAAAGTCAAAGTCCAAGATGGGTTAATAATTAGAGGAAACCAAGCAAGGCTAATTCAAGTTTTTGATAATCTTATTAATAATGCTATTTCATTTTCTCCTAAAAATGGTGAAATAAATATAGAAGCTTTTTTAAAAAATCAAAAAATTTTGGTGAAAATATCAGATCAAGGACAAGGAATTTCAGAAGGGAAAAAAGAAACAATTTTTGATCGGTTTTACACAGAAAGACCTTCAAACGAAAAATTTGGAAAACATTCTGGACTTGGATTATCTATAGTAAGACAGATACTATTGTCACATAACGCTAATATATACGCAGAAAATAAATATGATGACAGAAAAGTTGCAGGTGCTAGATTTATTATAGAGTTTTAATAAGTCAATTAAATTTATCTCAAGCTATTGCCCAATTCACTTTAAGCTGATATTTAGCTTTTAATTTAATTAGTAAACTCAAATAAGGAATATAAATCATGTCATCTGAAGATTTTGTTGTAACTGATATTTCATTGGCCGATTGGGGCAGGAAAGAATTAGATATTGCTGAAACAGAAATGCCTGGATTAATGTCAATTAGAGAAGAATATGGTAAAGCCAAAGTTTTAAAAGGCGCAAGAATAGCTGGATGTCTTCATATGACAATTCAAACCGCAGTTTTAATTGAGACATTAGAACACTTAGGCGCAGATATTCGTTGGGCAAGTTGCAATATTTTTTCAACTCAAGACCATGCTGCGGCCGCGATTGCCAAAGCGGGCATTCCTGTTTTTGCTAAAAAGGGAGAAACTGTTGAAGAATATTGGGAATACGTAGACAAGATATTTACTTGGAGCGATGGTGGATATCCCAACATGATATTAGATGATGGGGGTGATGCTACTTCCTATATTATTTTTGGATCCAAAATGGAATCAGGTGAAGATGTATTAAAAAATCCAGAAAACGAAGAAGAAGAAGCTATGAAGGCTCAAATCTTAAATAGGATAAAGTCAAGTCCAGGTTGGTTTTCTGAGGTTAAAAATAATCTAAAAGGTGTATCTGAAGAGACAACTACAGGAGTTTTGAGATTATACCAAATGTCAGAAAAAGGGGACCTGCCTTTTCCTGCTATAAATGTCAATGACAGTGTTACAAAATCAAAGTTTGATAATTTATATGGTTGTAGAGAAAGCTTGGTAGATGGGATAAAACGTGCCACAGATGTGATGCTAGCTGGGAAGGTGGCAGTTGTTTGTGGGTTTGGGGATGTTGGAAAAGGATCAGCTGCTTCATTGAGACAAGGTGGTGCTAGGGTTATGGTTACTGAAATTGATCCAATTTGTGCTCTTCAAGCAGCAATGGAAGGTTATGAAGTTGTAACAATGGAACAGGCTGCATCAAAAGCAGATATTTTTGTTACAGCAACTGGAAATAAAGACGTTATTACAGTTGACCATATGAGAGCAATGAAGGATAGAGCAGTTGTTTGTAATATTGGCCACTTTGACTCTGAAATTCAAATTAGTGGTTTAAATAACATGATATGGGATGAGATTAAACCACAAGTAGATGAAGTAAAATTTCCAGATGGTAAAAAAATAATCATGCTCGCTAAAGGAAGATTGGTTAACCTTGGATGTGCTACAGGTCATCCTAGTTTTGTAATGTCTGCCTCATTTACCAATCAGGTTTTAGCCCAAATGGAAATTTTTAATAATAATGATGCCTATGATAATAAAGTTTATACTCTTCCAAGAAAATTAGATGAGAAGGTAGCAGAATTACATTTGTCAAAAGTTGGTGCCACTTTAACTAAGCTAAGTGACGAACAGTCAAGCTATATAGGCATTACGTCTAATGGTCCCTTTAAATCTGATCAATATAGGTATTAGTTGAGGGCTAAAAAATAAGCAACTTTTTTGACCTTAAAAAATTAAAACAACTAGCAAGTGAAACTGCCAAAAATTGTTCAGAAGGAGATATTATAACTCTTTCTGGCCCTCTTGGCGTTGGAAAAACCGCATTTGCTAAATTTTTTATAAGAAGTTTAATGAAGGAAGAAATTGACGTAACTTCACCTACCTATACAATTATCCAAACATACCAACCATATAAAGGTCCAGAAATCTGGCACATGGATTTTTATAGATTAAACAATAATAGCATTGACATTAATGACTTAGACCTTGATGAAGCATTCACTAAAGCAATATCTATAATTGAGTGGCCAGAAAAATTAGATAACGTTATTCCTAAAATTAGAACTAGTATAAGGTTTGATTTTATTGATAAAATCCCTAATAAAAGAGAAATACAAGTAATATCAAATTAATGTGATGTTTTATGTTAGATGAAAACCTTAAATTGGTAGTGTATGATTTTGAAACAACTGGTAGAAATTCTAATTGGGATCAGATAATTCAAGTTGGAGCAGTATTAGTTAATTTAAGCTTTCAAGAGATAGATAGAATTGAATTAAGGTGTTCATTAAAGTCAGGTCTGATTCCAGAACCTGGTGCTCTTTTAGTAAATAATTCCTCAACAGAAATGCTTAAGAATTCAAACTTAACCCATTATTATTTAATTGACCAAGTGATTAAAAAGTTTCAAGAATGGTCACCTGCTATATTCATCGGTTACAATTCAATTAACTTCGATGAAGAGTTTTTAAGAAAAACTCTATTTAAAACCCTTTATAATCCATATTTTACTCAACTTAATGGGAATAAAAGAGCAGATATTTTGGGCATGGTGAGGAGTGCCTGTCTTTACTTTCCAGAAGCTTTAAAATATTCAACTAATGTAAAAGGGAACCCCGTTCTAAAATTAGATGAAATTGCTCCTATGAATGAAATCAATCATTTAGCTCACGATGCTTTAGGTGATGTTATAGCAACAAAAGAGATAGGAAAAATTTTATGTAAAAATGCGAATGAAATTTGGCTTTCAGGTCTTAAAAATGCATCTAAATCTGAAGTTAATCAAACAATAAAAAATGAACTATTATTTTGTTATAATGATTATTATTATGGAAAACCCAAACCTTTTCTTCTAACGCATGTTTGTGATCATCCGGTTTATCAGTGGCCCCAATGTTTTGACTTAGTAAATGACCCCAAAGTATATTTAAACATGTCAAAGAATGAACTATCAAGGGAGATTTCAAAAAGTCCTAAAATTATAAGAAGTATTAAAAATAATAAAAATCCTATTATTATGAATTACAAAAACTATTCAAAATTTGATAATTACAATGACACAAACGAAAACATCTATATTGAACGAGCGAAACTGATTCAAAATAATGAAAATTTCAAATTGCTTTTATCCACATTGCTTAAAGAGGAGCATGAAACAACAAGTGATTTTGAATCGCAAGAGGAGATACAAGCAGAGGAAAGTTTGTATAAAGGTGGGTTTTTTTCCAATAGCGATAAACAGATCATGGAAAAGTTTCATAAATCTGAATGGGATGAAAGGCTAAGTATTTGTGATAGTTTCAATGATGAAAGGCTTTTTTATTTTGGGATGAGATTAATTTTTGAAGAGCACCCATCAACTCTTCCTAAAGATATTTATAAAAATATTCACACATCTATTGCACATCAAATCTTAAGCATGAATAACGAAAAATGGAATACCATTCCAAAGGCATGCAAAGAATCAGATGACCTTAAAGCAAAGTATGAAAATGAAAATAATGTCGAAAAATTAAATCAACTAAAGGATTTTGATAAATTAATTTCCGACATTGAAAATCAATTTTTATAATATAATAAAAATTTTTATTTAATCTTTCTTGACCTTGCTCATGCTCATAACTAAATTAATTATAAAATAGGGACAATAATATGGCTTCAATAATAATAAATGACAATAACTTTGAGAAAGAAGTAATCAAATCAGACAGCTTGACTTTAGTTGATTTTTGGGCTGAGTGGTGTGGACCATGTAAAATGATAGGGCCTGCGCTAGAGGAAATTTCTGAAGAAATGAAAAATGATATAAGAATTACAAAATTAAATATTGATGAAAACCCTTCAACCCCACAACAGTACGGTGTTAGAGGCATCCCTACTTTACTTCTATTTAAAAACGGTGAAGTTGTAGCTGAAAAAATCGGAGCTCTTTCAAAGGCAAAACTAACTGAGTGGATCAGTGAAAATATTAGTTAGGGATTGTTTCATTCATGCTTAAAATTTTTCCAGCTAAATAAAGAGATCCACATATACATATACATAAATTGCTTTCTTCTGCTCTATTAAAAGCGTCAACAATTGATGTTGAAGCATAACCTGAAAAACCAATCATTTTTGCAATTTTTAATAGTTTCTTTGAAGAGTAACTTTCCTTTTGCTCAGGGATTTTTACTGTTATAACTTCACTGGAAATACTTCTTAATTCCTCTAAAAACTCTTCTGGTTTTCTAGTTTTTAGGTAACCAAAAATTAATAACCAATCATCACTAGACTCCTTCAAGGCTTCTTTAAGGGCTCTAGCTCCTAAGGAATTATGAGCTCCATCAAGAACAATTAATCTTTGTTTTTTATGAACTAATCTAATCAATTTACCGTTATCTAAAAACTGTGATCTAGCTGGCCATCTTACTTTTTTAATTCCATTAATTGAACTGTTTAAATCAAACGTATTTAGTGTTTGAGAAACAACTTTTAAACAAGTTAAAGCTAGGGCACTATTTTCATGTTGATGCTTACCCTGTAGAGAAGGCAAGGGAGATTCAATGAAATTATTATTAAATTTAAATGAAAAACTTTTTTCACCTAAAATAAAATCTTTCTTATTGATTATAGTCAGTGGAGCATATAATGCTTTTGAAGTCCTTTTTATTATTTGAGTAACATTTTTGTCTTGATGAATTGTTATTACTGGGGTTTTCTTTTTAATTATTCCGCATTTTTCTTGAGTAATTAAAGACAAGGTATCGCCTAAAAAATGTTCATGGTCAAAAGATATTCTAGTAATGATTGAAGCAAGTATATTTGGTACAACATTTGTAGCATCTAATCTTCCACCAAGACCAACCTCTAATAATAATAGATCTGCTTTAACTCTTGAAAAGGCTAGGAAAGCAGTCGCAGTTGTAAATTCAAAAAAAGTAATTTCTTTTTTATTATTTATTCTTTCAACTTCAAGTAATAATTCAGATAAATAATCATCAGTTATTAGTTGGCCATTAATTCTAATTCTTTCATTGAAACTTACTAAATGGGGAGAAGTGTATGCATGTACTTTTAATCCACCATACTCTAAAATAGACTTTAAAAACGCTATTGTAGAACCTTTGCCATTTGTTCCAGCAACATGTATTGTTGGTGGAAGATCCAAATGTGGATCACCTAAGTCTTTCAGCAAACGATGCATTCTATTTAAATTAAGATCAATGTACTTAGGATGATAGTCTTGTAATGATATTAATATTTTTTTTAGATTGACTAATGGCATTAAAAATTTATTTATTTAAATTTTTCAAAGTAATGCTCAAAAGGTTTGAAAAAACTTCTCTATGTTGACGCCTATCGGATACAATATCTACCATTCCATGCTCAAGTAAATATTCAGCTTTTTGAAAAGCTCCTGGTAATTTTTCCTTTACTGTTTCCTCAATAACTCGTCTCCCTGCAAAACCTATGGTAGAACCTGGCTCAGCAATGTGGATGTCGCCTAACATCGCAAAACTTGCAGTTACTCCTCCTGTTGTTGGATTGGTTAGAAGGACTATATGAGGTAACTTAGCATCTTCAATCATTTGAATAGCGGCGATTGTTCTGGGCATTTGCATTAGAGAAATAATACCTTCTTGCATTCTTGCACCTCCCGATGAAGGTATAGTTATAAAGGAGCTTTTTTGATCGACTGCTATTTGCGCCCCTTTAACAAAAGCATTTCCTACTGACTTTCCCATTGATCCGCCCATAAATCTAAAATCAAATGCAGCAACAACTACAGGGAAACCACCAATTTTGCCTTTTACCAAATAAATACAATCTCTTTGATTGGTTAGATCTTGTGATTTTTTTAATCGATCTGAATATTTTTTTAAATCTTTAAAATTTAAAACATCTTGGTTGTCACTTGAGTAATCTATTACTTCTAAAGTATTTTCATCTAAAATAAATTTAAGTCTATCTTGAGGGTAGAATGGCATATGATAATTACATGTAGTGCAAATATTTAAATTATCAAAAAGATCTTTTCTGAAGATCATTTGGTCGCATGAATTGCATTTAATCCATAAGTTCTCTTTAACTTCATCTTTATTAACTAAAGCTTTAATTTTTGGAAGAACAGATTTAGTTAGCCAGTTCATAATTTATTCCAATATTTTTATTCCAGATGATAAATGTTTTACTTCATTTTGAATATTTAAAACAGTACTATCATTCAAAGAGTTATGTTCAGAATATGAATTCTCAATAAATTTTACAATATGACTCCCCACAACTGCGGCATCAGCAATTTCAGAAATTTCAGAAATTTGTTTTTTTGTAGTTATCCCAAAACCAACGGCTACTGGAAGATCTGAAAATTTATTTATGAGTGATAATGAATTTTTTATATCTTTGATAGTCGCCTTTTTTGTTCCAGTGGTGCCTGTGATAGTTACATAGTAAAGGAAACCAGATGATTTTTTTAATACTATTTTTAGACGATTGGCATCTGTTGTGGGAGTTATTAGCCTAATAAAATCTAAGTCACTTTTTGAAACGGGGTCAAAAAACTCTTTATCTTCTTCCGGAGGCAAATCAACAACTATAAAGCCATCGACCCCAGCAATTTTTGATTCACGAACAAATTTTTCTACACCAAAATTAAATATAGGGTTATAATAACCCATCAAAATAATTGGTGTATAATTA
>Ga0163108_10001535_pt1 | contig 16935 bp, 7 predicted proteins | sample Fk1155metaG_FD_109644 | JGI IMG/M metagenome (GOLD analysis project Ga0163108, IMG submission 109644) | Marine microbial communities from the Central Pacific Ocean - Fk160115 155m metaG | ecosystem: Environmental > Aquatic > Marine > Oceanic > Photic zone | place: The Central Pacific Ocean...
TAAAAACAGCATGTGCTGATGCCGAATATTCAAAAGATTTTCAGTTAACTTTTAATCTAAGGTATCCCAGCACTTTGTTTTTAATAGATGATTCGAGAGGGGAAAAATTACCTGATTGGGCAAAGAATGAATGGAAAGAAACAAACCTGATTATTAAGAGTGATGATCCAAAGGAAATGAAAATTGTTAGGAAGGAGTTCCCTGCAGGAATCGTAAAACTTGGTCCTAATCGACAAGGAATTAATGCAAGAAAAGGAAATTACCTCATTGCCGCAAAACCAAAGCTCTTAAACAAAAAAAATGAGTTAACTACTGTGGGTTCAGTGCTCAAATCATTGACGAATGCCGATGTTAGGAAAGGCGAAGACCTATTCATGAGTATTTATGGTGCGAATTGTTCTTCCTGTCATCAAATATCCGGCAAAGGTAAAAATCACGCTCCTGATTTAAGTAATATTGGTGACAGGGCGGACCCTAAAATACTCGCTGAAGCAATACTCAATCCTAGCCAGAGCATTACCGAAGGATTTGCTGCGCAAATGTTTAAACTGAAAAGTGGAATCATACAAACTGGAGTCGTTCTTGAGGAAACAGGACGAGAAATTAAACTTGCCATGACTGGTGGCGCAGTAGTCAATATTCAAAGAGATGAAATATTTGAACGAAAAGGATTACCGATCTCTGCGATGCCAGCAAGCTTTGCTGAATTGCTTAACCCACAAGAAGTGGCACATATTATTTCCTATCTAACTAAGCAAAGGAAAACTGATAGCAAGAAGTCTAATGAATCTAGAAGTTTTAATTTTGAAAGAAACAATGCCAATAAACTCACTATTAATTTAGGAAAGCAACCAATAGCCACTTACTTGATTGATGATCCAATCTTAACTAGAAGAGGGTTAATAAATATTAAATCTCCGTCTGGAGTTCCAATCACCCGACCCTTTCCAGCTCCTAAAAATGAGGATCACTCCAATATGCATCCTGGAATATGGTTAGGTTATGGATGGATTGATGGGAACGATTATTGGAGACTTAAATCCAAAGTGAAATTTGAAGGGTTCTTGAAAATGAACCCCACTTTAAATGAAACTACTGCATTTTTTTCAGCAAGGAATCGCTACTTAAATGAAAATTCAACAGAAACGATCTGCATTGAAGACAGTACTTATAGCTTTAGTCCTCATCCAAAGGGTATCCTCGTGGAAATTTCAGCTACCTATTTTAACAATGAAAGAGAATTTGCTTTCGGGGACCAAGAAGAAAGCGGGCTTGCTTTAAGAATGGCTAAACCTCTAACTGTTAAGTTTGGCAATGGAAGAATATTAAATAATACGGGTGATCTAAATGGCAAAGGAACATGGGGCAAGCCATTTAAATGGATTGATTATTCAGGAATCCACGATGGAAAAAGAATTGGCCTACTTCTTATACCAAGCAATAAGAATAAAAGGGAAAGCTGGGCTCACAGCAGAGACTATGGAGTTCTTGTTGCCAATCCTTTCCCCAAGCAACCTCAAGAGCGACGTGAGCCATACGTGAAAACATTAATTAAGAAAGGTGAGAAACTAAAAATGCAATACCGAGTACTTATTCACGAAAATCAAAAAGGGAAATTTGACCCAAAAAGAATTGCTGAACATCTATTGAATCAGTAAGAGTTAATAGATTAACCTAGGAAAATTAATTCTTAAAACTTTCGAATGAAGAGGACTTTATAAAAGAACAAACAGCTTAACTAACAACAATTAATTTGAGCTCAACTAATCACAACCAGTCCCACTCGGATAATGAGGATATAATAATGCAATCATTACGATTTATTATTATTCCCGTCATCATACTTGGTCTTGGATATCTCATATACAGTCAAATAAAACAACCAACGGCTAAAACAAAAAAACCACCCGGAATTCGTAAGGCACCTAGAACCAAAGTCATTGAACTTCAGGTCGAAAATTACACGTCATCCATCGAATCCAATGGAATAATCAATGCTCACAATGAAGTTAATTTAACTTCTCAGGTTCCCGGAAGGATCGTGAAAATACACCCTCAATTCGAAGACGGCGCCTTTTTCAAAAAAGGGACAATCTTAGTCGAATTGGAAGAGGCTGACTTCCTTACCTCAGTCGCAAGTGCAGAAGCAATGCTTGCTCAAGCATCAGCATCTCATGCACAAGAAAAAGCAAGATCAGAACAAGCCAGACTCAACTGGGAAGATCTCGGCTATGACGAAGAACCCAATGAGTTAGTGCTCAGGCTCCCGCAACTGCGCGAGGCTGAAGCGCGAGTTAATTCCGCGACAACTCAATTAGCACAAGCAGAGCGCAACTTTGGCAGGTCTAAAATAAAAGCTCCTTTCGATGGGCGGGTAAGGAAAAGGCTAGTCGGCGTGAGCCAGGCAATTTCTGGCAGCACACCGCTAGGAAACATTTTTGCGGTGGATTATGCCGAAGTAAGAATTCCAATCAGTGCCAAAGAAATGCGGCATTTAGATTTACCTGAAAATCCCGACGACCCACCAGTTGAGATTGCATTGCATGACGCGTTAGACGAAAAAAATAAAACTGTCTGGCCCGCTAAAATAATAAGAACTGAAGGCACTTTAGACCAAAACTCATTGGAACTTTTTGCAATTGCTAAAATTTCAGATCCCTTTGGGCGCAATTCAACTCTGCCAGCGCTGAGAATCGGCCAACCCGTCAATGCTAAAATACCCGGAAAAATCCTTGAAGGAGTTATTAAAATTCCTCGAAGTGCGGTGAGGCAGCTAAGAAGAATTTATATTATTGATACAAAAGAACTACAGGTTGAGAAAGATTTTCTTTTAGTAGATTCCGTTAAGGCTAAGTGGGGAACAGTTCATGGAATATCAGTTGAACCCATAAGAGAAACTCAATCACATATCATCATACAGGATAATTCAGTTAAAGAAGGCACCCTACTTTCCACTACCCCTATGCCTTGGCTCCCAGATGGAACTAAAGTTGAGATCATTTTTGAAGCGACCCTCGAAAAACCCGATGATGCTGAAGATGGAAAAGCCAAATTAACCTCCCCTTAGCAGTATGATCCGTTGGTTTACTAACAATGGCATTGCCGCCAATCTGTTAATGATAGGAATTCTTCTCGGGGGTATTTATACTGCTTTCAGGCTCCCCCTTGAAGTCATTCCATCGACGGATTGGCAAACTGTTTCCATGGAAGTTAAATATCCTGGAGCTACTCCCAAAGATGTAGAAAAAGGGGTCCTTATTCCTGTAGAAGAGGCTTTAGAAGGTTTGAACGGCATCAAGAAAATCAATTCCGATGGAGAACGCAATCGAGCAAAGTTTTATTTTGAGGCGGAAAAAGGAACCGACCTAATTGAACTCCGTGAAGATATTCGAGGCCGGATCGAACGGATTTCTTCTTTCCCCCAAGAGATCGAACCCCCCAGAATATACATACCCAACACTTCTAATTATTTTCCTGTAATAAGCATAGCGGTTACCGGAAATCTTCAAGAGCAAGATCTCCGGGAAATCACTCATCGGGTACGCGATGATCTACTTGAAATTGAAGGAATAAGTCAGGCTAGAACTCAAGGAGACCGCGATTACGAAATTGCGATTGAAGCAAATATGTCAAAACTCGAATCATACAATGTCGGGTTCAGGGAATTAGCCGATGCCATACGAAGGTCTTCGATCGATCTTCCTGCTGGCTCAATTAATAGTGAGAGCGGTAATCTTGTAGTTAGAACTCGGGGCCAAGCATACGTTAAAGAAGACTTTGAAAAAATTCCAATCCGCGCATCTAATGGCGCCAATGTTTTGCTGGGTGAAGTGGCAAAAATAATAGATGGCTTTGAGGAAAATAATGTAATTACTGAATTTAATGGTAGACCCGCGATGTTTGTCCAAGTGATGCGGACAGGGGATGAGAGTGCCATAGATATATCGAATAAAGTACAAGAATATATTCAAGGATCCCCAAACAGATTCCCTGAGGGTATTTTCCTCTACACTTGGGACGATAAGTCATTATCCATGCGAGGGCGACTGGGAACTCTGACCAGTTCCTTATTGCAAGGATGTCTTTTGGTGTTTTTAGTTCTTAGCTTATTTCTTCGCCCTAAGTTAGCATTTTGGGTCGTCCTCGGCATCCCAATAAGCTTTGCTGGAGGCGTAATGTTAATGCCTCAAATGGGCATTACAGCAAATGTAATGAGCTTATTTGGATTCATTATAGTATTGGGCGTAGTGGTTGATGACGCAATTGTCACAGGAGAAAACGTATACTCTAAACTTCAGGCCGGTATGAATCCCTTAGAGGCTTCGGTTCTTGGAACAAAGGAAGTCGCTTTGCCTGTCACTTTTGGTATTCTTACCACAATAGTAGCCTTCTTACCTCTACTCTTCTTCGAAGGACGCTGGGGAACTTTTGCAGGACAGATACCTCCAATAGTTGCTCCTGTGCTGTTATTCTCCCTAGTCGAATCAAAGCTTATTCTTCCTGCGCATTTAAAACATATTACCCCTCGTAGAAATAATTTAAATACGATTGGACGTTTCCAAAAAAGAATCGCCTCCAGTTTGGAAATTTTTGTTGAAAAGATATATGAACCTTCTCTTCAATTTGCAATGAAATGGAGATTCAGTGTAATAACAACCTTCGTCGCGATGGCTCTAATAATGGCAGGACTCTGCATGAGTGGGCGCATAGGATTTTCATCATTCCCATCAGTCGAAAGCCTCAAAGTCACTGCTTCCCTGAACCTGCCAAACAATTTAAAAATCGATAAAACAAAAGAACTAATAAATCAAATCAACGCAGCAACCGAACAACTGAAAAAAGAATTCATTGACCCAGGAACTGGAAAAAGCCTCATCAGAAATGTGGCTAAAGTTACTGGATCGTATCGGTTAGGAGGACGATATGATCACTCCAGAGGGCAAGTCATTGCTGAGGTGATTCCTCCCAGTCAACGTTCTGAGCCTGGACCTCGCAACAGTAAAATTGCAAGCAGGTGGAAAGAAATTATCGGTGATATTGAAGAAGCAGATGATTTTTCTATTCGTGCCGAATTGACAGGTAGAAGAAGCGGTGATGACGAAAAAGAGGCTGATCCTCTTGAATTGGAACTGAGAGGTCCCAACTCTGAAAAAAAGAATTATATCGCCCAAGAAATAAAAGAATTACTGGGTGAATTTGAAGGCATAAATGGTAGTTGGGCGCGCATTAATCGGGGCCAGGACGAACTCGAATTCACTTTAAAGCCTCGCGCAATAGAATTGGGCCTAACTCAACAATCATTAGCCTGGCAGGTACGACAATCTTTTTATGGTGAAGAAGCCCAAAGAATCATGCGAGGCACTGATGAAATTAAAGTCATGGTCCGGCTTCCTCAAAAAGATCGCGAATCGTTACACACTCTTTCAAAAATAAAAATTCGCACTCCCAATGGAACCGAAGTCCCCCTGTCAACCATCGCTGAATTTAAACCTACAAAATCACCAACACATGTCGAACGTAATGATAGAGCCGAAGTGATCCGTATAGGTGCCAATCCAGCTGATGAAGAAGTTGATATAATTGGTATAGCACGGGAATTGACTCCCCAAATACAAGAAAAAGTAAATCAGGAAGAAGGCCTTTCCTTTCAATTCACAGGATCCGTTGCCGAACACGAAGAGTCTAAAAAAAGAACTAGAATAGGAGCCATTGCCTTATGCTTTGCCTTGTTCACATTGTTAGCAATTCCCTTTAAATCGGTAATGCAGCCAATATATGTGTTACTAGCAATTCCCTTTGGCGTCATAGGTGCATTAATAGGACATATGATTATGGGTATTAATATATCTTACCTCTCTATTTTCGGCATGCTCGCTCTGGCAGGAGTGGTCGTAAATGATTCACTTGTCATGGTCGATTACATAAATAGAAAGCAAGACGAAGGACTTAGCCTTCGTGAAGCTTGCATGAAAGCAGGACCACGAAGGTTCAGGCCCATATTGCTCACTTCACTGACTACTTTTGCTGGGCTCGTTCCATTACTAATCGATCAATCACTTCAAGCTCAATTCCTAATTCCGATGGCAGTATCCCTCGGTTATGGAGTCCTTTTTGCCACTGCAATCACTCTTTACTTAATACCATGTTCCTTGATTTGCGCTGAAGATATTGGCAGGCAAATCAGATTCTGTTACAGGAAAATTTATCCAGAAAAATAGTTATTTTTGGATCTAAATTGCTTTAGGAAATACAAATATTGATACTCAGATTGAACTTACCTCCGATAAAAATCCACCCATAGCAAATCGATTTGTCGCGTGCCCATTAGTTTACTCTGCGAAAGTTCAATTTCAAAATAGCCGGGTATCTTTTTTGATCCTTTCAGTAAGTAACGTCCCTTCAAGGGGTTTCCTTTAGAATCAAGCATCCTAATTTTCAAATCTTCTTTCTGAAAGGTTTTTCCTTTTATTTTCGCAGTCAATCCTTCTAGCCCTGATAAATAGAATCGAAGAATAACTTTATCAGGCCATTTTCTATTTTTAGATATTAGTGATCCTTTCCCAATACCGAACTGATCACTGACCTCAAAAACAACTGCATTGGTTTTTTCTATTATCTTTATTTTTCTTGTTTCTGCGTGTGCCGCATCTTTTGGAAATTTCACTTCAAATCCAGAACCATCTTCAGAATTACTAGCATGCGAAAAAAAACCAAATGCCAATAAATCGAAAACAAATAATCCAAGAAACCTAACCATCCTAATTAACTTTAATATATCAGATCACAATTTACGATCGGAATTAATTGTGTTAAACATTAAAAAACATTGTAATTTCACAGCACTCTACTTGACCTGCCCTGCTGATGAGATCAATATCTGCGATCCATGGCTAAACTTAACAACAACTATCTTAAACTAAAGGCAGGTTATCTTTTTCCTGAGATCGGTAGAAGGGTCAAGTCTTTCTCTGATAGCAATCCAGAAAATGCTGAAAATCTCATAAGATGTGGAATAGGAGACGTTACTGAACCTTTACCATTAGCTGCCCGTAATGCCATGAAAAGCGCAGTCGACGAACTGGGAAATCATGACACGTTCAGAGGTTACGGGCCTGAACAAGGTTATGATTTTTTACGTACTGCCATAGCTAATGGAGATTATAGAGATAACGGAATTTCGGTAGAAGATGATGAAATATTCGTTTCAGATGGATCAAAATGCGACACTGGGAATATCTTAGATGTATTCGGAAATGGTAATAAGATCGCAATAACTGATCCTGTGTATCCGGTTTACGTAGACACCAATGTCATGGCTGGGAACACTGGAGAAGCTAATGAAAGCGGCGCTTATGAAGGAATTTATTACATGCCGTGTAATGCAGAAAACGGTTTCGTTCCAGAGATTCCTCAAGAACGAGTTGATCTAATTTATCTTTGTTATCCTAATAATCCTACAGGAGCCACTGCAACAAAAGAGCAACTCGAAAAATGGGTTAGTTATGCAAGAGAACACGGAGCAGTCATACTCTATGATGCCGCTTATCAAGCATTTATTCAGGACCAATCAGTGCCAAGATCAATCTACGAAATTGATGGTGCGCGCGAATGTGCGATTGAATTTAGGTCCTTTTCCAAAAACGGAGGATTTACTGGTGTTCGATGTGCTTTTACTGTCGTTCCAAAAGAGCTAATGGCCGAAGGGGAAAATGGTGAAAAACACTCACTGCACCCTTTATGGTCGAGAAGACAGTCTACTAAGTTTAATAGTGTCAGTTATCCCGTTCAAAAAGCAGCAGAAGCTTTGTACTCAGATGATGGAAAGAACCAAGTAAAGAGTTTGATAACTCATTACATGGAGAATGCCGAGAAACTTAGAGCAGCCTGCTCTGAAATTGGTCTTTCTGTCTATGGTGGAGAAAATGCTCCTTACGTATGGGTCGCTTGCCCTGACTCCATAGATAGCTGGGGAATGTTCGATAAAATGCTAAACGAAGCCAACGTCGTAATAACACCCGGAGCAGGTTTTGGTGAAGCTGGTGAAGGATTCTTTAGAATTTCGGCCTTTAACTCAAAATCGAACGTTGATACAGTTTGCGAACGATTAAAGGCCACTCTTTAATCCGTTGAATTTTTATTGAATAAAAAGAAACTGCTGTGTGTTCAATGTGGACCATAATATACTGCGCGCTGCCATAGCACCGGAAATTGAAGATTCATCTCTAAGTAGGCTCTTTTCATACAAGCTGGGATATCTAGAGAAGGCGGTCAGATAAATGATATCAATAAGCGCGTCAGAATCTTGTGCCGAATCCATTCTTTGAGAAATTACTGAGTTCGGATTCATTAAAAACTTTAGGAAATCTCCATTCATCAATGACAACGCTTGAGTCGTAGATGCCTTATGATTAGCATTTTCAATTAATGACCTATCGGACTGTCCAAAGTCGCGCAAAAAATGACCATCAGGTGCCGGACTTGAAATTTCAGAGGCTCTAACATATCCGCGAAACAATCTATCTTTCTTGTCAATGCGTGGCTTCTTTCCATTTTTTTGTGACTTTCCAAGTTGAGATTTTATCTTTGAAGCTGCCCCTTGCTTATAAATATTTGGATATTTTTTACTAGGGAATGCATTCTTTAATTCAGCAACAAGTGATCTCGGAGTGTTCCTGAATGGAGTTCTAAAGTACCTCGTAAAATCAGAAGGGTTCCAGAAAGTAAGCCTAGCATATTCGGCAGTAGCTTTTTCATTGAAGTTTAAAATTCTTCTAGCTAACGAAAGCGCCTCGCTCTCTTTTTTCTCGGAGATAACTCTCTTAACTTGTTGACGGAATTGATCCATCTTTTTCAATGTTTCTTTGTTGAAAGAAGCGACATCTTCAGTCCTTTTAATGAGTGCCTCTGGGGTCTGTTCATTTAATTTCTCCCATGCCTCAAGCCGAGGATTATCAGAGACTTCATTAGAGACTTCATTAGAGACTTCATCAATATCTGATCTAATCATGGACACAACGGAATCCCATATTTGCTCAGCACTCATTCTTTGAAGTCTAGGACCTTGAAAGTAAAAATTCTCACCTGAGTTCAGTTCAAATGATTGAGATTCCCTACTAAATGCATCAGTATTGTAGAGAACGGTGTTGAATTTCCTCATGTCATATTCCAAATCAACCATTAACTCCTCAAGATAAGTCATTAATTGAGCATCAGCGGGCACTGTGGAATCATCTATTTTATCAACCGGTTCATACAATCCCACTCCAAACACTTTTTTCCACATTCTGTTAACAATAGTCTTAGTGAATCTGGGGTTCTCCGGAGAAGTCATCCAATCAGCGTATGCTTCTACTCTGCTATGACCGTTCTTCACTTCAATACTTTTACCAAATGGCGTCGCTGGAAATATCACTTCATTAGGTTTTGCATCATCATATTGATAGTCATCAGGAAGTTTGAGCGGAGTCTTGGTTTCCCTAACGATCGAGTTGCGGAAGTTGTCCGTTAGGCCCTGAAAAGCTCGCTGTAGTTCCCTCGTCTTATTTTTTCTTACAGCATTAACCTTACCCCTATTGCCACGAATCTTCTTAAAGTCATTCTGTGCAATTTGAATAGCCTTGTCCATTGACTCTGTTCGCCTAACTGATCTTACAGGTGTACTAAAAGCAGCGAGTTGGTAATAGTCCATCTGAGTCCAATCATCAAATGGATGGTCATGGCATTGAGCACATACGAGTTGTGTTCCAAGAAAAACCTGAGCAGTAGTAGCCAAATGATCGAGCTCCATACCTCGATCACGAAGATAAAAACCCACGGCCCCATTCTCATCAATCATCCCCTCAGCAGTGATTAAATCACTCACAAAATTTCTGTAACTCTTATTCTCACGAATCGACTGCTTAATCCAATTAGCATAAGCAATTCCGTTCACCGGGCTCTGACCTTGCATTCTTGTACTGACTCTCAGTATGTCAGCCCACCAATTGAACTGATGGCTCACGTATCCTTCTGAACTAATAAGATGATTAATAAGTTTCGATCTCTTATCCTTTTCCTTTGAATCAATAAACCTAGTGGTCTCGGACACGGTCGGAATCCGGCCGACTATATTCAAATAGGCTCTTCTAACAAAAACTGAATCATCAGCTCTCGGATTCAGAGCAACCTTATTCTTATTTTGATAGGTGGAAATGAGTGAGTCTACCCTCTTCGTATAAATTGATAAATCTTCGTTTGCTTTAAGAAGAGGAAAGAAACAGAGATTAATTAAGAGTGTGTAGTAAATTATTTTCAAAATAGTGGACTTCCAATTGAATATTATGAGAACAACTGCATAACAGGGTCACCATGGTTTGCCACGGTGAAGGGACGTGCATTTTTCGAGAATAACCGCTGGTCTAGAGGCAATCCACATCCATAAGCAATCGTTGCATTAAAATCAGCTATTGTGACAGGATCATCCACAGGCTCAGTGCCTTTGTTATCAGTCTTACCATGTATGTACCCACCTTTCACACCCCCACCAGCAAGAAGCGCTGAGAATGCTTTAGGATAATGATCCCTGCCAGCGTTCTGATTTATTTTTGGAGTTCTTCCAAACTCAGTAGTAAGGACAACAAGCGTTTCCTCAAGCATACCACTGCTATGAAGATCACCCAACAAAGCACTCAACGCCTGATCAAGTATGGCCGTATTTGATTGGACTCTCTGGAAATTATCCTGATGCGTATCCCAACCTCCAAGCTGAACTTCAACGGATCGCACTCCAGATTCGCTCAACCGGCGAGCTAAAAGACATCCTTGTCCAAAAGAATGATCCCCGTAACGCTCTCTGAGTGCTTTATTTTCCTGGGAAATATCAAAAACCTTAAGGTCAGAGCTTCTCATAAGTGTAACAGCCTCCTCATATATAGCAGTATATGCATTGGCATTTTTATCCTTATACTTTGCATGGAATTTTTGATCGATGCGCTCAGAGAGTTTCCGTCTCCGCATGAAATCAGCGTTAGAAATTCCCGTGAAATGCTTACTATTTTGAAGCCCCGCCTCTGGTTTCCCAATGATTAACGGCTGGCAATTGACTCCAAAAAAACCAGCACCAGGCGCTTTACTCCCACTAGCAATCGATACAAATCCTGGCAACTGTTGATTAATTCGATCCTCGTATTTTAATAACCATGCCCCCATATGAGGATGTTGAATTGTCCCTCGTTTAGCATAATTAGTCTTCATCAGGTAACGAGCCTGCTCATGAGCACCAGTTTTTGAATGCAATGAGTTCACAACTGCAACCTTATCCATGTGCTTTGCAATGTTTGGCAAGTACTCACTGACTCGCACTCCATCTGCACTAGTTTTAATTGAAGAAAGATTGCCTCTAACCTCAGACGGCGCATCTGGCTTCGGGTCAAAAGTATCGAGATGCGACATTCCTCCAGCCATGTATAGATAAATAACTTTTTTTGCCGGGTTTTTCCGAAATGGAATTTTCCGATCCTCTCCTCCTGCTCCAACTGAAATATTGGACAAAACATTAACACCTAGAAAAGTCTTAGCCGCACTAGCCATGAAAGATCGGCGGTCTGATGAATGTGATAGTTCTTGCGAGAGGCTCATCTTAATAATTGTAAGGGATAATGATTATTCTTGGATTATGTTTGATCAATTCTTTAGATGAAAACACTGCCCACATAATATAACTCCAAATCATAAAGGATTCTTATATTTAAAATAAATTTTCTGTAATTAATTAGCCCTATTTATCAGGATAATTATAATTCCAATGATCCAAAGCAAAGCTCCACCGTTCCATTAATTTCTCCTTAATGCTATCTGACATTTGATGCGTATTCTTTTTATACTCTTTCTGTCCTTCAATGTATCGCTCCATCTTAACCATTGATTCTTTATTCAATTCCATTCCTAAATTTCGATAAATATCATTAATAACTGTCATCGGATCAGAATCAAGATCCTCAAATCGAACTTCATGGTAATCCTGATCGGGAATGTTCTGCCGCTCCTCCAAGTGATCCTTCATAATTCTCTCATAGAAAGAAAAGGTTATATCCTCATAATTGATAGATGCATTTCGATGCCATGAAAATGATGGGGTCATACGGCCCCATAATTTCATCATCGAAGGAAACACTTCAAAAGGATTGCGAATGATATGAACAAACTTAGCATTCGGAAATATCTCCTTTAATAAAGACATCCTGCTCGTGCAGGCAGGATTCTTATATAGCATAGTCTTTCCATTGTGAGCGTAAGTCATTTTTTTTGTTAAATAAAGATATGCCGATTTAAGTGATTCCCTCTCTTGGTCACTCATGCATTTCAGAAAAACAGAAGAATTAAAATACTCTTCAATCTTTCTTGGAAAATAAAGGCATTTTAAGAAAGAAACAGATCCTAATGCAGCCAATGCGAACTCCTCTTCTTGGGGAGTGTCCGGACCAATAGTAACTTTATCCATACCGCGATCCTTAGGCATTATAATCTTCATCAATGCACGCGCTGGACGCAACTTACCAAGGCAATCCAAAGGCATAAGGGACCTTGAAAAAGTAATGAACGAAAATTGGTCATCCTGACTCAATAAATTGTGCAAGTGTGTCGTCCCGCTACGCCAATGACCAATTATGAATATTGGTCCATCTTTGATCTCTTGTAAGTCTATCGAATTCTTATGTTTTATTTTTTCAAGAAAAACAAATGGCACTCGAAATGTTACAGCCATAAGTGCGCAGAATCTCGATGGAAGAGAAAATAGAGTATAGGGCCAATTATTAAAATAGAGTTTCCAAAATTGGATAAACCCACACCCCCCTAAGGGATGCAAAAGATCTGGAAATCTTTTCTTTGGCATGAGCTAACCTTTTATGCTGGTGGACTCAGAACTGGACTGCCCACGAAATTTCTGGATAGCTTCATCAGTAACAAAATAGCCCTGCATTTGCAAACGGGCAGAACCTAAGCCTAATCCATTAATAAATTTATAATGAGAAAGCGCTTCATTGTCTGTGAATTTTCCCAAAGTGACTCCTACTCCAGAATCCATTTCAGTAAAAATGCTAGCTAAAATACATCCCGCCATCTCCCTGGAATCTCTGATGATAATAGATTGCATTTTTTCAGGATTAATAATTTCGAGCATCTCTTCCGCAACTCTTGGAAGATAAATAATTTCTTCAATTTGTTGCTCCAGTCGCAACTGTCCTCCTGAAGTGAAAATTAAGTCTCCATCCCGTTCTGCCCTTCGGGCCGCATCAATAATACTAAATGAACTAGGGAAAGAATAATCAACAATCATGGTCCCAGGTCGAACCTTATCTATATTAATTATATTCGGAACATTCGAAACCGCTATAATTAACTCCCCCTCATAAACTTTATCAGAGAGTTTATTGTTACAAGAGCATATATCAATTTCCCCAGAAAATCCACTCGCCAAAAGTTGATCCTGGAATTCTTTTAGGCGATCTTCTTGCCGATAAATGTCTGCCATGATGACACCACGCGGATGCGGTAAAACATCCAACATAAGGTCAAGCGTACCCTTCCCGATCGAACCCAGACCAATGAAAGATACTTTCATTTCAGAAATATCTCGACCCGAACGAGCTAGAATTCCCTCAATAGATTTTATAATCGTGGCACAACGCGTTGCATTACCCGTAGTAACAATTGGCAAAGTAACTTCTTCATCATTCTCTCTCATCCAATTAATCACATCCAAACCATCTTGAGTAACTAGTGGAAGAATGCCCGTCAGTGATACTTTGCTCGCGCCTAATTCTGCAGATAAGCGCAACCCATCCATAACGATTGATCTAATTGAATCGGAATCATTGTAAAGATCTGCCTCAAAAATTGGCAGCATGACAAGCCCTATAGTCCCCCATTTAGTCCTATAGGAGTTAGTCAATCTCGCCTTATTACCAAACCAATTATTAATTAATTCTGTTTTAGTCAGACCAGTCATCTCACCGAATGATTCAGGTATGTAAGAAAGAGCAACAGCATCAATATTCGGGAAAGATTCTTTTCTATCATTATCAATGAACTGAAAAGAAAGGTATTCAGTATCCACTTCCTCTCCACTAGGTAATGTTTCAGAAACATTTTCCATGAATTCAGAGGAATCGACAAATCGCGCAAACTTTTCGATTGTTGGAAATCTGAAAAATACCTCTAAGGGAATCTCCCTCCCCAAAACATGCGATATCCTAGAAATAATTTTGACTGCCAGCAAAGAATCACCGCCCATATCAAGAAAATTATCCTTGATTCCTACTGTAGGATTATCAAAAGCATCAGAAAAAATCTCAGCAATCTTTGTCTCTGTAATCGTTCTTGGGGGAATGTAATCATGATTCAAACGTATGTCCCCATACTCAGGAGCAGGGAGTGCCCTACGATCAATTTTTTGATTAGGAGTTAAAGGCAATGATTCCAGATTAACAAAATGTGCAGGCACCATCACACTTGGCAATCGATCGCGTAAGTGCTCCTTAATGCTATTTAATAAATCATTTGTAAATTTTGACTCTACAACAAAATAAGCCACAAGAGCTTCTCCTCCTGGTAAATCATTACGTTTAATGACAACAGAAGAACTCACTGCTTCATGGCCCATCATCACAAATTCAATCTCGCCTAACTCTATACGGAACCCTCTCAATTTTGTTTGAAAATCAATTCTCCCGAGACATTCCAGTGTCCCATCACGGCGCCATCTACCCAAGTCACCAGTTCTATAAAGTCTTTGAAGGCCCAGACTAGGGATTTCAACTTCAATGAAACGTTCGTTCGTCAATTCTTCTTTTGAACGGTAACCCCTCGCAAGACCAGCCCCGCCTATACAAATTTCACCAACAAAGGAAATCGGTTGAATATTATTATTATCATCAAGGATATAAATCTTTGTATTGGAGATAGGCTTCCCAATACTCAATTTCTCCTCACTAGGAAGGACTTTACTGCAAGTGGACCAGACCGTTGTTTCGGTCGGCCCATATAGGTTCCACACCTCATCAGCACTATTAACAAGAAAATCAGCCAGATCCCTAGGCATGGATTCACCTCCACATAAGATCTTGAGCCCATTACGACCTTCCCATCCACTTTCCATGAGCATTCTCCAAGTAGCTGGAGTCGCCTGCATAATTGTCACTAAATGCTCATTAAGCAGTCTTGAAATCCGCCTCCCATCTCTGGCATCCTCTTTAGTTGCAATGACAACTTGAGCCCCTGTAATTAACGGTAAGAAAATCTCAAGTATTGAAATATCAAATGAAAGCGTCGTTAAAGCCAAGAGGCGATCAATCCTAGTAATCCCCGGAGCTTGTCTCATCGATGTTAGAAAGTTCACGGCAGCAGAATGGGAAATCTCTACTCCTTTTGGCTCACCGGTCGACCCCGAAGTATAAATAACATATGCTAAATTATCGACATCAAATGGAGGATGAGCGATCGGCTCTATAATTTCAGCACATTCCTCTACCCGAAAAACAGTAAAGCTCGAAGGGGCTAAATGATGCGTAGCGGCAGAAACAAATAGCAATGAAGAATCTGAATCATTCAACATTTGTTGAATTCTATGATGGGGATAATCAGGATCGATCGGTATATAATGCGCTCCAGATTTTAGAATCCCTAACATGGCAGCAACCATCAGAGCATTCCTTTCAACCATAATGGCAACGGAATTATCAGATCCAATTCCCCGATCAATCAGCGTTCCGGCTACATTATTGGCTAGTTTTTCGAGTTCCGCATAAGTAATTTCTTGTTCACTCAAACGAACAGCAATTGCATCCGGAGTTTTAATCGCCTGCTCTTCAATGAGATGATGAATGCCTTTATCTTTTGGATAATCGGACTCAGTGGAATTCCATGAAGAAATAATCAGTTCTGATTCTTCTTGGCTCAACAATTCTATCTCGGAAATCTTAATGTCTGGATTCTGTGTTACATTTTCCAGTAAAAGAGAAAAAGTTTTACTTAGTTTTTCAATAGTTTCTGATTCAAATAAATCTCTATTGTATTGCCAACAGCCAAATATCTGACCACCACTCTCCTCTATGACAAGAGTAATTTCGAATTGTGCCTGGCGCAAATTAAGATCAATGGTTTCCACAGTCATATCTCCAACCGAGAATTGATGCCCCCCCTTGCCAATCAGAAAAACGGCGATCCCTTGCTCATCAATACCTGGCACACGCTCCATAGCAAACGAGACTTGAAAAAGCGGTGATCTCGCTGGGTCGCGCGATGTTTCCAAATCATTAATGATCCGTGAAAATGGGTAATCCTGATTCTCAATAGCCCCATTCACGGTTGCTGATGTTCGATCTAAAAATTCAATGAAGCTTGGATCATCATGTGTACAGCTTCGCAAAGGAACCATGTTAACAAAATATCCAAGCATATCGCCGAGCTCCTTTTGATTCCGCCCAGCTACCGGACTACCAACGACAATATCGTCCTGGTCACAGTAACGATGGAATAATGCATTATAAGCAGAAAGCATCGTAGCATAAAGCGTCACACTTTGGCTTTGCGCCAATTCCAGAACTTTTGAAGCCAGAGCATCATCAAGGATGAAACTGCGTCTTCCTCCATTAAATGTTTGAACGGCTGGTCGTGGATAATCAGTTGGAAGATCAAGAGAACCAGGCGCTCCCGCAAGCGATGAAAGCCAATACTCGGATGCTCGTTTTTTGTAAGGGCCTGAAAGATTATGCTGCTGCCAATTAACGTAGTCTTGATAACTGTATTCTATCGGCTCGAGATTAGGAGTTTTTCCAGACTTAATCGAAAAATAACTTTCAATTAAGTCATTCATCAACAAAGAAACGGACCATGCATCAGAAATGATGTGGTGCATTGCTAATAAAACAATATGTGAACCGTCACCATTCCTGAAAA
>Ga0163108_10001537_pt1 | contig 16922 bp, 7 predicted proteins | sample Fk1155metaG_FD_109644 | JGI IMG/M metagenome (GOLD analysis project Ga0163108, IMG submission 109644) | Marine microbial communities from the Central Pacific Ocean - Fk160115 155m metaG | ecosystem: Environmental > Aquatic > Marine > Oceanic > Photic zone | place: The Central Pacific Ocean...
CCGCGATCTTCTTGCTGCCGACTCCAACCCAGCTGCCATCCTTGCCCGCGGCCTTGGGCTTGTATTCTGGCAGGCCGAAGATCTTGCTGAAGATCGTTCGTTTGATCCGCACGGCCGCTGCATCCGACGCGGCTCTGCCGGGAACCGCCTCCAGGTATTTGCGTAGCTGTTTCTGGAGCTCGTCGGTTCCCGCCTTCGCCCTGACCTTGGGGGGGATCTTCTGGTAAATGGCCCCGGAGACCAGGAGCCTGTTGAGATTCACGCCCAGGTGATCCTTGCTGTTCTCCTTCTTGCCCCTGGCGGTCACCTCGAAATTTTTCAGGTTGGCGAGCCGTCCAAGCAGGTTCTTGACCTTGTCATCTTTGAGCCCATCGATTTCAGCCTTCGAGTAATCCGGATAGCGCAGCTTTGTCGGTTGGATTCCTGCGATGAGATAGTCTTCCCAGATTCCCAGATAGCCCCATCCGACTGGTTGGGGCTTTTCTCCGCTGCCGTTGATCTTGAACTCCGAAAGCGTTTTTCCCGTGTCAGGGTCGAGCTTGAGACAGCTCTTTTTGTAGATCGCGTAAATGCCATCAGCTACCGAGACGTAATTGCTGCCGAGGATATTGGCGCCCGGTTGATGGTCGGTGTTGTCGTAGGGAATTCCGATATCCTTGAGGGTTCTCTCCCAAAGCAGGCGACCGGTATAGGCATCGACAGCGCGCAGCATGTCACGTCCCTCGATGATGATCCGTCCCTCAATGAACTGGGGTATCGGTCCGTGGCCATGGCGTGGCAGCACGCCTGAGTTGGACGGGCCTCCGAACCAGAGCAGGCCAAGCGGTGCCCGGACATTCATTTCAGCGGATGCTACGGACTGCGACACATCCCCATGTTGATGGCTCCAGCTTCCGGAACCTGCCGGAGCCGAGGTCTTCCGGACGATCAAGAGGTTCTCGCTGGATTCGATTTTGCAGCCATGCAGCTTGTTCGAAGCGAAGGCTTCTTTCAGGGATCCGTTGCCGGCCGGGAGGCAGGCCATTCCTGTGAAGGGCCGCAGCAGTTTGAAGACAGCCCGGGTCGAGTTGGCTGGTTTTTCAAGGAGGCCGGTCAGCTCCTCAGAGACAACCAGGTCCGCCATATAGGGGGCCAGGGGGAGCTCCACAGGCTCGCCTTCTATGATGGCGATACGCTGTCCGTAGAGGCCCTTTTCATCCAGGCGCTTTCTGGCGGCGGCGACCTTGTCGCCATTCGCTTCGATGACGACGATGTGCAGCTCCGACTGCTCCGCCAGCGCGGAGACGAGCTGACCTGAGCCGAGCCCGAGAGCCAGGCAATAGCCCTTTCGTGTTTTCATACCCTGGAGGATCCGTGTTGCCACTCCCTCCCATCTTTTCTGGGGGGCAGCTTCCTCAACGGTTATTCCAGGTTGGAAAATTCGCTTCGGGCTGGTGAGAGGGGCCAGATTCAGGTCGAAGGTCAGGTCCGAGCTGTCGGCTCTTTGTTGATGGACGGCTACCGCCAGCAGATTTTTACCCGGCTGGAGAAGATTTCCGGGAAGCTTCAGCTTGTCGAAGGTGTTTTCATTTTTGATCTGTATTCCGGAATAGGTCTGGTGGTTGGTCTCGCCTTCGGGCATGCGCAGGCGGGCGGCCTGCTTTCCGTTGAGATAGATGATGGCGCTGTCGTCGGCCAGGATCTGCAACTCGAGATCACCGAACTGGAGCCCATCCGGAAGCTCAAAGGCGTGTCTGAAATAGCAGGCCGCGTGTTTCTTCTTGTCGTTTTTACCGAAGCCAAGACGGGTCTTTTCGTTATTTTCTCCGTATCCGAGCCTGGCCGGGCCCTCCTTCCACTTTGAGTCGTCAAAGCTGATCGATTGCCAATCGGCGCCCGGTCCCTGGCCATCATCCTGATATTTCCAGGTGGATCCCTTGGATACGATGCTCTTGATCTCGACTTTCTCGGCAGCGGGCTCTTTCTTTTTGACCGGGAGCTGAAGCTCCGTTTTCGCTCCTCCAAAGCAATAGATTCTGCCAGCGGCGGTGCTGACAAAGAGCTTCTCATCTCCGGCGATCATGTTGAGCGCCTCGTCGGGGATCTCGATACTCCAGACGACTTTGGCCCCGGCGATGATGTTGGAGAAATCGACCGCCAGAATCCGGCCGCCCTCTCCGCTGCAGTAGAGGTGCTTACCCGCCTGGATAAAGACCTTCTTTACCTTCTGGTCAATGGGAGCGGCCCAGGTCTTGCGAATCCTGATGGAGCTTTGCACCTTGCCCTTGCGGTCCTTGGCCGTGTGTTTTTCCCAGCGTGGCTGAAACCCTCTGAGGCCTTCCCCATCGTGGCAGATGATGGAGTGGTCGTTGATTAGGAGGGCCTCCAGCTTGGTGATGAACTTGCCATTGTCCAGGCGGTAAGCGCATTCCCGGTTCAGGTAGAAGTTTTCTCCAAGGACTACGTCATAGCCGCCGCCGCCCTTGGTCCCCATATTTCGGGCGCTGACATCGTAGTGTTTTATGGCGCCCGTTTTCCTGTCGTAGACGGCCGGCATGGTTCGTCCTCCGGAGACAACGAGAAAATTTTCGTTTGCCGCCAGGTAGCCCTGTGGAGCTATTCCGGAGAAGGCAGGACTGCCATGCTGCTGGGTCTGGAAGCTGGAGCCCTCGCCGCTATTGGTCCAGATCAGGCGTCCGGTTTCGGCGTCGAGGGCATGCAGGAAGATTCCCATGAAGGGCCAGATCCCTGCTCCAAAGTAGATCTTGTCATCGTAGATGACGGGACCTCCGCGGGCCGGCCAGGTACTTATGAGACGATCATTGCCGAGGACTCGTCTCTCGCTGGGGCCGCCTCGGAATTTCCAGACGAGCGAGCCATCGGCGGTGCTGAGGCAGTAGAGGTAGCCATCATCGCAAGCGATGAAGATTTTGTTTTTCCAGATAGCAGGCGCGAACCTCACCGGGCCATCGGTATAAAAGCGCCAGAGCTCTTTCCCTGAGTCGGTATCAAACGCGGTGAGCTTGTCCGAAATCATGGAGGGAACGAAAAGACGTTTCCCTGCGAGGACAGGTTCGTAGAGGCGGTCAAATTGCAGCTTTTCCTGGTTAGCCGGCCAGGCTGTGTCAGGCTTCGCCAACTCCAGCGTCCATTGGAGATACAGCTTGTCGGGTAGCTCGGCGGTTGAGGTCCCTCTGCGTGCCGCATCCGCTCGCCACATGGGCCAATCGGCCCCGAAGGCGTGAAGGCTGCAGAGCAGCAGCAGAGCGATCAACGGGGGGGCTTTAAACCTGAAAGCTGTAGGCGGGGCGGGGTCGAGAAACATTTTGTCTATATCTATGGTAGCAGCCAAGGGGGCTCAGACCCCTTCGAGAGGTCGATATTATAGTCTTATATGGCTGAAATCCAGTTCAGGATGAACCCTGGCTGATGAGATCCGGAGAATTCGGCCGCAAGCGGTCACTCAAGGTCGAAGCGAACGCCCTGGGCCAGCGGCAGCTCCGTTCCATAGTTGATCGTGCAGGTCTGGCGGCGCATATAGGCTTTCCAGGAGTCGGACCCGGCCTCCCGCCCGCCGCCCGTTTCCTTTTCACCTCCGAAGGCTCCTCCTATCTCGGCGCCGCTTGTTCCTATGTTGACGTTGGCGATTCCACAATCGCTGCCGGCAACGGAAAGAAATCGCTCCGCGTTCCTGACCGAGTCGGTGAAAATCGCCGACGAGAGACCCTGTCGAACGTTGTTCTGTGCTGAGATGGCCTCATCCAGTCCATCCGTCTCTAACAGGTAGAGAATGGGGGCAAAGGTTTCTTCACGGACGATTTCCATTCCGGAACCAGCCTTGATAAGGGTGGGCTGCACGAAGAAGCCCGGTCCCTCGATTACCTGGCCTCCAGTCAGGATCTCGCCGCCGCTGTCCCGGGCCGCTGCTACGGCTTTTTCAAAAGTGTTGACAGCCTCTTCATCGATGAGGGGGCCGACAAGGGTCTTTGGGTCAAGCGGGTCACCCACGATGACGGATTCAAAGGCCTCGGTCAGTCTCTTTGCGAGTGCCGGAAAGATTTTTTTTTGTGCCAGGACCCTCCTGGTCGTTGTACATCGCTGTCCCGCAGTTCCCAGCGAACCGAAGAGTACGGCCCTGAGGGCCAGGTCGACGTCGGCATCATCCAGAATGATGATCGCATTGTTGCCGCCCAGTTCGAGCAGGCTTCGTCCCATTCGTCCGGCGACAGCTACCGCGACTTCCCGTCCCATTCGGCAGCTTCCAGTCGCGCTGACCAGGGGTAGGCGTTCATCCGCCGCGATCCGTTCGCCGGTCTCAGTTCCCCCGCAGCAGAGGTTGAAGACCCCGGCGAGCCCTTCTGGTTCGAGTACCCGGTTGCAGATTTTTTGTACGGCGATTGCCGTCAGGGGTGTTTTCTCGGAGGGTTTCCAGACGATGGTGTCACCGCAGATGGCTGCGACCAGGGCGTTCCAGGACCAGACGGCTACTGGAAAGTTGAAGGCGGTGATGACGCCCACGGGGCCAAGGGGGTGCCACTGTTCGAACATCCTGTGATCAGGACGCTCACTTGGCAGGGTGGCTCCGCCGATCGTACGTGAGAGTCCTACCGCGAAGTCGGCAATATCAATCATCTCCTGGACTTCGCCCTCACCTTCGGAGAGCACCTTGCCGCATTCGAGGGAGACGAGCTTTCCCAGGGGTTCCTTGAATCGTCTGAGTTCTTCGCCAATAAGCCTGATATATTCCCCCCGACGGGGAGCTGGGAGCTTTTTCCAGTTTTCAAACGAGTCGTACGCGTCCTGGATGGTGTTGAGGGTTTCCTCGGGGGTTGCTCCAGCCACCCTGGCAAGCTCTTCAGAGCTTGCAGGATTGATGGAGACGAGCTCTTCGCCTTGGCCGGACCAGTTGCCGTTTGAGCAGACCCCAGCCTCAACAGGGTGCAGGTCGAGTTCCGGGGGTATTTCGCAGGTATTCATGAAATTGTGCTGTTTAGCCGTAATGAAGCGGTTTTAGGGTTCCCAGAAGGGAATTGTCCCTTTCAGCATACAAACATCCACTACCGTCTTTTCTCTGGATCCATTGCCACTTACCCGTAGTTCCCGACTCAGAAATAGTCCATATAGGTTTTGGAATTCCGATAACTCTATTTTTTACAATATGTTGTGTCATCCGGACTGGCCTGGAATGCGTTCTATGGGCTTCTGTGGCAGGATGGCGGGTTTGAGACCAGTTCTGCGGGCTGGTTAGAACTATTTTAAGTCATTGTAATGTATAGCTTTGTGTTTTTTTCGTAAGGCATTTATGGGACTTAGAGACCTAGGGCGAATCTTCTGTAAATAGGGCTTTGTCGCGTGTATCCTTTTACGACTGAACTAATTGGGATCTGTTAAAAAAACCGACATCGGAGGCGCTCCATCCATGGACGCAACCACCAAGAAACTATTGAATTTACTGAGTTCTGACGACTTGGAATTGCGAGTCGCGGCTGCCCAGGTTTTTTCCGAGCTTGGGATCTCGACGAAGCCTGTTATCAAGGCTCTCGGGAATTGTCTCAGGGAACCCTATGAGCCCATGCAACTGGCTGCTTTGAAGGGACTTGCGCGCCTGGGGGCGGCTGATGTGTCCCACCTGGTGGTGCCCATGATTCTCAAGGGCGGCATTATCCGGGAGCATTCAATGGCTGTGATTACGGCTATTGGTCCTTCCGCTATCCCGCAGCTTCGCGACCTCTACGAGGGGGCTGATTTCAATGGCCGTCGGGCGATCATATCGACCCTGTCAGCTGTGAATGGAAAATCCGCTGTAGAATTCCTCCTGAAGAAGCTTGAGGAAGAATCTTTTGAGCAGCAGCAGCACCTGCTGGCGCGTCTCTCGGACTCGATCAACGCGATGAAACCCGCTCAGCAGACCCCGGTGTTTCCGCTTGTGCAGAAGCTTCTGCGCGGGAAGCCTGATTCGGCCAGTCCTTACCTGCATATCTCAGGTCTCATTCTACTCGGCTGTTTCAAGGGAAGGTCTCTTGCTGCCCGGGCCAGGAAGATTCTCAGGAATTACGCTGACCAGAGGCACCTCCCGGAGATCCGGAGGTTTGCATTCATCTCGCTCTACAGGCAGTCCGATGAGTTGAAGGCGACGCCGGATTACACGCGTTTCCTGCAAAAGAGTCTTTGCGATGCGGACTGGGAGAATGTCGCCCAGCATGCCCTGACGGGTTTCAAGAAGATCGATCTTCCCGCCAAGGACTCCATCAAGCTTGTTCAGCTGTTCAACAAATCTCCGCATTTCGCCGTGCATATTCATGTCTTCGAACGGCTCAAGGGAATCGACAAGCCCGAGATCGCCGCAGCGATCGTCCCCTTCCTTTCGGACTCACGTTTCAGGGTTCGCGAGGCGGCTGAGGCGACCTTGCGCGAGATCTCTTCGGGTATTGAGAGTCTCTTCAAGACTCTTGTCGAGTCCGAGGATCTCGAGGTCACCCAGAGAGTGAATTCGATTCTCCAGGAGTTCCCCCAGAAGACACGCCGCAAGTATCTCGATCGCGCGGTGAAGCGCCTGATTCTTCTCTTTGAGAGAAACGATGTTCGCTATCGCTCTTTCCTGGAATTTGTAAAAGGAGTAGATGCGGATCCGCTGCGAACCAAGGTGTATCAAAAGGCCGTTAAGCTGAAGAATAGTTCGAGCCGCGATAAGTGGGTTCGTATTACCGAATACATGCAGTTGCTGTGGGATCACCACATGATCACCTCCGAGGGACGGTATTTTTTCGCTGTCGCTCTCATTCGCCAGAGCTCGAGAGATCTGGATCCGGCCTCTCGCAGATCGGATCTCGGCTTGCGGGTTTTGCGCGCGCTGATTTACGACAGCTATATAGAGCTCGTGGAGAAGATCACTGTCGATAAGCACATCGACCCCGAGGATTACTACTATCTCGGTTTCCATTTCGCCGAAGAGGGCGAGCAGATGGGCAGGTTTGGCATTCGCATGCTGAGGCACCTGGTTGAGGCCTTCCCCCGTAATAAGATTTCGGAACAGGCCCAGCAGAAGCTGAGGCTCCATCTCGGAGATGAGGTGGAAGAAGAAGAGGCCGCCGAGTCCTCCAAGACCAAAAAGGCAAAGAAACCCGCTGCGAAGAAGAAGTCCTCCGCAAAGAAGAAGCCCGCTGCGAAGAAGAAGTCCAAGAAGACCTCCAGCCGCCGGGTAACGATCGATGTGAGCGCCTCGACCAGCGCGGCTCGCAAGGCCCGTTCCGCAAAGAAGAAGCCCAAGAGCAAGTAATTCCGCGGTTTCTCGGGGTGGGCTGATGGAGCGTTCGCTCCGGGTCTTTTCTCAGATGGCCTTCAATTCCCTGATGTGCTTCCAGATCTCCAGGCCATCGGGGACAAAGTTCCACTCGCCGATCTTCGCCTCGATTTCTTCGGTGCTCATATAGCTTCCCCACGCAACCTCTTCCGGCTGGTGGCGGATTTCCCCTTCCCAGGTGACCTTGTAAACCGCCACGAGGCTGCGGTTCAGGGGGCCAAGGTAGAGATAGCGGCAAATGGGTTCCGGATTGGGCCCCTCGATTCCCAGCTCTTCGGCGATCTCCCTGGCGGCGGCGAGGTCACGGTCTTCTCCCTGGCCTACGACACCACCGACGAACATATCGTACATACCTGGAAAGACGTCCTTTGTCTCCGTGCGGCGATGAACATAGATTCGTCCATCAGGATCAAGGCAGAGAATCCCGACTCCGCGGTGGAGCAGGTTCAGTCGGCGGATTTTCTCACGGCGCGCCCAGCCGATAACATGGTCCTGTTCATCGATCAGGTCTACGAGCTCTTCACGGGGGTCCATCATTTCTCCCATATTGCATGTGGGCCAGAGCCTGTATCTTATGCTGTAGGGAAGGAGGGTTCCTCCCCGGTTTTTGTTTTCTCACGGGCTCAATCCCATGGTGGAAGATTTTATTTCGATGCAGGATCTTGCGAGCGTCATCCTCCGGCCGGACTGTCTTGCGGGCGGAGAGCTGAAAGTAACGGCCAGCCCGAAGGGTGTTCGACGCGTGGAGCTTTTTGAGACCGCGCCCACGTCTCCAGGCGGACCTCCGCGGAGAACTGAGAATTCCGCCTGCGAGATTCTTGAGCGGGCCTGCTCGGAGCTGGACCGCTATTTCTCCGGTGAGAAGATAACCTTTCGTTCCCCCCTCGATTTCGATGGCTCGGGTACGCCGTTCCAACTGCGGGTCTGGAAGGCTCTCTTCGAGATCCCCCGAGGCGAGTTTCGTACCTACGGGGAGTTGGCAGCCAGGGTCGGGTCGCCGCGCGCCGCCCGCGCTGTGGGCCAGGCCGTCGGACAGAATCCGCTGCCGGTCATTTTTCCCTGCCACCGGGTGATCTCAGGCGATGGACGCCTGGGCGGGTTCTCCTGCGGCGTGCGCCTGAAGGTTCTCCTGCTCGAGCTCGAGGGTCTGGCTGTCGCCGGCAGCCTCCCGCTTCCCGGCTCCAGGTGGAGCGCTCTGCGTATGAGCTGAGAGAAGCGGCGCCTGGAGGTCACAAGTGGATTGCGGATCTTCCGGCTGGAAAATAAAATGATCTAAAAGAAGTTTCAGCGGGGAGGGCGAACCACTTCGATGTGATTTGAGCCTTCCGGATTATCTAATACTGACTCGCGCGGTCTCTCCTGAAGCGTCAAGGCCATCCATGAAATCAATCGCCTGCATGATCCTGCTGTTGTTGCCCGGTTTGGGGCCGGGCCTGGACGCCGCTGAGCAGTCCCCGGTTCTGGAGGTTCTTGAATCTCGCTGTCTCAGCTGTCATGACGCGGATACGCGCAAGGGAGGGGTCGATCTCGAGCAGCTTCTCTCCGCCCCGGATCCACTCGATGAGAAGATTGTGGCCTTGTGGGAGAAGGTCGACAAGGCTGTTGGCGAAGGCGAGATGCCGCCAAAGCAGAAGAAGCCCCTGACCACCGCGCAGAAGGAGCAGATCGCCGGCTGGTTCGAGGAGACCTATGTTCTGAAGGACGGCAAGGAACACATCGGCGAGTCGAGGCTGCGGAGGCTCAGCCGCTATGAGTTGATCAATACGCTCGAGGAACTGTTGCGGGTCTCGCTGAAGCAACCCTATGTCTACAGTCCGGAATTTCCCGCCTTCCTGCCCTCCACGCTGGAGACAATCCTGCCGTCTGATGCTCAGGGTGAATCCGGCTTCTACAATGACGCGGCTCAGCTGGCCGGGTCCAGGCCGCCGGTCTTGAAATACAGCGAGGCTTTCGATTATGCCCTGAGGATTTTTGAGCAAGCCCCCGCGGCTCGCGAAAAAGTTTTCGGGTTCAAGGGAGTCTCGCCCGAACTGACCGAGGAGCAGGCCGAAGAGATCCTCCGCCGTTTCCTGGCCCGGGCCTGGCGCGGCTATAAGAACGCTGAGAGTGAGGAGGTGGTGCTGAGCGCCTATCGCGTCCGCCGTGAAAAGGAGGAGCCGGTTTCTTCACTTCTGCATGCGATGAAAATAGGCCTTCTCTCGCCGCCCTTTGTCTATCGAATCGAGACAACCAGGAACAAGACGCTGCCTTACAGGGTCGGCGCCTATGAGCTTGCAAGCCGTCTCTCGTATTTTTTGTGGGCCTCCATGCCCGACGATGAGCTGTTCGCCCTGGCGGCTGACGGCCGGCTGCTCGATGGGACGGTCCTTGCCGGACAGGTTGACCGTATGCTCAAGTCACCTCGGCGCATCTCGCTCTCGGAAGACTTCGCCGGGCAATGGCTGGGATTCAGAGAGCTGTGGACCAACAAGGTCTTCTACCGGAACGAAAGATGGAGTCGCGGGATCTACGATGAGGTGCTGTTCTTCTTCGATGAGCTGGTCAAATCGGATCGGAGTATCCTGGAGATTGTCGACTCCGACTGGATCTACCAGAGCGACTACACCGGTGTCCGCGCCTCAGGCAAGAGGCACACCTTCGACGCGAAGCATGGGGACATCTTCGCGTCGCGCCGCAACAATCCCCCGGGAATCCAGGAGCAATTCTACAAGCCTCCGTACCTTCTCAAGATCAAGAGCGACCAGCGTGGCGGTCTGATCACCACAGTCGGAATCTTGCGGGTGACTTCCGCGCCTGAGAAAACCAACCCTATCCGCCGGGGAGTCTGGCTGCTGGACAGAATCATCGGGCGTCCGCTGCACGCGCCGGAAAATGTTCCTGCTCTGAGCAAGAGCGAGAAGGTGGATGGAAAGAAGCTGACAGACCTTGCCGACATCCTGAAGGCGCATACCAGCAAGGCGATCTGCGTCAGCTGTCACAAGCACATCGACCCCCTCGGCCTTGGTCTCGAGAATTTCGACCCCTTCGGGAAGTGGAGGGCATCCTACAGGAACAAGCGTCCGGTCAGGTCCAGCGGGGTGTTTCCCAATGGAGACACCTTCAAGACACCGCGGCGGATGAAGCAGATCCTGGTGGAAGAATACCGAGAGCCGATCGTGAAGAACATCGCCGGGCGGATGTTCGCTTACGCTCTGGGTCGCAAGCTGGAGCCGTATGACCGTCCCGCGCTCAGAAAAATTTGCGATACCCTCGAGCGGGATGGCTTTAAGATCAATACGTTGATTACCGACATCATCAGGAGTAGGCAGTTTCAGTGTCGACAGGACCAGCCATGAGCAGAGAATCCTATCTCATCCCGCGACGGTCGTTTCTCAGGGGAGTCGGCGCGGCCCTGGCGCTACCCTCGCTGGAGATCATGTCCCCGGCCCTGGGTTACGGTAACTCCGCGGCGGCGAAGAATCTTCGTCTTTGTGTCCTCTTTAAGGGCGCTGGAGTGAATCCTAATTCGTGGGACATCACTGGAGCTACAGAGACGGAGTTCACGCTTTCGAAGTTGCTCAGCCCGCTGGAAAAGAACAAGAAAGACATCGTTATCCTGCGCAACATCGACGCTGACCAGCGCGCCAATGGTGGGCATGAGAACGTGACGTTGACCTTCATGACCGGCAATGTCCGCAAGTCACGTCTCGTGCAGCGGCAGTCCTTTGACCAGGTCATCGCGGATCATGTAGGCGCTGCGACTCCCGTGAAATCTCTGCAGTTGCGCAGCGACACCTATCTCGACGCCAACGATCCCTCGGAAAACTTTCTCTCCTTCGGCGCTGACGGCAGGGCTCTTCCGGTTGAGCACAATCCCGAGGTGGTTTTCAACCGACTCTTCAAGGGCTTCAACAACAGCGGCTTCCGAAAGCGGACCGCGAGCGTTCTCGATGAGGTGAAGGAGAGCTATCAGTCAGTCGTTCGCAAGGCCAGCAACCGTGACCGGCAGGTGCTCGATCACTACCTGCAGTCGGTTCGCGATGTGGAGCGGGAGCTCGACCAGTTCAAGACCCGTGGAAATCCTGCTCGCGATTCGAGGATGAAGCAGATCAATCCGGTGCCGGCTGCCGCCGACCTCGCGCAGCGCACCAGGGCGATGCTGGATCTGATCGCCCTGGCCTATTGGACGGACATGACGCGGGTGAGCACCTTGATGATGGCCCACACCGAGACCCGGTCGACCTACGGTTTTCTTGGGATCAACGATGAGCTTCATATGCTGTCCCACTTCGTTCGCACGCGCAATCGCTCCTCGGGGCTTTCGGGATATGACAAGGTCAACCACTGGTATGTGCAGCAGTTCTCTTATTTCATCGAGAAGTTGAAATCCCTCGATGACGACGAGGGCACGGTCTTTGACAATTCCATCGTTCTCTTCGGATCCGGCATCAAGCACGGCGACTACCACTCGGTGACCGATCTGCCGCTGGTGCTCTCAGGCGGGGGAGGCGGCCAGATCCTGCCGGGACGTTACGTAAAATATCCGAACACTCCCAACGGCAACCTGCTCCTGAAGCTCATGAACATGATGGGCGTGAAAAAAGAAAAATACGGCAACTCGACTGGGATCCTCCCGGGGATCTCCGAGAAGGCCAACCTCGCTCCGAAATATGTCGATGACGGTTCGTGGAAGATTATCCAGGACGAAGGCGGCAAGCTCCTGGTCAAGGGGATGCTGAAGATCAGCGTCAAGCCGGATGACCTGAACCTCTATCTCGTGCAATTATCCAGCGGCGAGAGCCTCGAGGTGCGCACAGGCTTCGGCACCGTCCACAACCTGCGCATCGATGCCTGTGTCGGCTCGGTCGTGGAGCTCGAGGGTGAATACAAGGTCAAGGATGGCCGCAAGGTGATCACCAGGGTCAAGCGCTGCAAGCGACTCTGAGCGCCGCCCGGAGCCGGGTGTTTATCAGGCGAAGATCTTCTCCGCCACCTCTCCGTGTACGTCGGTCAGGCGGAAGTCCCGTCCGGCGTAGCGATAGGTCAGGCGCTCGTGATCGATGCCCATGGTGTGCAGCAGCGTGGCGTGGAGGTCGTGGATGGTCATTCGATCTTCGATGGCGTAGTAGCCGAACTCGTCGGTCCTGCCGTAGCGGAAGCCGCCCTTGACCCCGGCCCCGGCCATCCACATGGTGAATCCATCGGGATGGTGGTCGCGGCCAATCGTGGCCTTCTTTCCCTGCTGCGCCGTTGGAGTGCGGCCGAACTCACCGCCCCAGAGCACGAGGGTGTCCTCGAGGAGTCCGCGCTGTTTCAGATCTTTGATCAGGCCGGTGATGGGCTTGTCGATCTGGCCGACATTGATCTCATGCCCCTGCTTGATATGGCTGTGCTGGTCCCATTGTTCATTGTTGAATGGAAGGCTGTGGGCATGGCTGACCTGGATGAAGCGGACATCTCGCTCGGCGAGGCGTCTCGCCATGAGACACATGGTCCCGAAGTTCTGCGTTTTCGGGTCATCGATTCCGTAGAGCTTGCGGGTTTGAGGCGTTTCCCCGGCAAGGTCGGTCGCCTCGGGCGCGGCCTGCTGCATTCGGAAGGCCATCTCGAAACTCGCGATCCTGGCCTCGAGGTCTGAGTTCGGACCGGTGGTCCGGAGGTGCCGCTGGTTGAGACGTTTGAGGTAGCGAAGCTGGGCCTGCTGCTGTTCGGGGGTTCTGAAAGAGTTTTCGAGGAACTCAAACTTCGCGTTCTTCATCAGGGTGTTCGGATAGCCCGGTGTGCCGAGGGGAACGCCCTGGTGGATTGACGGCAGGAAGGCGGTGCCGAAGTTGTCGACTCCGCCATGGAGGCTTGTCGGGCAGATCGTGATGAAGCTCGGCAGGTTCTGGTTCTCGGTGCCCAGTCCGTAGCTCATCCAACTGCCCATGCTCGGACGCAGCAGGGAGTCGCTGCCTGTGAAGAGCTTCATGCAGGCGCCGCCGTGCGCTACGTTCTGGCCGCAGAGGCCGTGGAGCATGCACAGCTCGTCGGCGACCTCCGGCAGGTGTTGCCAGAGCTCGCTCATCGGGATCCCGCTCTTGCCGGTCGGACGGAACTTCCAGGGCGAGGCGAGGAGGTTGCCGCGCGCGGCGAACTTCACCCGGGTCCGTTCGAAGGGGGGAGGCTTGCCGTCGTTTTTCTGGAGCTCCGGTTTCGGATCGAAGAGGTCGATGTGAGACGGTCCGCCGTGCATGAAGAGAAAAATGATCCGCTTTGCGCGTGGCTTGAAATGCGGCTTCCTGGCCGCGAGGGGATGCGCGGGCTCTTTTCGTCCCCCCTTGTCCTCGGCGTGGAGCAGGTCGGCAAGGGCCAGTCCTCCGAAGCCGAGACTCCAGGACCTGAGCAGGTCGCGTCGACCGGGGAAATGTGGTTCTTGCCGCAGGGGGTTGAAGGTCATCGCAGGTTTCTTCCTGGTATCGTTAGCGAACGTAGAGGAACTCGCTGGACATGAGCATAGCATGACAGAGGGACTCCCATCCCGCCGCTGCCCGCTGCCCGGCTTCCGCCTGCTCTCGCGCCGCCTCGAGCAGCTTGCCGGCCGAGTCGATGTCAGCCTGGTCCGGGACGCGGCCGAGAAGAGATTCATAGAGGTGGCGGATCCGCCGGTCATCGCTCTTGTGGTCGGCCACGGTTTTGCGGGCGATCTCCGCCGCGAGTCCGTTCATCCAGGGGTTGTTCATCAGGAACAGCGCCTGGGTCGGAACGGTCGTGGTGGTTCGATTGCCGGCGGGAGCCGCGGGGTTTGGGAAATCAAAGAGAGTGAAGAGCTTGTAGACGTTGGTCCGGATGATCGGCAGGTAGACCGAGCGTCGTCGACTTGATTCGTAGAAGGCCCGGTTCTGCCGCAGGTTTTCAGGCGATGGATCCTGGGATCGCACCTTGCTGGTCGGGCCGTCTCCGAGCGCCGGGTCGAGACGCCCCGAGGTGAAGAGAAAGGCGTCCCGGATGACCTCGGCCTCCAGCCGCTGAGGTTCGAAGCGCCAGTACCAGCGATTCTCCGGATCGATTTCAGCCTTTCGGGGCGCGTAGGAGCTGTCCATCGTGTAGGTGCTGGAGGAGGTGATATACCGGTTGAGCTCCTTGATGGACCATTTGAACTCGATCAGCTTCAGCGCGAGGTGGTCGAGGAGCTCCGGATGGGATGGCTGCTCGCCTGAGTGACCGAAGTTCTCGGTGGTCTTCACCAGCGCCCGGCCGAAATGCCAGCGCCAGATTCGGTTGGCCAGCACGCGCGCGGTCAGCGGGTTGGCGGGCGAGGCGATCGAGTTGGCCAGCCGCAGCCGCCCGCTGCTGTTCTCCGGATATTCCGCCTGCTCGTGGCCTTCGACGATGGTCAGGAAGCGCCGTGGGACGACCGGGCCCTTCTGAAGGTGATTTCCGCGAATGTAGATGGGGTGGTCCGTGACCGAACCATCAGAGACCGCCATCACCGTGATCGATGGGATGTTTTTCTGCCGCTCTTCAAGTCCGGCGATGGCCTGGCTGAGGGCGTTGACGGCTTTCTGTTCGTCCGGGGAATAGTGCGTGGTTGCGTGGCGGTAGGGGGTGAAGGGGCCATCCTTTCCGGTGAGAGCGTGGTGTAGAGGTTCGAGTATCGGCACTCGGTCTTCAGCCAGGGCCGCGGTAACGAGCAGGCCGGCCCGCGCTGCGAGCTCACCGGGAATTTTCGGGGGCGGGGTGAGCAGCTTCCTGGAGATGGGATTGCCGGGCTTGCGCCTGGCGAGGGACTCTTTGTTTTCCGCGGCGAAATTTTCGTCCCCGTGGCTGAGGTTGTTCAACAGGTAGAAGGGAGCGTTCGGCTTGTCCTGGGTGTCGATGAACCGTACCCATTGGTGAAGCGCTCCGAGGTCGAGCCCGTTTTTTCCAGCCAGCTCTGCTGGCGAGGGAAGCTCGCGGTTGCCGGGGACCGGCGGGACCAGGCGCAGCTGGTCGAGATGCGAGACGGCGCCTTTTCGTTCAAAACGCAGGGTGTGCCGGCCGGCGCTCAGCTCGAGTTCAGCTTCCCGATGCCATCTCTGGTGAACGGCATCCCAGCCGCCGCTGGTCTTCGCCATCGCTTTATCAGAGACGACCTTGCCATCGACAGAGAGGATCATCGGACGCGGCTCGAGGGCCGCGTAGCGCAGCAGGAGCGAATAGCTCCCGTCGAGGGGTGTCTCGATGTCATATTCCATGAAATGGAGGTTCTCAGCGTTGCCCGGGTCGGAGATGTAGATCACCTTGTCGGAGGTGTAGGGCTTGACGTTGCCTCTCTGGAAGCTCTCCGCCTCGACCACCGGCGAGGTGAGAGGAGCTACCCGGGCGATGGCGATCTTATCGAGGTGCGACATCGCGGAGCCGACCTCGAAGCGCAGGACGTTCTTTCCGGCCTTGAATCCGTAGCGCCCCTCGACAAACCACCTCTGGCTGTCGGGGTACCAGGTGCCGGTGACACCGGCCATGCTCTTTTCGTTGACGACCTTGCCGTTGACCGACAGCTTGCCAGGGCGGGAAGATCGGGCCGCGTAGCGGAACTCCACCTGGTAGGTGCCGTCCTCCGGCAGCTCGATGTCGTATTCGGCCCAGGTCAGTCCCGCGCCCTTGTCGGAGATGATGCCGATTCCCTTGCCATAGGTGTCATCTTCGCGCGCGGTACCCCGGTCGTGGGTCTCGGCCTCGCGCAGAAGGTGAAGCTGGCTGAGCTGGGAGGGGGTGACAGTCGAGGCCGCGGCCGTGTAGGGCGGCGCGGTTTGTTCGGCGAGCGCGAGCCGGAGGTTGGTCGGGATGGCGTACCGCTGCCATCTGAGCACCCCCGGGGCGTGCGCCAGGTAGGAGGCGATATTTTTCTTCGCCTCGTTGGCGATCCGGGACTCGGCGGCCGCGCGGAGCTTGTCACGGTCCTTTTTCAGCTCGTCGAGCTCCCTGCCCAGCGCCTTCTTCTCGCCGGATTCTAGCTTTCGGTTGCTGAGGCTGGTAGAGCGAAGAACTCCGGCCATGGCGTAGTAATCGCTTGTCGGGATCGGGTCGAACTTATGATCGTGGCAGCGAGCGCAGGCGACGGTTACTCCCAGCAGGGACCGGGAGATCGTGTCGATCTGTTCATCGATAATGTCAGACTCCTTTTTCGCCCCATCCTTCTCGGCCGCGATCTTGATTCCCATGGCCAGGTAGGTGGTCGCCGTCAGCCGGCGATTGGTGATGGCCGCGTCCGAAGGGTGCGGCAGGAGGTCGCCGGCGAGCTGCTCGCGGATGAACTCGTCGAAGGGGCGGTCCTCGTTGAAGGCGTCTATGACATAGTTGCGGTAGTGGTAGGCGAGGGGATAGGGCGCGTTCTCATCGGCTCCGTTAGAGTCGGCGTAGCGTACGACGTCGAGCCAGTGGCGTCCCCAGCGCTCCCCGTAGTGGGGAGAATCAAGCAGCCGGTCGACCAGGTTTCCCCATGCCTGCGGATCCTTGTCGTTGACGAAATCGTTGATTTCCGCGGGAGTCGGGGGGAGGCCGATGAGGTTGTAGGTGAGTCGGCGAATGAGTGTCCTGCGATCGGCTTCGCCGGGCGGGCGCATCTTCTGATCCGTCAGCCTGCTGAACACGTAGTTGTCAATCCGGTTGCGAACCGGCGCCTCCACCCCCGGGTCTTTTACCG
>Ga0163108_10001544_pt1 | contig 16823 bp, 16 predicted proteins | sample Fk1155metaG_FD_109644 | JGI IMG/M metagenome (GOLD analysis project Ga0163108, IMG submission 109644) | Marine microbial communities from the Central Pacific Ocean - Fk160115 155m metaG | ecosystem: Environmental > Aquatic > Marine > Oceanic > Photic zone | place: The Central Pacific Ocean...
AAGTTATGCACTAAGAATGACAATTTATGGAGGTATAGCTGCAAATTTTATTCTCGGCGCTCTCGTTTTTGATCAACTCTGGTTGGTCAATGATAAAGGCTTTGATAGAGCTGAGATTCTTATAACCAGTGGAACAATAGGCTTACCTGCTGGTATTTTAGGTATTCTATTTGGTGGTATTGGTAGTGATTACTACACTAAAGTTACAGGCAAAGGCAGGCAAATGTTTCTGTTTTGGTGTCTACTAAGCTTTACTCCATTTATTCTCTTTTATCGATTAACAGATGACACAGGGACACTTTTCTTTTCATTATTGTTTCTTGGTTTTTTCCAGTGGGGGTGTTTGTACGGGCCAATTAAATCATCAATCCTAGAACTTTCACCTGAAAAAAACAAAGCCCTAGTCTTTGCTTATTATTTATTTTTGACGAATTTAATTGGGATTGGTTTATCCACAACCACCGCTGGGATTATGATTGATGCCTTAATTGCAAATAATATTGAAAAGCCTTATTCCATTACATTACTAACTTTCCAATTACTTTCAGCAATATGTTTGCCAGCATTTTACTTAGCTGGAAAACACAATAGCTCAAATTAAATAAATTTTAACTCTTTATCAGTTATACGACCGTATCTTAGCTGAAGAACATCTTTCTTATAATTCTGTGTGTTTCGCCATGGGTCTCTTGCTCCTTGACGAGGCAGCTTTTCTAAAACCCTCATAACGTAACCAGAATTAAAATCTAACCATTCACCATCTATTTCAATTTCACCATCTGGTGAAGGTTTACAATACTTATATCCGTTCTTATCCATATAGTTAAATAAACGACAGGCATATTCAGCAGTTAGGTCAGCCCTAAGTGTCCAAGAGGCATTGGTGTAACCAAAAGTCATAATGAGGTTTGGAATATTACTTACCATCATGCCTTTGTATGTCATTGATTTTGAGGGATCAACAGGTTGATTGTCTACTGTAATATCAATTTTTCCAAAGAGCATAATGTTAAAACCAGTTGCAGTAACTATAATGTCTGCCTTTAATTCGTCACCAGATTTTAATTTGATGCCATCGTTCGTGAATTCTTCAATATGATCAGTAACCACAGATGCCTTACCATCATTGATCGCATTAAATAGGTCTCCGTCAGGAACCAGGCATAATCGTTGATCCCAAGGGTTGTAAGGTGGTGTGAAATGTTTGTCCACATCAAAGTTATCTGGAAGGTGATCTTTAACTAAATCAATTAACCAAGTTTTAATTCGTTCGGGGTATTTCCTGGCTTGTTTAAAGAACATTGACTGCATATTAATGTTTTGCCAACGCATAACATAATAGGCAACAGTATTATTACTAATCTTTCTAATAAAATTCCCTAATGGGTTCTTGTTAGGTCTAATCATGTAATAGGTCGGAGAGCGCTGAAGCATTGTAATATGTTCTGTTTTTTCAGCCATTGATGGAATTAAAGTAACAGCTGTTGCTCCACTTCCAATAACCACAACTCTTTGTCCTGAGTAATCCAGGTCATCTGGCCATTTTTGAGGGTGAATAATTTGACCTTTAAAATTATCTCTTCCTTTAAAGTTTGGCTCATAACCTTGATCATAATCGTAATAACCCACACAAAAGTACAAGAAATCACAAGTGATTATTTCTTTTGAATTTTTGAGTTTATTGTTATAGCTGATGGTCCATTGTGCTTCTTTTGACGACCATGACGCTGAATTAACATGTGAATGGTATTGAATTTTATCTTTGATACTATTTTCATCTGCAATCTCATGAAGATAATCGAGAATTAATCCACCTTCTGCAACTAATTTCTCTCCCTTCCAAGGTTTGAATCTAAATCCCATGGTGCACATGTCTGAATCCGATCTTATTCCTGGATATCTGAAAAGATCCCATGTGCCACCCAATTGATCTCTGGATTCAAGAATTAGATATTCTTTATCAGAGCATTCTTTTTCTATGTGGTAAGCAGCACCTATTCCAGAAAGTCCGGCCCCAACTATGAGTACATTTACGTGTTTGTTATCCATTTCTATAGTTACATCTAGAGTAGAAGGTTATAATGTATCTTAAATCAATATTTGTTGATAATCTTTTACAATTTTTTTATGAGTTATTTAGTTTTAGCAAGAAAATGGAGACCTAAGTTTTTTTCTGAAGTTTCAGGACAAAACCATGTGGTCAAAGCCTTACAAAACTCATTGAAGCAAAACAAGGTTCATCATGCTTTTTTATTTGCAGGAACCCGAGGTGTCGGTAAAACAACCATTGCTAGACTGCTTGCTAAAGCTTTAAACTGTGAACAAGGTGTTGTATCTGAACCTTGTGGTAAATGCGAATCGTGCAAAGCTATAGATAATGGTCATTTTATGGATCTAATCGAAGTTGATGCGGCCTCTCAAAGAGGCATTGATGACACTAGAGATTTACTGGAAAACACACAATACACTCCCACCACTGGACGTTATAAAGTTTATTTAATTGATGAAGTGCACCAGCTGACTAAAGAGGCATTTAATGCTTTACTGAAAACACTTGAAGAACCTCCACCCCATATGAAGTTTCTACTGGCGACCACGGAAAGTGAAAAAATACCAATTACTGTGTTATCGAGATGTTTGAAGTTTAACTTGAAGAAAATTTCTGAAGAAAATATATCTAAACGAATGACAAAGATTTGTAAAGAGGAAGGTATTGAATTTGAAGACAAAGCTATTGATATGATTAGCCAAGCCTCCGATGGAAGTTTACGAGATGGATTAAGTCTTTTGGACCAAGCCCTAGCTTATGAGGACTATAATTTGACAGCAAATCAAGTGTCAACGATGTTGGGCACCATAGATTCAAACTTTGCTTTAAATATCTTGTCAGCAGTATTATCACAAGACAAGGATGGATTGATGGAAGCATTAAATACAGTTGATCAACTCTACCCTGATTATTCTGATTTATTAGATACAATCGCCTCACTTACTCAATCCATTGCTTTTTATCAAGTTATAGGATCGAGTAAAAATATTGACTCTAATGAGAACAATGAATTAATCAATCAATTGGCAGATGAATATTCTCCAGAAATGATTCAATTGATTTATCAAATGGCTATAACCTCTAAAAGAGATATCAATATTGCTCCAACCACTAAAGAAGGCTTTACTATGGCAATTCTTAGAATGTTTGCTTTCCAACCCAGCGAATTAAAGCCCATTAATAACCCATCTAAACCTAGTGATAAGCGACCAAACAATAAATCAACAATTAAGACAACAAGCACAACAGTTAAAAATGAGAAAAAAGTAACTAACGATAATGAACAAAAAGGAAAAATATTTAACCCTAAGCAATGGACTGCAGATGTCTCAAAGATGAATCTTAAAGGCACTGTGAAGCAATTAGTTTCTCATTGTATGTTTGGTGATATAAAAGATCAGACTTTGCAATTATATCTTGATCCTGCAAATGAACATCATCTCATCGAAAGGGCGGTCATATCTTTAAATGACTATTTATTAGACTATTATCAAAATATTACAACAGTTAAGATTAAGGTCTTAAAAACAAATGGAACAACCTTAGCAAAAAAGAAGTCAGAAGCCACTGAGGAACAAAATATTATGAATCAATCTCGTATTAAGTCGGATCCTAATTTACAAGAGTACATGGATATGTTTGATGCCACCATTGAAGACAGCTAGTGAAAGGTTATAGCCCAATTCTTCAAGATCTAATAGAAGCCTTTAAACAGTTACCAGGCATAGGAATTAAAAGCGCCCAAAGAATTGTTTTTTATTTACTAAAGGAAAACGATAACAAAGGTCAATTTCTTGCTGACTCAATTCAGAAGTCATTTCAATCGATAAAAGAATGTGATCAGTGCAGAATGTACACTGAAGAAGAAACTTGTGGAATATGTGCAGATATAAATAGAGATAGTGAAATTATCTGTATTGTTGAAACACCAGCTGATCTGATTGCTATTGAAAATACTAGCCAATTTAAAGGAAAATATTTTGTATTGATGGGACGTCTATCACCTATTGATGGTATTGGTCCAGACGAACTTAAAATTGGTCTCCTCATTAGTCATTTGCAACAAAGTAACGTTAGGGAGGTCATTCTTGCAGTTAGCCCTACAATCGAAGGAGAAGCGACCGTTTCCTATATTGCTTCACTCGTTGAAACAGAAAACATTAAGTCTTCAAGAATTGCTTACGGTGTTCCTATGGGTGGAGAATTAGAATACGTGGATTCAAACACATTAATTCAAGCGCTCAACAATCGAAATCCTATAAGTAGTTAATCTAGAGGTAAGTACTAACTAATTTTTTATAGTGTTTATATCGTTGTCCAGAAATCTTATCCAAACTAACATTTTCTTTAATTTGGCATGATGGTTCTTGTATATGTGAACAGTCACGGTACTTGCATTTTAAGTTGTCCTGATAGATTTCTACGAACCCTTTTTGAATATCTTCAATTAGATGAATATTAGGATGTAAATTCTCAATACCAGGTGTGTCAATCAGGAAGGTGTCTTTATTGAGGAGATGAATTTTAGTTGAGGTAGTGGTGTGTTTACCTTTCTTTGATTTAGCTGAAAGCGATCTCGTCTTAATTTTGTCCGAAGACAATAATAAATTTGTTATTGTTGATTTACCTACCCCAGATTGTCCCACTAAAACTGATCGATGGTTCTGGAGTTTTTTTATTAATTTCTTTTCATTGGTTCTTGCTTTTGCAGAGATTTTAATAACCTCATAGCCTAGTTGATTGTATAAAATCAATTCTTTTTGAACATTAACAAATGATAAGTCTATTTTGTTTAATACAATGGTTAACTGGCATTGCATCAGTTCTGATATAAGTATAAATTTATCAATTAATAAATAGTTAGGTTTAGGTTGAGGTGAAATGACCAGAATAATTTGAGTTAGATTATTGACAAGATTTTGTATTGCACCTCTTTTATTGAGTCGTTGCATTTCATTAAATGGTTGTTTGATACTTTTTATAACAACTGAAGTGTCATCAAGTTTCTGATAATCGACAAAGTCTCCAACAACCAATCCCCGATGCTGTTTTTTTGTTAGAAAAGGGAGAAATCCAATATCATCATTCCATAACAACCCTCGATTGCCATGCAATTCTGTGACCAATGCTAAATTGTCATATTGTTTAATCAAAGTTTCCTGATTATACATTTATAACTCTGTTAGAATCACTTTATATGGCCACCTCAGCGAAAAGATTAATTTGGATAGATCTTGAAATGACCGGTCTGGATACCCAAAATGACACCATTATTGAAATTGCAACAGTAGTGACTGATTCACATCTTGAAGTTATTGCTGAAGGACCAAATCTTGCTATACATCAAGAAGATGACACTTTAGATAACATGGATGACTGGAATAAGAGAACACATTCAGAATCTGGTCTTATTGACCGAGTTCGTAATTCTAGAATCACAATTGCAGAAGCAGAATCACAAACACTCGATTTCCTTGAAAAACTAACTAACAAGAAAGAAGCCCCTATGTGTGGTAATTCGATATGCCAAGATAGGCGGTTTCTTGCAAGATTAATGCCCAAATTAGAGGATCATTTTCAGTACCGCAATCTCGATGTAACATCAGTTAAAATAACTGCTCAATTGTGGGCTCCAGAGACTGCAAGATCTTATGTTAAACAATCCAATCATCAAGCCAGAGATGATATTTATGACTCCATCTATGAACTAAGACATTACAGAAATCATTTTTTAAAAATAGATGACTGAGCGGGTTACCCTGCAAAAAATAATGCTATGGTGCAGGCCCATCCAACCATGTAAGACAAGCTTCTTAAAGACCCATTATTAGTTATATAGAACGTCGCATGGAGTGTTCTTGCGATAATAAAAATAATTGCCAATGAGTCAATAATAGACTGATCATGATTTAACCAGTGAGCTGCGAGAACAGCAATTGCAAACATGGGAAAACTCTCATAATGGTTTTGTTCTGCATTATAAGCATTCTTTGCTTTTCCACTTAGGTGAGCTATATGATCTCTCGGCGATTCATTGTTATAATGAACCTCACTGTTTTTCTTTGATATCCCTGCAAGAATTACCGGAATTAGTAAACCAATCACAACACAATAAAAGGCTATCGTCATATTGTTATCCTCCTTTAAATAGATTAGGTTTGACTATATTATGGAATGATTATTGGAATTCTGAAAGCGGATAATTAAATGATAGTTAAATACAGTAAACAATTGACAAAAAAGAATAAGAATCCTATTTATTTAGCTGACAGACTCCAAGCCGTGTATGAGGACAACTATAATATATTTAGTGAGTTAGTTCTAAAACCTGCTGAAATTAAGCCAAAGACCATCAACAACTATCAAGCTTATAATTACATTTTAAAGTTAAACAATAATTTACCATCAGTTTTTGTCTGTATTGAGAACATTTCAAAATACACTCTACACTGTTCTATGAGAATCGAAGAAGGCATTATTGGTGAACATAAAAATGTTTATAACACACCTTATAACTTTCGTATGAAGTTATACCTAGATGCTAAATTACTTGAAATCTATGATGTTAATTATGAACGTACTCAAGAAATAAATATGACAAGTGGTATCTCAACAAAAATATTAGACAACACTAATACTGAAAATAAGCTAGTAAAATCATCATTCTTAAATCAATGGTTAAAAACGCTTAAAAGCTCTGGGTATCACTTAATTAATTTATGACAAATAATCCTTTATCTAATTTATCTTTTACTAAATTATTTGTGGCTCAAGTTATTGCTTTAGTTGGCACAGGCTTATCGACCATTGCATTGGCCCTACTGGCCTATAATATGGCTGGCAGTGAAGCCGGAAGGGTGCTTGGTATAGCCTTAGCTTGTAAAATGATTGCCTATGTCTTTTTTGCTCCAATTATTGGAGCGGTAATCCATCGATTTTCACGAAAATCCTTTATGATTACGATGGATATCTTAAGAGCATTTATTATTCTGTTAATGCCGTTTGTTTCTGAAATATGGCATATTTATTTGCTTATTTTTCTTTTAAACTTTTTCTCTGCTGGTTTTAAGCCAGTGTTTCAAGCTGTAATCCCAGACATTCTTGAAGATGATGAACAATACGGAAAAGCCTTAGCGTATTCAAGAATTGCTTATGATTTAGAGAATATACTGAGCCCTACCTTAGCCGGTATTGGTTTATTGTTTTTTTCTTATACAGGATTATTTGTTTTTAATTCAGTTGCCTTTTTAATTTCAGCCGTAATTATTTTATTCACAATCCTTCCTAAATCAAAACATGTTGAGCGAAGTGGAAATGTATTAAATGAGATTTCCTATGGGATGAAAGCATATTTCAAGACGCCAAGACTAAGATCGTTGCTTGTGCTCTATATTGGTATTGCTTTAGCGAGTTCAATGATTATTGTGAATACAGTGATTTATGTAAAAGATTATTTAGGTGAAACCGATTTAAGTCTGGCACTTTTATTTGCTTTTTCTGGCCTTGGATCTATGTTGATGGCTTTTTTATATCCAAAACTAGCTAAAATAATGAACGATAAAACCATTACTCAATTGGGTATTATCATTTTATCCATTAGCCTATTTTATATGTCCATGGAACCGTCTTTGATATTTGCTTTTTCGGCTTGGTTTTTAGTTGGAATAGGACTATCACTCTCACAAATTCCTTCTGGAAAAATCGTTAATATGTCTGCTAATCCCAAAGATAGGACAGCGTATTTTACAACTCAGTTTTCTCTTACTCATCTTTGTTGGTTAATCGGTTATCTGGCTGCTGGAGAGTTAGTTTTATTATTTGGATTTGGATTTACTGCTATATTTTTTGGATGCATAGTCGCATTTTGTTATTTGTACTCTGTATTATTTTGGCCCGATGAAGATTCTCAAAATATTTTACTCCACAAACATAAAAGTATCGTTCATACACACAAACATGATCACGATCCACATCACGAACATCATAATCATCCGATAGAAACAACACATGAGCATGAGCATCATCATCCAGAAGTGGTCCACAGACACCCGTTTCAAATAGATTTACATCATCAAAACTGGCCTAAACACTAATTATATTCTTGTAACTATGCTAAGAGGTTTTTTCTGGAACTTCACCTATGTATTGTGTGTCCCATGATCCTATGAGATCGGCCACCATCAGGTAGATTTCATTTAAGATAGTATTCGATCTGAATTCATCGAATGTTTGATCGTCTTTATAGCCTAACTCCTTAAGTCTTTTCTCTCTCCGTTCTTTATTCTGTTGGCTTCTTGTATCACGTTCATTCTGTCTTTGATCAATATTGAGTGAGACACTACTAACTTCTTGTTCATTATTAAAATTATCAATGTCTTCAATTAAGAACCTTAATGCTAAATTATTTTCTTTTCGTGATAAGAAATTATTTTCAACAACACTAAGAGCTGAACTGAGTTCATGTTGAGTTTTAAAATCTAATTTTACAATTTGATCCCAAGGCAGGGTATTAGATTTAGTTTCTTCTCCAATTTTGTCTTCGTTAATAAAGGACGGTAATTCAATATCAGGTGTCACTCCTTTATTTTGTGTTCCTGAACCAGTTACTCTGTAATATTTAGCTATTGTTAATGTTAACTGTCCAAAACCTTTCTTTGATGTGTACCTTGAATACCTATCAAGTGGATAAAGATTTTGGACTGTGCCTTTGCCAAATGTTTTCTGACCGATAACAATTCCTCTCTGATAGTCTTGAATGGCAGCAGCAAATATTTCAGAAGCAGAGGCACTGTATCTGTCAATCATGATTACCATAGGACCGTTGTAAACCATTCCTGGATAGGGGTCTTCTAGGACTTCTATGTTATCGTCCATGTCTTTAAGTTGAACAATGGGGCCTTGATCGATAAATAAACCAGTTAACGCTGTGGCTTCATCCAGAAGACCACCTGAATTACCACGCAGATCCATAATGATGGCATCAATACCTATTTCTTGTAGTTCTTTGACAATGTTTTTTACATCTGAGGTAGTGCTTTTATAATTTTTTTCACCTTTACGTCTTGCAGCAAAATCCTGATAGAAGCTAGGAACAGTAATTACTCCTATATGGAATTGCTCATTGTCAACGTCTAGAGTCTTGATATAACTTGATGCAGCTTGTTCTTCTAAAGTGACAGCATCTCGGATCAAAGATAAATCGTAGGGGTTTGAGTCAGCATCTGATGAAGTTGGTAATATTTTAAGTTTAACACTCGATCCTTTAGGCCCTCTAATAAGTTTAACGACTTCGTTTACATCCCAACCAATCACATCAATTACAAGATTATTAACATCATAAATACCTATAATCTTATCAAGAGGTTTAAGACGTCCATTCTGTTCAGCAGGACCGCCGGGTATAAGATTGACGATTTCAATAAAATCATCATTATTCTGTAGTCTTGCGCCTATCCCTTCATATGAAAGACTAGTTTGAATTTCATACTCTTCTGCTTGTGATGGAGTTAAATAGTTTGAATGTGGATCGAGGACATCCATATATGAGTTAAGAAAAATATTGATTACATCTTCTTCTTCGAATTCATTAACTCTATCTAGAAATCGTTGATATCTTTTTTTTAGTGTGTCTTTAGCAGTTTCTAATTCTTGCCCAGCCAAGACTAACGACAATAAGTCATTTTTTGTTTTCTTTCTCCATTGAATCTCTAGAGCATTGTTGCTTTTACTCCATTTTGTCTTTTTCGCTCTGAACTGATAATTTTCATCTTTTTCGAATGAGTTAATACTATTAACTAAATGAATTGAATAACTCAATCTTTGTTGTACTCGTAATCGATAGATACTAAACATATCAAAAACAGGTTCGAGATCACCAGATTTAAGAGTGTCATCAATTTTGTAACGATATCTTTGGAAATAAGTGATGTCATCTTCAAGAAAATACATCTTGAATGAGTCAAGTGATTCGATAAAGCTATTTAAAATCTTGATAGATGATTCATTGTTTACATTGTTTTGGCTAATATGGGCTCTTTCACTGATTGCGGTTACAAGTTTAAGTAAGTAATTATCAACCGGTTTTTCTGTTAGTAGGGTAGGGATCCGATCTGAGTTTTGACTCCCTACTTGAGATGAGATGAGAATAATACTAATTAACAGTAGTTTAAAATGTTTAATCATTCTTATTAATAGACTCTAAATAATCCTCAAAATCCTTTGGAACAGCTTTTTCATATAGATTCAGAAGTTGAAGATACGTATCAAAATATTCGGGATCATCATTCATTTTAGATTTTTTCCACATTAAATAAACTTGAGACATAGGATTCATGGGTGCTTCGATATACGCTGTGTATTTCCACTGTCCATTTTTCTTTACAACAACGCACATTACTCTATCAAAACCACTCATAGCATTACTGTTTATAACCTTAAGATCATAATGAAGATCCATAACAATTATTGCTACATCATTAGAAACAAGTTTTATTTTGATATTAGAATAATCATTCCTGATGCCTTCTAATATTTTCCTACCAGGTATTGGGTCCCAATATTTTTCTAGTGACTTCCAATCAGTGGGAAAATCTATTCGTTCTTCTGGGATATACAGTGGATTTTCATCGTCTGTGTCCCATAAGTTTTTTAAATCAGAGTAATTCTGAGTATCCCAAATTCTCTTAGTCTCATTGATTAACTCAATGATTTCATTTTTTATTTCATCATCAGTTGCAAAAGAAAGATTATTTATAAAACCACTGACAATAAATAATAAAATAATGATTGTTTTAGATACTTTCATCAGTTTATTTTGAGAAGAAACCAGCAATTTGGTCTGATAAACCTACGCATGCATTCGACTGAGTTCTCGCAAGTATAGGGATTGGTATTATAATCGCAGGAATAACAGATGTTCCTGACACGCTAGCACTAACATTGCCAACAGATGCTTCTTGGCTTAAGTCCCATATAGATGCCTCATAGCTTGACGTGTCATCCCACCAAGCAAATCCAAAACAACCGCCACCACCAGGACCAGCAGCACATGATAATGCCCCCGAACTAGCATTAGTTTTTGTTTCTCCAGTTATTTTAATAAGGTACTTGATTTGTAATTCACTTAATTTGTTTTTAATTATTTCTTTATTAAGAAGTTTGGGTAAATCTTCAATTCTTTGAGGTGCTGTACTTGGTTCGAACCAGGGATAAAACATATTCTGAAAATCATTGGTATTTATAATATTAAATTGATTCTGTTTCTTGAGTAGGGATTTATTTAAGCAATCCATAAAATCATTCTCTGTTTTATTGCCTGTATGATAACTATCTGATAAAAGAACAATTGATTCGCCTTCTTTAATCGAGTAAGCAACATTCACTTCTTCATCAATTCTTGTTGTTGAACAAGCATTGATTATAAATAAAGTTAGAAATCCAACACTAATGATTTTATTTGAGACAATCATTACATTAGAGTTAACAGTTCTGGCATGTCATTTTCTAGTTTAATGGTCAGATTTGCCCCGACATCTCGCAAGGCTATATTTATTGCATTTAATATTGCGTCATTTCCTTCGAAAGACCCTGTTAGTTGTTCTCCATAACCGGTAATCGACCAATTTTGGATTAAATCTTTTTTTTGGTCATAAATGTTAATTTTATATTTTATCCAGACAGAATATTTATCATTGGATGCAATTTGAGGAGTGAGAAATTCAAAAGACTCCAAATTAAAACCCATAATTAGATCTGCACTATTGTCTGAAATATTTTCAAAACTATCGCTGATATCATTATTATCAAAAAAAGAATTAAGGATTATTGTAAAAATGTTCTTTTGAGTGTCTTGAAAATTAATTTCCCATGAATTATCAGTTTTTTCTAATACTTCACTCGTAAACAGATAATCATTCACATTATCACTAAAATAACTGATAACTTTAAGATCATTGTTGCTTAAGACTAATGGTATAGGAACAGATGAAGAGATTGTTATAGACTGAGATGTACAACCACTAAGAATTATAATAAACGTTGATAAGATAAGTTTAATTTTCATAAGATTTCTGGTTTAACTTCTTGAGAATACGCCTCCCATGTGCCTTTTGGATTTGTTTGACCCCAACCACTTTGCTTTTCTAATAAGTCAGGGTGGTCTCTAACTACACGATCCAGTACTACTTTTGGTATATCATCAATGGTTCCTGTTATTTGGTAACTATGCATTCTTCCAAATAAGCACCCATCAATTACTTTATTGCCCATTTTCATCCAAGGCCACCAAGGAGATGTTCTCATGAAGCCTGCGTGAAATGGAGATGAGGCGATGGAACGATCATTCATTATTGTTTGAGGTATGTAAAAGCTAAAGTGTTCTGATGGGTTAATAACTTTTGTTGTGTGAGCTTTTGGCCATTTATCTTTAGTTACAGGATTTGTGTATTCATGAGAGTATTCCCACGTTAGCAAATATTGGTCACCAACGATCTGCCAAGGAAGTATAAAAGGCACCGACTTAGCGGATACATTAGCTTCAGCTTCATTCATCAACGTTGGTTTATCTGTGGCAGCATTACCCATTGTAAACCTAGGCATTGTTTCAGTAAGATGACCTCGCATCATTCTATTAATAAATGGGAAAACTTCGACTGTTTCTTTTGTCCATGGATTATCCCAGTAATCTATAATTTCACCAGTTTTCAAATCTGTAAAATAACCCGCTTCTGTGCCTCGGATATTAATACTACCGTCTTCATTATGTCTAGATTGCATATTACCGAATCCAACGTAACCAAAGAGTGGGATAAGTCGCTTGGTTCCAATACGTGCAAATTGTACACCTTGATAGCCTCCATAAGTTGGTGTATCTGCATAGCTACCCCACAATTTACCAAAAGCATAGAGATTATCCTTAGGGGTATTAAAATCCAAAGAAGAAGTTACATTTAAAGAATTATTTTCTGCTCGTAATGGTGGTGACGTTGACAGACCATAACCTAGGAAGGTTGAAGTGATTAAATTTCTTCTTGATATTAGAGAGTTAAAAACAGAACCAAACATAGCTCTTTTTTATTCAAGAGCGGTTTCATTAAATTCATCAATGTCTGCTTCGTCTGTTTCAGGGTCAGAATCTGGCCAAATTTTCGTAAATTTTGTCCCTTCCATGCTGAGACCAGCAATGATGCCTTTATGTCCAAACACAAAGCCAACTATTGGGTCTTGACTTTCTGTGGTGTCAATTGAACCACCGGCACCCATATTCCATAGAGCAACAGTTCCATCAACACCTGCTTGCCAACCTGAACTATAAAGAAAGTCATCCATAGCATCGTCATCAAAAAACAGGATAACTAGATCTTTTGCTCCCACTCCAAGTTGTATTCCTAGGGAGGTACTGAAGGCTCTGTAATATTGAACTTTAATGTCATCAACAATTAACGCACCTTCACCATACTCCATTCCTAGGACCACCCCAGCTTTAATCATTCTTGGAATAACGAGTACGCCTCTAGCACCATCTAGGTAGGCTTGACTACCTGCTATTTCATCGTTGAACCTATTTAGTGCGCTTTCAATAGCTGCATCAATCTCTATAGTATTCTTAGCAAAAGCAAAGTTTGAAAAAGTCAAAGAGAAATTCAAAATAGTAAGTATTAAAAAGCTCCTAATTAAACCTGTGGTGTTTTCCATAAAAAGTTCCTTCATCAGTTAATCCTTGAGTATATCATCATACAAATCTGTTCTTCTATCACGAAAGAAGCCCCATGATGAACGATATTCTTTGATTTCGTCAAGGTCAAATTCGTGAACAATATATTCTTCTTGACTTCGAGAACATTCTTTAACTTTTACTCCTGTCCCATCAGAAATAAAAGAAGAGCCATAAAATGTCATATTAAATCGAGTATTTTGTTCTTTACCAATACGATTTGAAGCTATAACTGGGACACAGTTTGCAGCTGAATGACCTTGCATGACTAATTGCCATGAATCTCTTGAATCATAATCAGAATTATCAGGTTCACTTCCAATAGCTGTGGGATAAAACAACAGCTCCGCACCTTTTAAAGTCATAATTCTAGCTGCTTCGGGGAACCATTGATCCCAGCAAATACCTATCCCTATAGTTGCATATGCTGTTTCATAGGTTTTGAACCCGGTGTTACCTGGATGAAAATAATATTTCTCTTCATAGCCTGGACCATCGGGAATATGTGATTTTCTATAGCGATCTAAAATGGTCCCGTCAGCGTCTATGATTGCAAGTGAGTTATAATATGTATTATTGTCTTGTTCAAAAAAACTAACAGGCAATACAACTGAGAGCTCTTTAGCTAAATCTGACATTTCCATTAATAAAGGATTATTTTCAAAAGGTTTAGCTAATTCAAAACATTTAGGATCGTTTAAACAAGGAAAATAGACAGATTCAAATAATTCCTGAATAAGCACGATTTGTGCGCCCTCATCAACAGATTGTTTAATTAGGTTCTTTGCTTTATCAATGTTATTTCTGCTGTCCTCAGAACAAGTCATTTGGGTTGCGGCAACATTAACTTTCTTCATAAAAACTCCTCATTTATATGTCAGGTTGTTGTTGAGTTATGCAGTGAACGCAACCGCCACCTTCAACAATTCTTGACCCTTCAAGTGTAACAACTTTTTTATTCTTAAAAAGTGATGTAATTGTATCAATTGCAAGAGTATCCATAGGATCGTTGAAAATAGGTAAGATAATTCCATGATTTACCATATAAAAATTGACATAAGATAAAGGCATTCTTTCGTTGAGAAAGCTTCTATGACTGGGTTGTTGTATTGAGATGATCTCAAAACTCTTGCCATCAATATCTTTTGAGTGTTTTAGTCGATCATGATTTTCTTTTAATCGGTCGTAATTTGAATCATTGGGGTTAGACTCAGTCAAAGTAATTATCTGATTATTCGGAGTAAAACAGGCCAAATTATCAACATGGCCGCCTGTATCATCGAATTCTAAAGCAGCTATTAGCCAAATAAAGTTTTCTACACCAAGGTATTTTTCCAAAATATATTCGGCTTCTTTTTTATCTAGACCAGGGTTTCTCCCAGTGTCAAAAATGACATCCTCAGTTAACATCAGTGTTCCATTACCGTCAGTATGTATAGCACCGCCTTCAAGCACTATAGGTGGTTTAAAATGTTTAATCTTTAGTTGCTTTATAATTGTTTCAGCTATTACAGCATCTTTTAAATAATCTAAGCCACAATGTTCACCATAATTATTGAAGGTCCAATCAATCCCAGCTATTTCCCGTCTATTGGTGATAAATGTTGGTCCAGAGTCTCTGCACCAAGCGTCATCAATATCATCCGACATTACGGATACATTATTTGTCAGCATAGTCTTTAATGGCTCTGTATCACTGGCGTTTGCAATGATTGTGACTGGCTCAAACTCAGCAATCAAATTTGCAGTTTCTGCATAGGCTTGTCTTATGGTATCTGTGTTTGGGTATCTATCCAAGTCAAGTGCTGTAGGCCACATCATCCATGTCTGTTGGTGCGAAAACCATTCTGGAGGCATATAAAAACCCATATCTTTTGGGTATTTTTCAATTAACTCATACATACATACTTGGTGGAGGCGGCGGGAATCGAACCCGCGTCCGCTAGCTATCCGCAAAATGATCTACATGTTTATCCTTATCTTTAATGTTTAATTATTTAACACCGACAGGAAGGTAGATAAATAACGATCCTCTGATTAAAGGTTTAATGATTATTTACAGAAGAACAATAATCACGATCTCGGATAATTTTCATTAATTTAGCCCTCCAAGAAAGATTAAATTAATGCCAGCTGGATTAAGCAGCTAGTGCGTAGTTGTCGTTTGCAACTAATTTAATTCAGACTGTTTAACGAGGATTCTGAACCTCGACATGCACATAGAGTTTCAATACCAACGTCGAAACCTTGTCGCCCCCATATAATTAAATATGAGACCATTATCTCACTAAATAAATAACTTTAAACCAGAATATCTATTGCGATCGAATAGACTCTGCAATCCATTCTTTAAAGAGAGGATGAACTAACAAACCTTTTGAATTAAATGTGTAGTTAAAACCTGCAAAATCAGATTCGATATTTTTTTGGATACCTTTGCCTGACATTAAGTTCGAAACCATTAGAACTCGTTTCCCATCTTGGTTTGATTTTTTAATAAATGTCTTAATGGATTCAACATTTTGATTACGAACTGTTTCTGATGCATCGTCCTGAAGAGTAAAAGACTGTACGTCAGCAAAGTTAGAATTGCTCAATATGTAGTGACCAATATTATTCATTAGCTTTAATTGTTTAATATTATCATCTGTCTCAACAGGACCATGGGCAATGATAATAATAACTTCCTTGTTCTGATCTAAACTAATTTCATTTGCATAATCTAGGACTATTTTTTTTGCATAGATACTGTCACTAATTGGTTCAAGGAATTTAATTTTCTTTGAATCTATTTGTTCAACATTTGAATAACTATAATCATTTTCAAGTTTAAATATATATTTCCATTGCCTTACAAGAGTATTAAATGGAGTACTGCTGACAGGAACTACAAAAATATTATCTATGGATTCATGAGTCATTTCCTTAATCGAACAAGCTATATGTTTGGAAGTCATCATACTCATACCCAAACCAAGTGAAGTAACATAGTCATCTTTAAAGACTTTCATACTCTCATAAAGTTCAACATCACCATCATGGCCATAACCGTGAGCAAGAATT
>Ga0163108_10001551_pt1 | contig 16784 bp, 9 predicted proteins | sample Fk1155metaG_FD_109644 | JGI IMG/M metagenome (GOLD analysis project Ga0163108, IMG submission 109644) | Marine microbial communities from the Central Pacific Ocean - Fk160115 155m metaG | ecosystem: Environmental > Aquatic > Marine > Oceanic > Photic zone | place: The Central Pacific Ocean...
AGGGGAGGAGAGGCGGTCAACTGGGTTTCCGCGCCAGATTGGGTCGATGACAAGGTGCATTCGATTGAGTCGCGCGACCACTCAGCAGTGTACCTGCGCCGCAAGCTGAACGCTGTTATTGCTGGTACCCAGCAACTGTCTTTGGGTAGTGATGACGCAATAAAGGTATGGGTCAATGGGCGGCAGGTGTTATCAAGAAAGGTCAAGAGAGAGCTTAAGGTCGGTCAGGAGGGCTTGAACGTGAGGCTGCCCAAGGGTGAGAGCGAGTTGCTGCTGAAAATAGTTAATAATGACAAGAAAAGTGGGTTTTATTTTGCTTTAAAGGGTGCTGATTTCCCAGAAGATATTCTGCCGGTCCTGCTGGTGGGGGAATCCGGTCGCACGCCTGCGCAGGCGACGAAGATCGCCGCGCACTACCGGACATTTGCCGAGGAGTTGGAGCCGGTTCGGAAATCTATCGAGGCCAATCGAAAGATTCATAAAAAGGTCAGCGACTCGATCGTCACAACGCCGTACATGCGTGAACTGTCCAATGCTAAGCAGCGCAAGACCAGCATTATGGTAAAGGGCAGCTTTCTAGACAAGGGCGACGTAGTGCAGGCCGGTTTTCCGGAATCATTTCATGCGCCGACTAAGGATACGCCTCTAAATCGGCTAGGCGTAGCGCAGTGGCTCGTTCAGAGAGACAACCCACTGACCGCACGAGTTGCAGTAAACCGCTTTTGGGCGAGACTGTTTGGCAGGGGGTTGCTTGAGTCGGAGGAGGATTTCGGTACCCAAGGCAGACTGCCGGATCATCCAGAACTCCTCGACTGGCTTGCGGTGGAATTCATCGACAACGACTGGGATATGAAGCAGTTGCTTAAGACGATGGTTATGTCTGCGACATATCGCCAATCAGCAACCGTTCGGGGCAACTTGGCTAAGCGTGATCCGCGCAACGTACGGCTTGGCCGTGGGCCGCGATTCCGGTTAGAGGCGGAGATGGTGCGAGACCAGGCACTGGTATTGAGCGGACTGGGCAGCGTGAAGATGCACGGGCCGTCCGTTTACCCGCCGCAACCGCCCAATCTGTGGCAGGCGGCATTCAATGGCCAACGCAATTGGGCAACAAGTCAGGGAGAGGATAGGTATCGGCGTGGTTTTTATACTTTCCTGCGCCGGACGGTTCCTTATCCGTCGATGTCGACCTTCGACGCCCCGAGCAGGGAGATCTGCACAGTGCGCCGGATACGGACCAACACACCACTGCAGTCCTTCGTCACGCTTAACGATCAGGCGTATATCGAGTTTGCGCAGGCTCTGGCGCATCGAATGCACAGCGAGGGAGGACGAACAACGCTGGATCGTTTGAAATTTGGACTGAGACTGGCCTTGGTCAAGCCGGTGGAGAAAGAGCACCTGGCGGCTTTGACAGAGTTGTTCAACAGCGAGCTGGCGCATTACAGGAAGCATCCCGACGCAGCGAAGAAATTTTTCGGCACAACTGTCCCAGTGCCAACCGGAGCCAATCTGCCAGAAATGGCCGCGATGACGGTTGTGGCGAATGTTCTGCTAAATCTCGATGCCGTACTGATGAAAGGGTAAATTATAAATATGAACCTACAATTACAGCAGTCACAATTCATAACACGGCGTCATTTCCTGAAACAATGCCAAGTGGGACTTGGTTCGATAGCGCTTGGCTCGCTGACGGGAGGGGTGAGTGAGGTCAACTCGGCTGGATTTGTTAAATCGAAACACTTTGGCAAGGCCAAAAGCGTAATTTATTTGCATATGGCGGGCTCACCGCCGCAGTTAGATCTGTTCGACTACAAGCCAATGTTGAACGAGTTCAACAACAAGCCGTGCCCGAAAGAATTTATTGAGGGTCGCCGATTGCCGTTTATTAAGGGCCACCCCACGCTCTTGGGATCGCCACACAAATTCAAGCAGTACGGACAGAATGGGCAATGGATCAGCAACATGTACCCCAAGCTCCCGCAGTTGGCAGACGACGTCACGTTCGTGAAGTCGATGTATACTGACCAGTTCAACCACGCTCCAGCACAGATGATGCTGTACACTGGGACATCCCGAAACGGTTCAGCATCGATCGGTTCCTGGATTACTTACGGTCTTGGTTCGGCAAATGCAGATTTACCAGGGTTTGTGGTGCTGGTTTCTGGAGGAACGGACCCATCTGGTGGCAAGAGCCTGTGGGGCAGCGGATTTTTGCCGTCGGTGTTTCAGGGCGTGCAATGCCGCAGTACTGGCGACCCGATCCTGTATGTTTCAGACCCGAAAGGCATGAGTCGTGATGTGCGCCGCCGCAGCCTTAATGCGATCAAGAAGCTCAATGAACAGGAGTACCGCGAGATCGGCGACCCGGAGACGTTGGCAAGAATCGAACAGTACGAGTTGGCGTACCGCATGCAGATCAGCGTTCCGGAGGTGATGGACATCAACAGGGAATCGAAAACAACGATTGAGTCGTACGGGGCAGAGCCGGGCAAAGCATCTTTTGCAAATAACTGTCTGCTGGCCCGCCGCTTGGTTGAACAAGGCGTCCGGTATGTCCAATTGTTTGACTGGGGTTGGGATTTTCATGGCACCGGTTCAAGTAACGATCTCGTGCAACGACTGCCTTCCAAGTGTGCTGAGAACGACAAGTCAGTTACCGCTCTGCTGATGGATCTCAAGCAGCGAGGTTTACTCGATGAGACACTCGTGATTTGGGGTGGCGAATTTGGGCGCACATCAATGAACGAGAAGCGCAACGGTTCAAAGTTCCTGGGGCGAGATCATCACCCGGACTGTTTTACCATCTGGTTGGCCGGCGCCGGTATTCAGCCTGGCATTACCTTCGGCGATACAGATGAACTGGGCTACACCATTGTGAAAGACCCGGTGCATTTGAATGACCTACAGGCAACCATTCTACATCTGGCGGGGCTCGATCCATACGCATTGAGCTACCGCTATCAGGGGTTGAATCAACGCCTGATCGGCGTTGGGTCGCCGAAGATACTGAATGGCATCCTGAGCTGACCGTTTCCACACGATCGCTTGGTTGCACTGTGGAACTTGACTGACTGAAAGGAGTACGCAATCTTCCCGTCCGTTCGTTGTGGGGATTCACTCACAACAGCCCAAAACAGGATAATTCATTGAGCATATCAGCAGTTCCCACTGACCCTCACCTTTTTCATATCCCAGTGATGGGTACCGGATTCACGATTGACACTTGTTTGAACGTGGCACGTTATGGTATTCACAGCGTTATTAGCTTGGGAGACGATGAGTTAATTGAGCGTGTACGCAAATATCACTCTGCTCAGCACGGGTTGCAGTACAATGAGATAGCAGCTGGTAGTGACGGCTATCGGTCTCGCCGAATCACAGCCTATCTTAACCAGCTGGACCTTCTTGTTAAGACTCAGTTTGACCTGGTTCGTAAGGAACCGTTTGAACAGGGAGGAGACATTACACGCTATTTTGAACTGCTCCCAGAGGGAAGGTTGAAGGGGCGATACCGGAAAATGATAGAAGAACCTGATCTGGGTAAAAAGGATCAGCTTCAAATTGAGTTAAGACACCTCATGAAGCCCGGTCGAATCGATGTCAACATTATGACCAAAGTTGATGGTACCATCGATCACCATGACAATCGTTCACTCGAATCGGATGAAACGGATGCATTGACAGGGCTAAAAGGATTCGCTGAAAGCTGCGTGGGTAGCAGCGTTGTTTTTTCAGCAGGGATGAACCCAAGGCTATACGGCGCCATCTCCAAATATTCGGACTTTTTACCCGATCGATCAGGGTACATGAAAAAACGTGTTACACTGAAGGTGAGCGATTATAGAAGCGCTGAAATACAGGCGCGTTTTCTGGCTAAGAAGGGAATCTGGGTTTCAGAATGGAGATTTGAATCTGGGCTCAACTGTGGCGGGCATGCCTTTGCCACACAGGGTGTTCTTATGGGACCAATCCTAGAGGAGTTCAAGAATCGCCGAGAGGAATTACTGGAAAAAATTTACCCGATATATGAAGCCGCATTGGCAAAGGCGGGGCTGCAAATTGATGCTCCTCCAGCATCTGGTTTCACGGTGCAGGGTGGCGTGGGGACACACGCCGAGCATGATGCAATTTTGAACCACTTCGGCGTTGATTCCACCGGTTGGGGTTCATCTTTTCTGCTTGTTCCTGAGGTTGTTCGGATCGACGAAAGTCACCTCGAGAAAGTTCGTCTTGCAGGCGATAAGGAAATCAAACTAACCAGGTCGTCTCCCCTGGGTATCCCGTTCTGGAACCTTCTGACATCAGATAGCGAAGTCAGTCGGCACGAACGCATCACCGAGGGAAATGCGGGAAGCAAGTGTCCTCACAAATACCTAAAATTTAACACCGAGTTCACTGCCAAGCCTATTTGCCGATCCTCCATGGCCTATCAAACTTTAAAAATAAAAGAAATAAGTAATCGAGATGATTTTAGCGGGGAGCAGAAGGCAGCGCACATCAAGGAAACTACTGATCGCGCCTGCATTTGCCACGACCTCTCAGCCGCAGCGTTGAAAGTCATGAACCTCGCTACTACAGCAAAAGAAGCCATTTGCGTCGGGCCAAATGGGCGCTTTTTTGACAAAGTGTCAACGTTGCGGGAAATGGTGGATCATATTTACGGACGAATAGATTTGCTCAAGGAGAAAAAGCGACCGCACATGTTTGTCAATGAACTTAAGCTTTACATTGAAAACATGGCAGAGGAGGCTGAGAGAGTACGCCTGAAACTGTCCGACCATTCATGCGAGTATTTCGAGGATTATAAACTCAATTTGATGAATGGAATAGAATATTACAGGGAGCAGGCGGATCAACTGATAACCATGGGGCGCGTAAGGTTCCTCGAGCAACTGGACGCCTTGGCCAACGAGATCGATGCGATGGTGTTGCCGGCACTTGCACCCGAACCGGCCTAATTGATAGACCAAGCTTAGGAGAATCGTTCCTCTTTAAACGGATTTGCAGTATTCGAATAGCCTCGTTGTTCCCAAAAGCCAAGTTCGTCGTAGTCACGAAAATCGATCTCCCGGATAAACTTGGCGCCTTTCCATGCATAGAGTTTGGGGATAATCATACGTGCCGGGCTGCCGTGTTCCAGTGTCAGAGGTTTACCTCCCCATGAGTGAGCAATCATGACGTCGTCGTCCATGCAGGCGTCAAGTGTAGCGTTGGTGGTGTAGTCATCATAGCCGGTGAAAAAAAGATGTGTGGCGCAAGTCTTTGGCTTGACTAACTCAGCCAATGTGAAGAATGCGACACCCTCGAACGGCATGTTGAACTGACTCCAAGTCGTTACGCAGTGGAAATCGCTCACATCACAAAATTGCGGTAGCGCCATGAACTGTTCCCAGTTAAGAGTTATTGGATTGTCGACTTCGCCGTGAATCTTCAGTGACCAGTTGTCAATGGGGACTTTTGGATGCACTCCCAAATCCAGCACGGGGAAATTGTTGACCTCATGCTGGCCTGCTGGTAGGCGTGCAAAATTAGTTCGCTTGGACTGTTGCTTGCCGGACATCTTTTTGGCCCAGCGCTCCTTTCGTTTTATGTATTTATCATTCATGGCGAGGTTGCCTTCTCCGGCCTGGACAGAGGGAGTTTGTAGCAGGCAGCTTCGCGGTGATTGCGTACCAGCAGGTATTCATCGGCAAGGGTGGGAGGGTTCCATGTTTTAGAGTCAAGCGCTGGGAAGCGGGCCAACTCCACTTGTTTATCAGGGTTGGCTTCAATCAGGATGACGTCACCGTTTTCTGCCATGACGAGGATGATTTCGTCTCGAAGCAGGATTTGACCATGTCCGTAGCGGCCATCCTTCCATTTGCGCTGGCCTCGTTGTGTGTCGATACAGGCGAAAATGCCATCATCCAGTCCGAAAATGTGGTCGTTGTGAAAAATCAAGTTTGTGAACTTAGCCTTCATGCGGGTCGACTTCCAAAGTTCGCTTGATGAGAATTTGCCGTCGGAAATATCGGCCTGCAGGAGCTTGCTGCCTTGCCCATAGCCCATGCTTAGCAGGATTCTGTTCCCTGGTAGAGTTACGGGCATCGAAACATGAGGGTAGGGCACATCCCAGTCAAAATTCCAGACCACCGAACCGTCACTTGGTGAGTGCGCGGTCAATTTGTCCTGGTTGAATATCAGAATCTGAATATCGCCGTGTAGGTCGGCCAAGCGTGCGGAACTGTATCCGGCACGACTACTGCCACCGGCCCAAGCCAATTCGCCGGATTTTACATCGTAGGCCAAAAGCGAGTGGCCATTTTCTCCTCCGGCACTTACGATGACTTTATTTTCCACGATCAGTGGTGAGCTGGCGTAGCCCCACTCCTTTGACTTATTGCGGTTTTGATGTATGCCAACTTGATCAATAGGCATATCGAGCTCTAATTGAGCGTCGATGGCGATATGGCGTTGCCATATTTGTTTTCCATTCGCCAATTTTAAGCCGTTAAGTATGCCGGTGGCGCCAAGCGTGTAGACCATGCCATTGTGAATCGTTGGTGTTGCGCGTGGTCCTTCTCCAGCAATGGAAGTTTTGTAGTGGCCGGCATCGGTGTGCAACCACAGCACGCCTCCAGTTTGCAAGTCATAGCACACTACGGCTTCGGCTTCCCCTCGCTGCTCCTGCGTGACAGCGCGATGACCCGTAATCGCGAAGCCGGACCAGGCTGGACCGATTGGTTGCCTCCAAAGTTTCTCGGGCGGATTCGCGTTCCAGTCTGTTGCTAAAGCAGGACCCGGAACTTTGCAGTCTCTGCTCGGTCCAAGAAACTGAGGGAACGACAGTTTGGCCAATTGAGAGCCGGAAAGACTGAGAGCTTCGCTTTCAACCCCGGGCAAGGTGTGACTACCCCACCGCCACTCGTAAAGAGGAAGCATATTTCCGCTGAATTGGCTGAAGCGGAAGCAGGCTGAGAACAAGCAGAACACAGCAAGCAGGCTGCCAAAAATGATCCAGCGAGCCTGTTTGCTCAAGCGGGAGAAAAACAGTGCCCAAGCGATTAACAGCAGGGACGCAACCAAGACGCTGGATAGGGTCCGTAGAACTCTGTATTGCTGATTGTCACCGCCTGTAGACCAAACAACTGATAAGATTAAGGCAAAAAAAGTGAGTATGACAACGGGTGGCCACCAGCGGATCGAGGTCGTATTATTGTTAGTTTTGTATGATTTCATTCAGAACCCCCGTCATTCTACAATTAACAACGAGATGGCCAAGCCTATGAAATTAAACAGATTGCCATCATTTTAACTGAAATTGCTAAATTTAGGCACATTTGTTGCTTTTAGATGTCGCTTTTTTGTGGGTAATAATTCGAAACAATGGATTTAGGCTTATCAGGATTGGCTTCAGGATTCGACTGGAAGTCGGTGGTGGATCAGTTGGTCGAAGTGGAGCGAGCTCCCCAGCGGCGGGCTCAGCGTGAACAGTACTATGTACAGGAAAAGAACCAACTCCTTGGTCAACTAAAGGATGTGCTGGCTTCATTACAGTCAAAAGCCGATACGCTTAAAAACAGTGACCTTTATCAGTCCAGGAAGTCATCCGTCTCGGATGCGACCATAGGTGCTTCGTCAGTAGAGGCAGGGGCAGCACTGGGTAACTACGAATTCGATTTCTACCAGAAAGCTACAACTGGGGTTCATGAAGGCGGGGCAGATGCAGGACAAGCGGTGGGACTGTGGGCAGACGCTAGCACCAAAATAGGAAGTATCGGAATTGGCGCCGGGATCAGCACTGGTACGTTCACCATCAATGACGAAATATTAACGGTTGAAACGGATGATACACTCGCGACATTATTCGCAAAAATCCCAGCTGCTGACGCCGATTTGTCGATGACCTATGATTCATCAACTGATAAAATCACGCTCACTTCAATTTCAGGCAAGACTCTCTTGCTGGGAAGCTCCAATGACACCAGTAATATTCTGGAGGCAGCCAGGCTTAGCAACAACGGGACCAGTTCGGTGACCAGCAGTTACAAATTGGGGGGCATCAGTCAGGCGTCAACGTTATCGAGTGCAAACTTCAACACGCCGCTTGTCGGCAGCTCTGGCAGTTTTCGCGTAAACGGGGAGACGATCTCCTGGTCGAGCAGCGATACGGTGGGCGCGGTACTTTCGTCAATTTCCCAGTCCGGTGCTGGGGTTGTGGCTAGTTATGACGGAGTGAACGATCGTTTTCGGTTGACCAACAACACAACGGGCGATATTGGAATCAGTTTGGTGGACGTCCAAGGCAATTTCTTGCAGGTAGCTAAACTAGCCTCAGAACCGATCCGGGCCAACGGTGCACAGTCTGCCTCTGGTTCTGTGAGTCTCAACAACTCAGCAGGCTATGCAACGGGTAATTACTCTGGAAGCGGAGTCAATGTAGATGCCACGAGCGCTGCGTTTAGCAGCGGTGACAAATTGTATTTTGAGAACGGAGGTGTGCTGACCTTGAGCGCTAACGCCAGTTCTGGTGCCACCACGCTTTACGGAACCTTATCCGATGCTACTGTTACTAATGATGAAACAGGCTACAAGGCCGGTGCTTTCTCAATATCGGCTCCGGTTAGTCTCACGGCGAGTAGTTCTGCGACGGCTAAAACCGTGCAGATTGATTACTCATCTGGTTATTCTAATGGAGCAACTTCCTTAACGGTGGATTCGTTGGAGGCAGGATTGAGTGACGGTGATGTGATACGATTCGGCAACGGCGCCTTATTTACCTTGTCGGCAGATGCGTCAGCAACTGCCACCACACTCGCCGGGACACTTTCCGGTGGGGCGTTGTCTGATGACGAGGTGGGATACCTCGTGCATAGTCTTACTGTCTCCAGTAACTCGGAAGATTTTGCTGCCGGTGATAGCATTCGCTTTTCTGGGGGGGGCATTCTTACACTGACGACTAATCCTGCTTCGGGCGCAACGACATTGGTAGGCGCACTCTCCCATGATCTGGCCGCCAATGAGTCGACCGTAAGCCGTACTGAGGCCTTCCTTTCGGGGCAGGTGTTTCACTTTACCAACGGAGGCAAGTTAACCTTGACGGCAGATGCCACAGCCTCAAGCACGTCATTGACTGGCTACTGGGATAGTAATGTTACCAATAAGGAAAAAGCAGGGCAGCAGAGTCTGAGTCGAGGGGATGATATTTTATACTCGCTTAACGGTGGCGATATTCTGAGCAGTCACACGAACACGATTACGGAGGACAGTTCAGGTGTGACAGGTTTGTCCGTCACCGGAAACGTCACAGGCTCTGGGATCAGGGTGGACACACTGGATGCGGACAATAATGTTATCACCACAGGTGGATCTCATGGCTTGGCGACAGGGGATGTTGTGAGACTTTATACGCCTGCAACGCTCATGGGGGGCGCCTCGTCGAAAGCCGTCTATTATGTCAGGGCGTTATCCAGTTCGAGGGTTTCATTACACTCCTCTTCAGTGGATGCGTCCGCAGGCACCAACGTCGTAGATATCACGGACGTTGGGACGGGGGATCAATATATACTCGGGGCAGAACCACCATCTCTATCGGTGACAGTTGCAGCTGATACCGACAAGGTGAAGCAAACCGTTAAGGATTTCGTCGGTCAAATCAGCAAGGCCCAAACGATGATTGAGATGCACACTACGGTGACTACGGATTCCGACGGGAAAGTGACCGCGGGCAAACTATCCGATGATCGTTTGGTAACCGAGATCGCGGCAGAACTTCGAGCGAAGACAATGGGGGATGTGTCGGGTACAGGAAGCAGCTTTGCCCGATTAAGCGATTTTGGTTTTACTGGGAATGGATACGACAATCAAATCTCGCTGACTGACGAGAGCGCATTGGATACAATCCTCAGGGAGAGAATGGGGGATCTTGAAAAGTTTTTTGCAACCGAAGAGACCACGTCTGTTTCAGATGGTGCCACTGCGGATTACCAGGCGGAGGAAGGTATGGCAGACGTAATGGGTGACTATATGGCCTTGCTGCTTGGGGACGTCTACGGGACGGATGGGGCACTGACGGATCATCGAGACAACTATACTAAGGAGGTTGACCGAATCGATAAAAGCATCGCGGATATGGAGAAGCGCGTGCAATTTACTAAGGATCAGTTAACAAGCAGTTTTATCGCAATGGAGCAGGCTCAGGCAAAGACTAACCAGGAGATGGAGTTCCTTATGAAGCGATTCCAAGGCTAGTGGTATTTATAATGAGAAGAATGAAATGTGAAGCAGCTATAATCATGGTGAGGGTCATCAGGGGGCTTAGTCATGCCGTCTTTGCGTTTGTTTTGGCATTGGCCATGACCGGGTGTCGGAGCGCCTCAGTCAAGTATCCCGGAACGATTGTAGGTCCATTTCATAAGCCGGCCAACTACCACTTGGCCGATGGGCGTATGCCGGCTGAAATGCGACGGGTGGCTCTGCTGCCTTTAACATCTGCACTGAACACTGTTGAACATCAGTCAGGTCGGAAGCAACTTCAAGGATTGCTGCAGTCAGAAATTGTTAAGTCTGGATTGTTTGAGGTAGTATATGTGACAGAGTCAAAGATGGAACTGCTCACTGGCCAGCCTGCTTGGCGGATGATCGATCAATTACCCATCGACTTCGTTGAGAAACTAACCAAGGAGTATGATTGTCAGGGTGTTATGTTCAGCCATCTGGCAGTTTACCAGCCTTATCCGCCGTTAAGTATCGGTTGGAGAATGGGGCTTGTGCATCTAAATCAAGAGAGCAACAATGGCAACGTCGTTTGGGAAATAGACGAAATGTTTAACGCAGGCGAAAAGGCCGTGATAAATTCAGCGAGACAAAACGCCATCAAGAATGGGTTGTCCGATCCTGAGTTGGACAACAACTTTGGGTTGATGAACTCACCTCGCCGGTTTGGTCGATATACTGCCGAGGCAGTTGTCGCCACGATGACTCGGCTTTCCCCAGTTGCTACCCTTGCAGGTGCAGGCGGAGAGACTGGTAAGCTTAGAGCCCAAGGTGGATTTTTTAGTAAGCTGTTCCGCAAGTAAAACGAATCTTATGAATACAATACATGGAGTGAATCAAACGCACCGCCCTCAGCAGAATACTGGCAACGGGCCTGCTGTTCAGGCAAAGAAAACCAAGTCTGAAAGACTCGAGACTAAAGACAGTCTCGATATCGGAAATGGACGAGCTGCCATCGATGCTGAGAAGCAGATCGAAGCAGAGTACGCCGCGCGCAAGGCGGAAATTATGAGGCAGGAAAAGGAAGGTTCCTACAACCCTGACGCTGCTATGGATTACATAGCCAAGCACCTAGCAAAAGGGATGGTGGAGCACAGGTAAGAAGTTCTGCACTCCCTGTTTGATTTCCTAAATCATCAATGAATCCCTACGCCAAGCGGGAGGACGCTCAAGCGACCAATCCCTACGCCAAAGCCAGTACTTACAAGAGTACTACCGTCAACACCTCCTCCCCAGCGGACTTGGTGCTTATGCTTTACGACGGTATTCTCCGGTTTCTGAATAACGCCCGGGCAGGGTTTGAAATCATTGATCCGGTAGAGTTCCACCAGACAATCAATCAGAACATCCAGAAAGCCCAAGCCATCATTCGGGAGTTGCGTTCCAGCCTTGATATCGAAAAGGCCACGGAGTTCGGGGAGACAATGACAGGTCTTTACGATTATTTTGACCGGCGCCTGCAAGAGGCTAACATGGAAAAAAAACTGGAACCGGTGAATGAAATCTATGACCGGGTGACCGATATCCGCAATGCCTGGGATGAAATGGTGCAGCGAGAAATGAAGAGTGCGTCCGGTTCACAGCCGACTGCACCTCCGGGAGTTGCTGGTTCATTGGATTTGTCTGGTTAGAATTGAGTCATGAATAAGCGACGGGATTTATTGAGGTTGCTGAATATCTTGAGAGAACTTACTCAGGATGAATGCGAAGCGATCCGTGATGATCAGTTGCCCAGGGTGGATCAGTTGCAAAATAAAAAAGAATACCTTCGGAAGCAGATCGAGCAACTTGAGAATCTTCCAGAGGGAGGTGTTTCACAGTATGCCGTTGACAAGGAAGTAAAGGAGGTAGTATCTCAGATCATGAGGATGGATCGGGCCAGTAATGAACATTTCCGCAAGAAGATGCGGACATTGAAAGCGGAGTCTGAGCAGCAATCGCAAACCAGAAGCACGCTCCGGCGTGTGCAGGGTGCATACGCCAAGCGGTTATCTCACGCTAATTGGGAAGTTTGTACGTAGCGGTGAACCTTTTAGATTGAATAAAAATGCAAGAAACCAGTCATTAGGCTGGTTTTTTTGTGTCATCAGTTAACAAGGTTTGCAACCTGTTGGGAAGTTGTGAATAAGTCCCAATGGACACTGCATCCATGATGCACTTAAATGCTTTTTTAGTTCGATCGCGCGATCACAGTGTTGGGTGTCAACAGGCGGGATAAATCGTTTATCACTAATTTAAAAATTCAAATGAGACTAATGAAGTCGATGCACTTGTCAGTGTGCCTGTTTTTGTTATTTAGCGGATTGACCTTAAGTTTGGGTGCGCAGTCTGAGGTGCCGCCGCCGAAACCGTTCGAGGGACAGAATACGGCCAAGCAGGCAGGCGGCAACTTGAAAGACCCGGACAGACAGAAGCGTAACATTCGTTTTCAGTTTGAGGGTGTGCCGTACGCTGACGCGCTACAGCGTTTTTCCCAGATGGCGGACAAGCCGCTGATCGCCGAGACGCCGATTGAAGGTACTTTGACGTTCTTCGACTCCGAGCCGTACACATACCAAGAGGCGATGGATGTGTTGAATGTAATCCTGTCGATGAAGGGCGTGGCTTTGGTTGAGGCCGGCCGTTACCTGCAGTTGACGAATCTTAAGGGTATTCAAAAGATGCCATTGCAGGTGGTGCGGGGTTCGGATGCCACAGGCGACTTTCGGCCAGGGCAGATCGTCACGGTTGTCCTGAGTCTTAAACATCTTGATGCCGCAGAGGTTTCTTCAGCGGCAACTTCGTTGTTGTCTAATGCAGGATCGGTTGCCCCGTTGTCCCGGGGGCAAGGATTGATCATCACGGATCGTCTAGAGAGCATCCGCCGTATCCAACAGTTGCTCGGTGAAATTGACGTGGCTTCCGCGGTCGAGCGCGACATGAAGACGTTTGCTCTCAAGCACGCTTCGGGTGCGGTTGTTTCAGGGTTAATTAACAAGACATTTGGGAAATCCTCCGTTTCCAAGCAGGTCAAGTGGAACGAGAAAGCCAAAAAGTTCGATACCTTTGATCCTGACCCCTCCTCTTACGTTTCTTCTGTTTATGACGAGGCTTCCCGGACAATCGTGCTATTTGGCCCCGTCGAGCAGTTGGAGTTGACAGAGGAGTTGATCAAGGAATTTGAAACCGGCGAGGGCAAGGCGGGTGAGGTGAAAATTTTTCATCCCGCCAAGATGTTAGCTGAAGAGTTGGCCTCAATGATTCGCGAGGGAGTTGATGGTGTGGCGCAAAAGGGAGAGACGTCTGAATCGGCCAAGCTCAAGGCCCGTATCATTATTGACACCAAGTTGAATCGCGTCATTGCCTCAGCTCCCGTTGCGGGTCAGTTGGAGATAATCGAGAACTTTGTTTTGCAGGTGGATGGAACCGGTGCCAAAGGAGGGAACCCAAAGCCAATCACAACGGTGAATATTACCAGAGTGTTTCGCATCAAGTCACTTGATCTGGAAGCTGTCCAACAAGCCGTCTCGAATGCCACTACGGATCATTTGCTGGGTGGCGAGACCCGGCCTCGATTAGCCATTTCCGTCGACTCCTCGACGCGAAGCCTGATTGTGACCGGTTCGCCGGGCGATGTTCAAACTGCTGAGGACATCGTTAGCCAGCTTGAACAGGGGCTTGAACCTATTATTGCGCGCCAGACCCGCATTTTTGAGATGATCGACCGCGAAGAGCTTGGTCGAGTAACGCCGTTGGTGGAAAAGCTCTACAAGGAACAGGTTGACGAGGCCGGAACAGGTCCAGCTGATGCGATCATTCTGCGGGATGAGAATACGCAAAGACTGATTGTCCGGGCCAAGCCGGATCATCTAGTGCAGATCGCGAGTTTGATCTCTGAACTCCGACTGGCCAAATCCTTGGTTAAACCGCGAACTACGGTAATGTTGACATTGTCGAGTCGCAAGCTGGACCAGGTTTATCGTAGCATCGAATCGTTGGTGAACGAACGAATGGGGGAAACACCGTTTCGCAACCAGGCCAAACCGCGCCTGCTCGAGGACAGGGTGAACAACCGGGTTATCGTTACTGCCAACGTCGATCAGCACAAGGTTATTGCGCAGGTGGTGCAGTCGCTTGACGTGCTTCCGGACGCGCCAATTCGCACGATGCGCTTTGTTGACCTTGAGGGTGCCGATGCACGCAAGGTGACACCGTTAATGACGCGGTTGTTTGAGAGCGACAAGCCAAGCGCCGGCCCGACACCGCAGATTATCGAGGATACGGGCGGTAAGCGGTTGATCGTCCTGTCCACTGAGGAGCAGCACGGCCGCATTACTGCATTTCTCGAGAAATACCAATCCGCAGGGCCGATGGTTGTAGTGAGGGAGATGCGCTCGATCAATCTGCCGCGCCGAGAGAAGGGGGGGTTTAACCAGGTTGTCGGGTCGGTCCAGAAGCTAATTGACCAGCGAATGCAGAACCCGGAATTCGCTCGTATACCCAGGCCGATGATCCTGCCGGACGAACCAGGCAGTAGGCTGGTCATGACAGCGACCAAGGAACAGTTCGAGGTTATAGAGCAGATCGTGGCTACCGTTACAGCAACTCCTCAACCAGTCGAACGTCAGGTGCGATTGTTGCGGCTTAAGGATCGCAATGCCAAGGAAGTGATCGAGTTGGCAAAACACTTGTTCGACAATGAAATTTCTCCTGACGGCACAAAGCCGCAGATCTTTGCCGACAGCGTGGGCAGTCGCCTGGTGGTCATCGCTACCGAGGAAGAGTTCAAGCGAGTAGAGCAGTTTGCGCTTGATTACAACAGCGGACGACAGGATATGGGGCCGCACCAATTTAAATTTATAGATGTGCCCGTTGGTCAGGCGGATGAGACTGTAAAGGCAGTGAGTAAACTTTATCAGGATCAGCTGCGAGATGATCCCGACCGTCAGGCTCATGCTGCAACAATTCTTGCGGACAGCGAGAATGACCGGCTTATAATCAGCGGTCCGCAGAAGGAGGTAGGTCGCGTTGAAGGTCTGGCCAGAATGCTTGGACCGTCCAAGGGTTCTAGCGGAGGGCAGAAAGTCACGGAGGTCGTTCAGCTCAAGGCTGCGAATGCCCAGACGGTTTCAGGGTTGATTGAGAAGAGTTTCAACGCTGGTGGTAATCGCAACAAGATTAATCTGCTGGTGGATGAGCCCAGCAACAGCCTCGTTCTCACCGGCGCCGAAAAATCAGTGGCGGCGGCTGGATCTGTGATTAGAGAGCTGGACTCGGGTAACCGGGAAAAACCGATGGAGCTTCGAATTCTCGAGTTGCGTGCTGCTGACGTCAGTAAAATCGCCCCTTTGGTAACTGAGTTGTTCACCACCCTGATGAAGGATCGTCACGGAGAGAATTATCTCCCCAAGTCAAAAATCATCATCGACGAGCCGGCTAACCGCCTGATCATCACAGGTCAACTGGATGAGATCGAAGAGATCGACAAGCTGGTGAAGCAACTCGATTCGACCACGCGCCAGTCGGCAGGTAACCGCATCTTTAAAATTCAGGCGGCTGACGCGAAAAAGATTTCCGATGTCATAAACAGAACCTTTGTGACCGTTGATGCCCGGGGGTTCACTCGTCCGCGCCTGAATGTTGCAGCCGACGAAATCAGCAACCTGCTGATTGTAGCCGGAACTCCCGACGATATTCAGGCAGTTGGCATGCTGGTTGAGCAACTAGACGTGGGAAATCCACTTATACCCAAGGATCTAAAAGTGATTGAGTTGCCGCACGCCGAAGGGGAGAAACTTGCACAATTAGCCGGTCGTGTCTGGTCATCTCAGATGCGAGGTGTCGAGGGTAATAGCGACGTGACTTTTATTCATGAACCCAGTGGAAAGCGATTGATCATTGTTTCTCCAACCGAATTGATGACACGCGCTGAACAGATTGTGAACGGATTACTGGTATCACCGGAATCGTCAAGCAGGGAAGTGACAGTGATCGAGCTGGAACACAGTAATGCATCAGAACTTGTGCCCGTCTTGAGTAATGCCTACGAGGCCAAGGTCGCCGGGTTGCCCGGCATACCAGCATCCATACTGAGTGGTGCGAACAGTAAGCAGATAGTGGTCATGGGCACGCCCGAGCAAATTATCGAAATAAAGGAAATGGCGTCTGAGATGGATGCTCCAGTAGGTGCAATCCAGAAGGTTACGGAATCGTTCGTCTTGTCCAGCTCCGATGAGGCGGATGCTGTCAATGCCATGGTGAAACAAATTTATGAGGGTCGCCACGAAGGGGCAGCCAGTGATCCTGCGGATGCCATCTTCCTGTCCGATGCCAGCAATCGCCGTTTGATTGTTGTGGCAAAGCCGGACCATATTGAGGAAATTAAACAATTGGTGAAACAGGTCCAAGTAATGGGCGCAGATCGTACCACGCGTTTGAGTAAATCGTTGACGTTGGAGCACATCAAGGGAGCCGAGGCGATGACAGTGCTGAGCCAAGTGTTCAGCGTTGAGATGGCGGCGGCAGAGGCTGCCCGCAAGCTGATTCTG
>Ga0163108_10001552_pt1 | contig 16783 bp, 13 predicted proteins | sample Fk1155metaG_FD_109644 | JGI IMG/M metagenome (GOLD analysis project Ga0163108, IMG submission 109644) | Marine microbial communities from the Central Pacific Ocean - Fk160115 155m metaG | ecosystem: Environmental > Aquatic > Marine > Oceanic > Photic zone | place: The Central Pacific Ocean...
GCCGCCGGTTTCTTCGCCGCCGGTTTCTTCGCCGCCGGTTTCTTCACCGCCGGTTTCTTCGCCACCGGTTTCATCACCAGTATCTACGCCACCATCGTGGTCGGTGTGGTCTTGAGCAGTGTCTGCAGTGTCTCCACCACCCTTGATGCAGCCAGTGGCCAACACGAAGGGCAGGGTCAATAAGTAAAGCTTCATGGTCTCCTCCTTAGAAGCGTGTCTGAGCCAAAAATTTGCCCAGTAACCGCAGCATACGCCCAAGAAAACGACAGTGTAAATAGGTAAGATTACTTAAAAGTCTTGACACTGCAGAGGTGTCAGCGATTTGTGCTTGTGGAATTATTCGTACATTCCGTCGATCAAGTCTGCCCAGTTGTCGTGCACGATGCGTCGCTTGATTTTCATGGTCGGTGTCAGTTCAGCATTTTCCTGATCCAGTTCCCGTGGAAGAATCCTGAATTTCCGCACGTGCTCTACGCGGGCGAAGCGCTGATTGATGGCATCCACATGGGTTTGAATGCTGCTTTCAAACGAATCCAAATCCCCATTGGCTTCTGCGGCCTTGTCTGGATCAATGGCCACCACAGCAGAGAGGAACTTGCGGCGATCGCCGATGACCACCGCTTGGCTGATTGCGGGGTGTTCCATGAGTGCTGCTTCGATGTTCTTCGGTGCAATGTTCTTTCCACCAGCGGTGATGATGATGTCCTTTTTCCGGCCGGTAATCGTGAGATAGCCGTCGTCGCTGAATGCGCCCAAGTCACCAGAGTACAGCCACCCATCGTCATCGAGAGCTGCCTTGGTGGCTTCGACATCCTTGTAGTAGCCCATGAAGACATTGCGGCCTTTGACGAGGATTTCTCCATCGTCTGCGATCTTGACATCCACGCCATCCAACCGGGTGCCCACAGTGCCAAAACGAGTCTTGCCGGGGAGGTTGAAGGTCGTGGGGCCAGAATCCTCAGATTGCCCGTAGACTTCGAGGATGGTCACGTCGAGACTGGCCATGAATTCCAGGACGTCCGGTGCGATGGGTGCAGCACCACTCACACAGATTCTTGCTTCGCCCATACCGATGGCCGGCTTTAGCTTGGAGAAAATGAGTTTGTTGGCCAGTTTGTATTTTACCGCCAGCAATCCTGTGATGGGACGGCCTTGGTTCTTCTGTTCGGTGACCGCTGTACCTGTGCGGCGAGCAAAGTCGACCAGTTTGGCTTTTGCACCCGTTGCCAGCTTCAACTTCGAAGCGATGCCAGCGTGGAATTTTTCCCAGACACGTGGCACCCCAAAGAAGACCGTTGGTTGCACTTCTTTCAGGTTGTCGGGCATCTTTTCGACGCTTTCTGCGAAGTAAACCGATGCGCCGGATGTGATGGGTGCGTGCAGGGTGAACATCTGCTCTGCGATGTGAGACAAGGGCAAATAGGACAGACTCTTGTCCGCATCGGTTTGTGAGACGATTCGTACGGCGACGTCAGCGGTCCAAGCCAGGTTGTCGTGGGACAACATCACAGCCTTTGGCGGGCCGGTTGTGCCAGAGGTGTAAATGAAGGTGGCTGCTTTGGCTGGATCCAGCTTCTCGACCCGATCTTCTACGACTTGTGCGTCGGTGGCATCGCCGGTGGCCAAAAAGTCTTCCCAAGTGCTGATGCCTTCTCCATTTGCGTTGGTTCCACTCATCAAGACGATTTGTTTGAGATGAGGTGTTTCCCCGCGAATGCTCAAGACCTTGTCGAGCTGCGACTGGTTTTCGACCAGCACGATGGGCGCTTCGGAGTGGTTTAGAATGTAGGCGATCTCTTCTGGGGAGCATGTCTGGTAAATACCAGCGGGGATGGCACCGATGGCCATCGCACCCAGGTCCATTTCTACCCACTCGGGCCGGTTGTTGCCCAAAATGCAGACGACACTGCCTGTGTCGAGTCCTGCGGTCACCAGTGCGCGTCCAACTTTTTGGACATTGGCGGCATAGGAAGACCAATTGGTGGATACCCAACCACTGTCTTCACGGACAAAGTATGCGGCTTGGTTTGGGCGGGTCCGCGCTTGTTCAAACAAGCGAGCAGGGATGGTGGATGCTGTCATGGGATTAGCCTCTCTCGATTTCGTGAGGAGAGGCTAATCCCTGGCTGGCCGCGGAGCCAAGAACCCAGACCGAAAGTTACAAACCCTTCAGTTCTTCTCCAAGTTTTTGTTCGACAAAATCCTCGATTAATTGCTCGCGGTTGGCATCGCGTTCGGCGATTTCAGCTTCAAGACTCTTCAAGTCTTCCCGAATCTTCTTGACCCGCATGCGCCGGAGTTTTTGTTTGGCTTCAAAGATCTCTTCAGCCATCTCCAGCAACTCTGCGCGGTGTTTGGCTTTGTCGGAATCCGGTGCGCTTCGGTGGTCCTCGAGTGCTGAACGCAGATCTTCTTTCAACTCTTTGAATCGTTCTTTTTCCGCCTTAATTTCTGGGTCTTCCTTCCCAAAGTGCCCCATTTTCTTTTGCCGTAGAATTTCTCCCATGGCTTGTCGGAACGCCATGGGGTCTTCTTCCCTCAGCTGCATCAGGTAGTGAAACTTCTTGGGATATTTCTCTTTGATCTCACCCAAGACCGAGCGCATCTGACGGCGTCGATCCTGTTCTGCATGTGGGTCTTTTTGCCCGCGTTCGCCGTGTGGGTTGGCCATCGCCAAGGATGGGAGAGCTGCCAGCAGTATGATCGCAAGGGTCTTGTTCATGATTCCTCCATGTTGAAAAGGTCGAGTTCGAGTTCGATAGAGCTAAGGTTTTCGTCGATGGGGTCATCGAACAAGTCAACCTCCATCGTCTGTGTATGGGTGGGTACGGGAGTGTCTTTTCCGACGTCGGATGTACCGGTGAATTGGAAGGCGAACAGTGCTGTCGCAGCGACGAGAAAACTGATGGCTGGCATGCTCCACCGATTGCGGGGGGCATGTGCTTGGTCGAGCAAAGGTTCGATGGCCGCGAGTGTGGATGTGTGTTGTCGCACCACATGGAGGCATGCCTCGCATTGCTGAAGGTGTGCTTCGAAATCCGCGGGAGCTTCTCCGAATGCGGCCAATACAGCTGTGGTTTCGGTGTGTGGGCAACTCATTTGGTGCTCCTTTGGTCGATCAACTGATGTTGGGTGAGTGCATCTCGAATCTGATTCAATCCGCGGTGCATTCGTCCGAGCGCGGTATTCAAGGGGACGCCCTGCCTCATTGCGATTTCTTTGAAGGTCAGGTTGTCGAAGAGCCTCCACCGGACCACTTCGGCCATTGTGGGCTCCATTGCGTCGAGTACCTGTTGGAATACTGCGGCCATTTGGGCAGCCCCGATCTCCTGATCAGGCTGCAGAAAATGGGCGGCGCCTTCGAGGGTTTCACTGCCAGCGGACACGGTAGAGATTCGGGCGTTGGAACGCCGATGGTGGTCGATGACCAATCGGCGAGCGACCTGGAAAAGCCAAGAACGAAAGGAGCCCCGCTCATCATAGGATTCCAAGCGTGTGCTTACGCGTACCCATGTTTCTTGGTACAGGTCCTCTGCGTCCCGTCCGACCCGATTCACCAAGAACCCCATCAGGGAGTCCTTGTGTCGGTCCATCAGGGTCCCAATCGCTTGGCTGTCGCCAGCCTTGTGGGCAGAAACCAGTAAAGCATCACTCATCGTAGAGATAGAACGCATCATTCTGAAGACTATTGTCTGCGATGCTTAGTTTTCTGTCTCTTTTTCTATGTACCCAAGACTCTCCAAGTCTCCTTGAACCTCTTCATCAAAGCCTTCAATGGCGCTGTCCAGCGTGGATGGAATGGGTACCCATGTGGTTGTTATCTTGACGGTTCTGCCGTTGAAGCGGGTGTCGAGAAGAACATCGGGTTTTCCTGCCTTGGGTGGCGTTCTTTCTGTCAACAACAAGGTGTGGGTCTCCGTGCGTCCGCCGATTGCTATGGTCACATCCATGGTGTCTGCCATGTCCTTGGGTGGGAGGGCAAAGACTTCGACCATCCCGCTTTGTTTGGGCCATCGGGCGACTGTTTTCAGTTCTTCGATGTCGACTTTTGCTTTTCCTTTCATGGTGGGATCGTCACCCACCCACGCCGCTTCCATGGGCTGATCAAAAGAGATACGAACGGCTTTTCCACCCTTGGTTCGGTTGAGAACGACCCGAAAGGCTGGAACGAAAGGTCGATCCAGTGCAGTTGAGAGCGCCTTTCGGAGTGGCGTGGGGTCGATATTCTTGATCTGAGACCGTTTTTCTTGGGGGTCCTTTTTTAGATCGTACAAGGCTTCTTTGCCTTCGTACACAGTGTATTTTTGTCCGTCCAGCAGACTTCCCCATTGACGCAAACCGTACAGTGGTCGACCGAAAGCGATCGGATGGCTCTCAAAATCTTGTTGGCGTTCACCGTTGGCCAAGGCCCGCAGATCACGTCCAACCATGCCTGTGGTGTCTATCCCCTGCATTGCCGCCATTGTGGGGGCCACATCCAGCAGGCTCGTGGGCTCATCGAATTGCCCTGGTGTCATGTTTGGACCTTTGATGACCAGTGGGATGCGCAGCACTTCATCGTGAAGTGTATGGCCGTGTTCGAAACCACCGTGTTCCCAGAATTCTTCTCCATGATCACTGACGATCACAACGGTTGCATCATCATCCAACACATCAAAAAGGCGCTGTATTTGGTCATCGAGGTACCGCATATTGTTGTCGTAGCGACCGCGTACGTATGCTTTTCCTTCGTCTCCCATGCTTCGGGCCGCTCGGGTTACTTCGTGGCGAATAAAGTACGAACTTTTGAACGCTGGCGGTAGGCTTTCGGCAAAGAGGTTTTGGTACTGTATAGGTTCCGTGTAGGGTAGGTGCATGTCCATCAGGTGCAACAGCAAGAAAGCCGGCTGACCCGTGTGTTCCTCCAGAAACTGGATGCCCCGGTTCACTTGAACGGAACCCTGTAAGCCATACGTGCAGCGATGGCGGCCCCAATCTTTGCTCATGTTGAAGTTGGAGGAAAGGTACACGTTGCTCGCGAACATGGCTGTCGACCAGCCTGCTTTGGCCAAGCGACTTTGTAGGGTCTCCACTTTGTCCCACCGTTCTGGTTGGGTTCCGGTGTACATCGTACGGGTGGACGGCAGGGTCCATGGTGCCACCGAGCGTGCCTCGGTGAATACCGCAGCATCCTTCGACCATGCATCGATGTTGGGCGAGGTTTCTCGGTTGTACCCATAGAGGCTCATCGCATCGGGACGAAGGGTGTCGATGAAGATCATCACCATTTGGGGTGCATCTTCAGTTTCGCTCAGCAGGGTTGGTTCGGCGATGAAAACGTAATCCAGTGCAGTACTGGGCCCTGGTTCCGTTTTGAATTGAAGTTCTATTTCTTCATTGGCCCAGGATGAAAGATCGATTCGGTAGCCTTGGATGGTTTCGTCCACGGTCAAGGAAGCGATGGGGGTCTCACCGCCCACGGACACCAACAATGTTGCGCCGTCGGTTCGTGTGTTGGCCATCAAGGCTTCTGGGGGAAGAATCGAAGCATCAAACCGGAGAACCCCGTTCTCTGGAACATCGACCGTAAAAGCGATCGTGGAAGGTGCGGGTAAATACAGTCCATGTCGTGTGGCATCCCCCGTTTGGATGCTTCGAAACACGAAGTCTGCGATGTCCAAGTCTGCCATGGAGCGGTTGAGTTTCTTTTCGCGCTCGATCGCTCGGCTGTACCGCATGCTGTATTCGCCGTCTTGGGGCGGTCCCTCTCCCAATGGTCGTCGCACATGAAGGGTGTCGATTGTGAATGCCCACGTGTCCGTTTTTGATGCGGCGCTGATGTCCGAGTCGTGCGCCAATGAAATGGAGCGCTTTTCGTCTTTTCGTCTTTTCAATTTCATGCCGCTGGGCGGTCGATGAAAGAAAAGAGTACGCGGACGAACGGGCATGTTGGATTCCCATGTACGGACGCCATCGATCGTGTGAACGATTCGCCATGGACCTTTTACAGGCACGCTCTTGGGGATCTCGCTTCGTGACTCCTCTGCAATGTCCATTTTCGTCACGCGTTCGGGGTGACGATCGAGGAGTATGGAGGATGCGGAAGCAGATGTGGCCGCTCCCATTGTGAGAGCGGCCACCATCCATGAGGCGATGCGGGGCATCGTGAATCCCGAGGGCTTAGTCGTCGCGTCGGCGACGAATCAGTAGTCCAGCCAGACCGATCAGCAGGCCAGCAAGGCCGCCGGAAGCTGGGGCCGTTGCACAACCGCCGGAAGCTTCTTCGATCTCGATCAGCAACTCGTGCGCTGCGTACAGGTCGCCAGGCGCACCCACGTTGAGGACAACGCGATATTCGCCTGCCTCAGGGAACGCGATTTTTGGTGACCATGCGCTGATGGATTGAATCGGGGTGTCGCTACCCACAGCAAACACGTCCCATTGAATCCGCTCGATGCATCCGTATACAGATGTGTCGACTTGATTCACCATTTGGTAGGTCAAATCTTCGTCTGCGGCCTCATAAGTGAACATGCCCTTGAAGCCATCAGCGGGTTGTGGTTCTTCACAAACGGTGACGTATGCCAACTCGCGTTGTGTGAACTCCCACTCACCACATTCTTCTTGGGTGCCAGTGACCTTCATGTTGACGGTGTACTGACCGGCATCGTTGTAGGTGTGACAAACTTCGTCTGCAGTTTCCTGCACGATGTTGCCGTCACCGAAGTTCCATTCGATGTCCACACCTTCATTCTCTTCACCCATTTCCAGTTGGAAGCAGACTTCGAGTGGTGCGCCACCGTTGCGCTTGGACTCCGAGTAGAAGCTCGCGTAGGGGCCGTACAGTGCTGTAATCCCCTCAATGTCTTCACTCTTGAGGATGGATTGGTAGGTGCTGCAAGGTCCGATCGACCAGTACATGGTCGCGTAGCGCTTATCGAGGTCGTTGCATGGTTCACCTTCTTCACAGGTGTGATCCATTCCCCAAAGGTGTCCGATCTCGTGGGTGGCCACAGCTTCCAGGGAATATTGTCCCGAACAACCAGCATCGATGCCAGCATCGGTGTCCCAGTCGATGTCATCATTGAAAATGATGTCTGAATCTGTGGCGAATACGTATGTTTCACCAGAAAGGTTGAAGGCAACTTGTCCATCACCCAGGGTCAGGGTTTGACCCAAGACACCAGTGGAAACTTCGTCCGCAGGATCATCGAAGTAGAAGGTGTTGAAGCCGTCGAACTCGTATCCAGTTGGCGGGCGAAGATCGTCGACCTTGAGATCGGTGGACAGGTCCGCACAAGCGGCATCTCCCACCCAGTGCGCCCATGATTTTTCCAGAATTTCGGTTTCCACCCCTTCAGGTAGGGAGTCCTCTGTGGTGTCTGACATGTACCATTCAAGAGGGAAAGCTTCTCGGTCCCAAACCTTGCGCGTGTGCCGCCATGCGTGGGCGGGTTCGGCCATAAGGACGGGAAGAATCATTGCGGTGAACATCATTGTGCCACCTCCTTCCGGTTGATGCGTTCAAGACGCGCGTTGCTGGTTCCAGGTATTGGTTGTCCATTCCACCCGGCGGCCGCTCGGTTCTTGATGTCGTCGACAAGGTCGATCAAGAACACACGGTTTTTCGCGTTGGGAAGTGGGATGAAGCGGTGATCGTATCCACTGTTGGCGGCGCTTGCGTACCGCTGGACGATCATCTCTCTGCTGTATGGGTCGAGCCGAAGGGTGAATTTTCCTTGGCTCAGTCCGACGGTCGTGATTCGGCCGGAACCCAGTTGCTCAAGAAAAAATACGCCTTCTTCTCCAGGACTAAATTGTGCCCGACCAGCCACGGTGGTTTCGTAGCCGCCAAATTTTCCACCCATCTGGTCGATCACATAGGCATTTTTTACGTTTTTGCCTTTGTAAACCTCACTGACTTCCAGTTGTGCTCGGGTCCATACGATCCCTTTGGCATCTTCTTCGGTCCAGATCTCGGTGATCGTTCCACGGACAACTGCGTCCGAGGCATCCACCATTTGATCGGTGCTCAATTTCACCATGGTTGTGGCGTGGCTCGCTGTGCTGATCGCCATACCGGCAGTCAGGGTCGCGACGAAAAGAAACTTCTTCATGGGTGCTCCGTCAGAAGGGGAAGAGGGCAGTTTGATCTCCAAACCAGCTCCGCGCTCTAGGCGCCGTAACACACGTGGCTTGGCTGGGCAGTAGTTGAGGCGTACTGCGTCAAAAAGATCTTCCGCAGGTTGCCCGTGACTGTATGGCATGTAGTGAGTTACTGCATTTCAACGTTAACTGTGTAGGTTGCCCGTTAACCTCCATGAGGATTTCTTGACTACTTGCACGGAAACGCCATAAGGCACAACAGCTAAATCTTGCTGAACCCCGTCCCTTTAGGGACCGCACAACAGGAAGGGCCCATGCCCCGACTCTTTAAACTGCTGCAGTTGCTCACGATGTTCGCCATCCTCCTCCCCGGTGTGGCGATAGCATCCGTTACTTCTGGTACCGTCAAGGGTGTCACCATCGATGAAGGTGGACTCCCAATTCCGACCGTCACGATCATCGTGACCTCAGAAAACTTGATGGGAAGTCGCCAAACCAAGACCGACGCGAATGGTCGTTTTTACTTGGCTGAGCTGCCACCTGGAACCTACACACTGACCGCTGAAAAGGCAGGCTTCGCAAAGAAAGCCTTCCCCAAATTGGCTGTCAATGTGGGTCGGAACACGATTCTGACAATTGAATTGCCGCTTCAACAAGCAGGCGAGGAAATGATCATTGAAGAAGTCCGCCCGACGATCGATACCGAATCGGCGACGCGGGGTTCTGTTCTGACAAAGGAGTTCCTCGATCGAATTCCTGCGGGACGTTCTTACCAGCAAGCTGTGCAAATGGCGGCGGGTGTCACCGGTGGTGCCAACGCCAACATTGGTGGTGCGAGCTACAACGAGAACACCTACATGTTGGACGGTGTCAACATCACCGACCCTGTGACGGGTACGTTCTCACTGAACTTCAACTTTGATGCCATCGAGCAGATTGAGGTTCTTACGAGCGCGTTCGATCCGGAGTACGGCTACAACTTGGGTGGTTCCATCAATGTTGTGACGCGGGCCGGTGGAAACACGCTTCAAGCGAACACGGGTTTGTATTACACCAACGGTAACTGGGCGCCCAAACTAGACGCACGGTACGCTGCGGATGGTTTCCCTCTTGCACCGACGGACTTCGATACCCAGTACGAAGTGTTGCGTGCAGGGTCGACCATTTCAGGCCCGATTGTCCGCGACAAAATTTGGTACATCGCTTCGTATCAATACAGTCGCTCGCTGATCTCAAGCGTTGGTGTCGACATCCCGCGTGACTTTGATGGACACTATGTGTTCACGAAGTTGACCGCTCAACCAACAGCAGAACACCGGTTCACATTGTTGGCGCAGACGGATCCGTCGACCATTGACAACGTCTACCAGAGCCGCTTTGTGAAGCCGGAAGCCCAGGCACGGCAGGCACAGGGTGGATTCCTGACGTCTCTCAACTGGGACTGGTTCATCTCTCCGGAAATGTTCCTCGAGACCAAGACACTTCTTCAGAAGTCATTCATCGAGCAGTCCGCTGTTCCTTGTACGCATGATCAAGACCTTGGCTATCACCCTTGCGAGCCCACAGAGTTGGACAACAACATCGACTTTGTGACTCCGGCACGCGATGGTTTGTACAACGCGTTCTCTAGAGACAACGCAGGATTCTTCCTGTTCGATGATCGCTGGCGTGCATCTGTTGAGTCGAAGTTCTCGGTCTTGCAACTTGAGTTTGCTGGAACGCACGACATCAAGGTTGGTCTTGGCGCGGACACCACCGCTTGGACGCAGAGCTACGGGTACGCAGCCAACGCTTACTTCGTGGACTTGAACGCAATCACCTACGATCCAGACACCCTGGCCAACTACTACTGGATTGAGACCACTGGACCATACGAGTACACGGCGACAGCGAACCACTGGGGCGCTTTCCTTCAGGACGTATACAAGCCAATCGACAACCTTACCTTCCGCTACGGTACACGGTATGACCAGTCGACCCTCCGGAACGATGTCGGTGATGAGATTATCGATGTCGGCCTCTGGGGCCCTCGATTCAGCGTGATTTGGGATCCATGGGCAAATGGAAAGACCAAGGTTGTCGGCTCCATGGGTCGCTTCAACGATAGTGGTCGCCTGGCGGTTGCATCCTTCATGGCGCAAACCGGTAACGGTGCCAAACTCTTCATCGGTGAATACTTCGATGGTGATGAGCACTGGGAATCGGAAGCCAAGAACGATTACCTCTACAACCCAATCGAGAACACAAACTCTGTTCTTGATGGTGCCATTTCTCCACACTCCGATGAGTTCAGTGTGGGTGCAGAGCGCGAGCTATTCCAAGACTTGGCCGCACAGCTGTATTTCACAGGGAAGTTCACCCGGAACCTTTGGGCGTATGACGACCTCAACCTGATTTGGGATGAAGATGGTTACAACGTCATGGGTGCCCGTGACGGTACCTTTGAGCAGCGCGCACGCTTGCGCAGCCCGAACATCGCACAGCGGAACTATTACCGCACCGATGTGGGTCTGAAGCGGAACATGGCGGACCGTTGGGCAGTGGAAGGAAACTACTCACTGACATACTCTCGCGGTACCGTTCTCGGCTCACCATCTGGTGTGCTCGCGGTGTCGCCACAGGTCAAGCACTACATCGATGGATACTTGTTCACCGATGTTCGCCATGACGTATCGGCTGGATTCTCTTGGGACATTCCCGATGATCCTTGGACGACGCGCCTTGGTGGTGTCGTCTTCTACGAAAGTGGAAACCCCAAGAGTCGCACGTACTCTGGCGGCGGCCCCAACGGGTCCAGCATTCTTAAGCAGACCGTTGGAACCTACGCCCGCGAAAAGGCGTGGTTTAGCATCAACCTCAAGGTCGATCAGGCTGTTCCAGTCCGCAAGGGCAAACTCTGGGCCGTGGCCGAGGTCTACAACTTGCTGAACAACCGTCAGGGTGATTCGGCTGGTATTTCTTCAACCAATCGCTGGATAATCCAAGGGCGTCAGGATCCAGTCGAATTGATGCTTGGCGCTCGGTACGAGTTCTAATCATGCGAATATTTTTTATCGGTGTAGGAAGTCTTCTGTCGGGCGGTTGTATTTACCAAGAATCCCTTCAGCAGACAGATCTTAAAGGTATCGTCCGCATTTCAGCGGAAGCGATCGAGGGCCTTCAGCTCATCGATGCAGATGGCGTTCCCATTTTGGAGAACGGCTTCACAGTCGATGAAGAAGGCAATCAAATCTTGGACGTTTCGGGCCAAATGGGTCTGTTGGGTCCGGTGTACTTGGGTGTGTTCCCAAGTGTTGAAGATGGTCACTTCGCGTATCCTCACCCGGAGATGGGTCCCGTTATCGACGAGACTCTTCCCGGCAACACGTACCCCTACGGTGGTACCACTGTCGGTCGTTTCGACTACGCTTGCTACGAGCAACTTCGATGCAAGGTCGTGACCGGTCGCTACAAGGATTACAGTGAAATCATCGACTTCTTCGCGGATGTGGTTCAAGAGCCCATCATCGATCCGGACGGTACGGAAGTCACCAGTGCAGTGAACTACCAAGAGCACTGCTACCAAGGTGAGTACGTCACCGCGAACAACGAGTTGTCATTCATCGACGAAGATGGCGACAAGAACGATGATCCGTACTTCAAGCCGTACTTCCAGCGCAGCAGTGATGGTGCGTACTTTGAAGCAGAAGTCACGATTCCACACGCATTGTACGTGGAAGGGATGGAACTTTGGGGTTGGACGGATATGCCATCCGCTCGCTACAACTTCGCAAGCTGCAACCCCGAAGCGGGTGATAGCTACTACCGGTACACCGAGCAGTTCATGAAGGGCTCGAGCTACCCGGACCTGTTGAACTTCCCTGGCATCTACATTGATGAAGGCGACTGGGTTGCAGAACCCGTCGAAATCACGGATGCCGATGAAGAGTTCGTCATCGATCTCACCCACTTGGTGGAGGGCTGAAACATGTTTGGAATGATCAGTTTTATCTTTCTTAGTCAACTTGGTGGTTGCGATCGCAACGCCAAGGATCTTGTTCCCCAACCCTCCGATAAATTCCCAGGAATTATCGAAATAGGTGAACTTGAGGTTGTGAGCCCCGACACGCTCAATCTTTTGGTCGACAAGCAAGAGGGAACGATTCCCTACATCACGCCGAATCTTGATTCTGCGGGACAAGCCTTGTACGACGAATTGTACCCAGACGATACGACGCCAAAACCGTACTACTATGGCCAGCTCGGTCAAGCTGAAACGGGCAAGCAGGGTGGCGCTACCTTCACCTTCACCGGTACCGGTGGCGAGGTTTGTTTGGTTGTGGACCCCGAGACGGTCTTTTGGTCTCGCTCCATCTCCCAAGATTTGGAAGTACAGTTCGCGTATCCTGACTTCTACAATGACGATGGCGACATCGACTTGTTCTCTGGTATGAGCAGCTATTACACGGGCTCTCCAGGCATCGAAATCGGCGACTTCACGGGGTACTACACCGACTCGAAGGGTGAACTCATCGAGATTCAATACGGCGAGTGCACCCAGAACGGGTCACAAATGTCGGGAATCACGAATGCACACTCTGGTCGAGGTACTGTGGAATTCTGCAGCATCGATACCGATCAGAAAGAGGGCATCGAGTACACCGTCGTTCTGGAAACCTTCAGTGTTCCTCTCGACGATGGTGTTCTCTCCTTTGGTGTTGCGGTTGTGGATGAACGTTGTCCACGTCTGGACACGTCGGAGTGCTTCATTCGCGGTGAATCCTTCACTGAATCAGGCAGTACACGGACCTGCACCGACAAGATGGAGGCCGCACAATGTGAGGGCGCCCTTGGCAGTTTCTGCTGTGCAAACCCGGAGATGTGCGGAAAGGAAGACATCGAGACCGATATGCTCTGTGAGGACATTTTCCAGGTCGAAGATGCCAACGGTGACATGGTCGCGTCTGACCGTGATGCTTGGTGCGATTCGAGCGGACTTTGCTGTGAACTGGGCGAGGTCGAAATCGATGGCGGCGGCAGCGGCGGTGGTCAAACACCTCCCTTTTAAGTCGACGCTTTTTCGTTGAATCAAGCGGGTCTTCGGGCCCGCTTTTTCGTTGTGGGCGATGCCGGTCTTTTCGCTGAACGGACTATTTTAGGTAGTCTTTCAGCCAGAGAATCGCGCCGTCACGGTCCTCGATTGAACCATCAATCTGGGCTTTCCGCACCTGGCCCAAGATGTCTCCCATTTCTGGCCCAGGAGAGACCCCCATTCGCGTTAAATCACGGCCTTTTACAAGCAGCGGCATGGGTTCTACGCCAACACCGAGCCGAAAGGCTTGGTCGAGGTTGGCCAGTGCTGCGGCATTCCCTGTGGCTGCGTATGCTGTTTCGGCGACCAGAAGCACCTCGGTGTCTTCCGCGAGTTGTCGAAGGACGTGATCCTCTGCGGGTTGCTGAAGTTGTCTCCACTTTTGCGTCGCTTCTAAGACTCGTTTTCGGACAGGGAAACCGTACAATCGATGTACTTCCAAACGGGTGAGGGATTCCTCGACTTGGTTGGTGCTGGCACTGTGCATCATCGCGGACAACATCAGGGCCAATCTTCTCCCTTTTGATTCAAGCCCACTCCGGCGCTCTGCTGCCCGATTCAGTGCTTGTTCAATCGGTTCGGAGGGAAGAGCAGCCAGACCGGGGAGAACGCGGTCGAGGACATCAAGTTCCTGTGCAAGGGCCCACCCGACCGATGGGATGGGTGCACGCAGGAGCAGTTTTTCGAATTCGCCCCAAATTCGTTCCGGAGGGAGTGAGAACAGAGAAGTTTTTCGACACAGAACGGCCAGGTCATTTTGTACGGAGAACCCAAATCGTGCCGCGAACTGCACAACCCGCAAAACCCGCAATGGGTCCTCGGAAAACGCACGAGGGTCTACGGCAACCAGCCGCCCGCGTTCGATGTCTCTCATTCCGCCAAACGGATCTTCGTAATGCTCTCTTAGGGGATCGTAAGCGATGGCATTGATTGTCAGATCTCTCCGTCGCGCGGCCAGCTCGATTCCCATGTAGGGGTCGCCAACGATTTCTACATCTTTGTGTGCGGGTCCGACTTGGTTGTCATGTCGGGGGATGGAGACATCCAAATCGAGTTCGCGCGTGGCGAGTTTGAATACGCCAAAGCTTTTTCCAATCTCGTTTACCTGTCCGAATTGCTTGAGCAAACGACGAAGATCATCGATCTCGATGCCATGGACTTCGATGTCTTGGTCTTTCGATTCAACGCCCATCAAGGCATCTCGCACCACGCCCCCAACGATCCACGCCCTGCCGCCAGCGCCATCGACGGCGCGACAAATATCGATGATCAGGGGGTGTAAGGTCATGGTTTGCTTGATCCTTGCTTCCATTCGTCCTAGTGTGTCATGGAACCTTTCCGTTGTTAGCGTACCGTTGACGAGCAGTCACCCGCGAACTGAGGTCTCATGATTTCTTTGTTGATGTTCATCCAAGTGGCTTTGGCCGCCCCCCAACCCTTGACGGTCAATGTGGGCGACCCGGCCCTTGTCTTTGGTTTGCCGGCGCTCAATCAGGCGCAAGCGGCGCAAACCGTAAACAAGGCATCTGTATCGCTATCGGACTTTGTGGGCGTTCTGCCGCCTTACCCACGCCAAGGTGTCCTTTTACACTTCTTCAATAGAAAGAGTGGAGCAGGGACACTGAAGGCGCTTCATCGTGTGCAAAAACGGAACGAGGCCAAGGGTATTCAGGTCATCGGTGTCTGTGCTTGTCGTGGAGAGCCACAGGCGCACACGGAATGGCTTGAGGCGCAGAACTTGAGCTTTCCTGTGGTGCATGATGGCTACCGCGTGGTTTCAGAGCGGTACGGGATTTCCGAGTTTCCCATCACCGTTGTTGTCGATGCCGAAGGAAAGGTCTTCGCGATTGGGCAACCCAAGGGTGAGACTGCGGAAAGCGAACTTCAGTCCGAGGTGGACGGGGTCGTTGGCCGTTAGGGGATTTCGACCATCACGACTGTGATGTTGTCTCTACCGCCTCCATGATGGCCGGCACGGATCATTTCCCGACAGACAACACGGGGATCTTGGTAATGGTTCAAGATGGCCTCGATGTCCTCATCCTCGATTTCACCCCATAGTCCGTCACTGCACAGCAGCAGCTTGTCACCGCGTTCGAGTTCAACGGAAAAGATATCAATCTCGACGTTTCGTTCTGTACCGACCGTACGGAGCAAGATGTTGGAGTGTGGGTGGTGCCGGGCTTCCTCGGGAGTCAGGCGATTTTGTTCGACCATTCGGGCGACCAAACTGTGGTCCCGGGTGATTTGGTGTAGAACAGCATCCCGCATGAGGTAGCCGCGAGAGTCACCGACATTGGCCACCAGGGCCAATTCGTTCTTGTAGATGATGGTGGCCACCAATGTGGTGCCCATGTCGTTGCCCATTTCCTCGGAATGCGTCTTGATGCCGTTGTTGGCGGCTTGGAATGCTTCGTCGAGGATGTTTTCGAGGGTTTCAGCCGACACCTGCGATGCACGGGTGAATCGTGTGCTGGCTTCTCGGCAAATGATGTCGACGGCCATGCGGCTGGCCACTTCACCTGCCTCATGCCCACCCATGCCATCTGCTGCGACGTAGAGGTGCACATCGGGTGCCAACTGTGTCCATCCCCAGTTGTCCTCATTGAGTACACGAAGAAGGCCTACATCGGTCATCGCGGCGGCATGGGGTGCGCCGGGAACGGTTTTATCTTCTTTCAGCAGCCGTTCGATGGCGCGACCGAAATCCATAGGACTCGTAAATTCTCCACGGATGGCTTGATCCAGTACCTCCGCAAATTCGGCTTCCATGATCGATGAAAAACGCTTGAGGGTTCTGGAGAGCCCTTCAATTCCAGCTGCACAACGTTGGGGTGGAAGCGGTGAATCTTGGGTGGCGAGGATCTCCAGATCGAAGAATTTGTACTCTCCATTTGCGCTTCGGATGAAATTCGCCTGTGTGAGTGGTGCAATCTCAATACCGTGGGTTTGGAGAAAGGCCAGCAGCCCCACGCCGCGCAGCGCTAGCTTGGCCAATTGTGCGCGCTCCAAGGGTGCACCTTCGTCCACCATGAGCGTTTCATTGTTCCATTCGGTGACACTGCACAGCACTTCACCAGATCGGAAAACATCTTTGGTCGGCACCAGCCCCGGGTGTTGCAATTGTCTTTCCTGCAGCAAGGTGTAGGGCGCAAACAGCTCATCGTCCCAGCGTGAACTGATCAAAAAGCGTCGGGGTTTGAACTCATCGCCGCACCGCAAACAATGTGTTTCGGCTGTGGGGGTGTCTGTTGCATCACAATTCCAGCAGCGACGTGTTCCCACATCGGGCCGGTTGTCATTGGCCAGATAAAACATGCGCCCTTCGCTCAAACGCACCAATCCTTCTACTGAAAAGTGATCCCCAAGCCGCTCGCCGGGCTGAAAGGGTGCTGGCCGTGTTTTCGAAAGGGCCACGTTCGGGGAAACTCCATGTTGCGATGGGAATGTAATGCCATTTGAGGCAGAGTGAAGAGCCTTCGTTCCCGACATGATTGACATCAGGCGGGAGGCTTCTTGGTGTCGGCAATCTTAGATCTCAGGTACGCTCTCAGGCAAACGCGTTTTTGCGGCGCACATGGCAGGCTGGCACATGAATCAATTCCCTTTTTCCCTTGAGCACACGGA
>Ga0163108_10001553_pt1 | contig 16783 bp, 11 predicted proteins | sample Fk1155metaG_FD_109644 | JGI IMG/M metagenome (GOLD analysis project Ga0163108, IMG submission 109644) | Marine microbial communities from the Central Pacific Ocean - Fk160115 155m metaG | ecosystem: Environmental > Aquatic > Marine > Oceanic > Photic zone | place: The Central Pacific Ocean...
CGCCGTGGTCCAGGCCAACGTTAAAAAAGCTACGCCCGGCAATCGACCAGGCGTAGCTCAGAGAAACATCTTTTACTCTTTACGAGATTACATGTTGATCTCGTATCCCTTGCGGTTTTCGCGCGACAGGAACGAGCTTGCTTCCGCATCCCCGATAATCTCACGCTTGACTGGATCCCACTTGAGGTCACGATCCAGTCGCATCGCGATATTCGACAGGTGGCAGATCTCCAGCATCCGGTTGTGAGTCCAGACATCGGAAATCGGCTGCTTGCGAGACTTGATACCGTCAATGAAATTGGCCGTGTGGTTCGCCGCCACGGGGCCCCCATACACTTTCTCGATCGCCCCACCAGGGAGCGGGTTCTTTTTCAGGTCGTCCACCGGCTTGCCGACGATTTTACCACGGTTCACGAAGAAGCGACCCTTGGTCCCCTCGAACAGGATCCCGTTATCACCTTCATTGGTAATGAGCAGCTCGATATCGTTTGGCATATCGGCTCGAATATTGAACTTCGTGGCGATGTTGTACTGATCGTCAACCTGCGGATGACCATCCTTGTAAGGGACAGCCAATTCGTAGTTCAACGGACTAATCTTGCTCGGTCCGGTATCGCTGGCGCCAATGGCCCAGCAAGCGATATCCACGTGATGGGCACCCCAGTCGGTCAACTTACCACCCGAGTACTCGTGCCAGTTCCGGAAGGCGTAATGACAATTGCTGTAGAGCGGTACACCGCCGCCGTAACCCTTGCGCATTTCCGGCAAGGCACGGTAAGGCACCTTGGGTGCCGGGCCCAACCAGACATCCCAATCAAGCTCTTTCGGCACGGTAACGGTGGGAATCTTGGGAGAGGGACCGAAGCCACCAATCCCGCAGGTAACTTTCTTGACCGTACCAATACGGCCTGCCTGGACAAGGGCAACCGCCTGCAGAAAACGCTGCCCCGATTCGGTTCGCTGCATGGTACCGACCTGGAAAACACGCCCTGTCTTCTTGACCATCTTTTCGATCAACTTGCCCTCGGCGATCGTCAAGGTAAGTGGTTTTTCGCAGTACACGTCCTTGCCAGCCAGCATCGCTTCCACGGCAACCTTGGTGTGCCAGTGATCAGGCGTGGCAATCATCACGGCATCGATATCCTTGCGGTCCAGCACCTTGCGATAGTCGCTGTAGGTATCCGGAGCTTTACCCTGTTTCTTGCGAACCTTCTCCGCTGTCGCTCCCAGCACATTGGAATCCACGTCGGCCAGCGCTGCAAAATCGGCAAACCTGGTTGATTTACTGGTAATCGCCCAACCCTGGTTGCGCAGCCCGATGGTGGCAAAGACGGGACGTTCACTGGGGGCCTGGTAAGCAGCGGCTTGATTGCCTGAGGAAAGCAGCATCCCGGCAGAACCGGCGGCTACGGTACCAATAAACTGGCGGCGTGAGGTTTGATGGTTAGTCGTCATAAGTTTGGAATCCTCTCGGGTGATACACCGCTCAGCGGCGAGCTCAATTATTGTGTGACGTTGTGCCCGGGGGGGCACAGGGGTAAGCCATGATTTTAGTTTACACTCTCCAACCCAAAAACTCTATTCTTCAATGCTCCATCCTTTCTTCTTCGTGTTGACGGTGATGCTCTTCTTCGAGTTGACGGTCATTCTTTTCGTCGCCAGCTGGCCAATTGGCAATAGAAAATGCGATGATGGCAGCAACCATGACCACGTACAACGTGATGTACTCGTATTTAAGGTCCGGATCATAATACCAGTGGCTTTCTTTGACCTCCTCCGGGGGGCTCCAGTCATGTCCATGTTTAGCATGTAGCTGCTGAAGCGATTCAGGGTCCATGAATTGGCTGGCCCAGGCATCGAAATCTTCATTGGATCGATCATAGACCGGTTGATGTGGGTGAGCCTCTGCTTCCCTGGCCAGTTCGCCCTGGCTCTTCTGCCGCTGCTTAGCAGACCAGGCTCTCCACTTGGTTAATTCGTGTCGCATCCAGAACCCGAATATGCCAAAGAACAATCCTAATGCAATAAAGCAGAGCACCATTCCCTGGCTATGGATCCGTTCCTCAATATGAAGCAGCGCGTCCAAAAGCGGGAACAGGACGACCGCCACGAAGACGAAAGCGAGCAAACCCTTGGCCCACCGCTTCACAACCCGGGGGAGGAACATGTGGAAACCACACTCCAGGCACTTGTACTTCTCGGTAACAGTTGTCCCCTGGGAGTTCCTGGAACTCCTAATGGAATAGCTAAACTGGCTATGGCATTCACACCGGCTACACCAATTAGCATCCTGATTAGGAATGCAGTGGTTCACCTTATCAAGCATGCTCGTGTTCCCGTTCCCAGCAGAAACGGTCCCTTCAGAAACATCCCCTTCAGAAAACAAGTCTTCCTCGACCATCGGCTCCTGGCTGCCGGTGGAGGAATCTTGTTTCTTAAATAACTTGCAATAAAGAAAATAGAGGAGCCAGAAACTTCCCATCACGAGAAAACCGATTGGATCGGCTCCCATGCTTTTTAAATCGAGTTCCATCATCTAGTAACCACTCCTCTTGTCGTCACCTGTTATCAAGCACGGTAGGGTAATGCGAATCGGATGCTCCTGTTAGGAAGTCACTGGCAGTGAGAATCGCGATCAGGCATACCAGTCCCGGCCTTAATTCTAGACAAACCACCGCACGCATTTCAACTGACGACCCGCCTTTTACTCGATCGTGAGCCTGTTATCGTGGGTGGCTGCCCGGCAACCATTTACCCTACTTACAACCACCTCTGTGCTGACGCGCAAAGCCTTGATCAAAAACACCCCAGTCCGACTTTGTGTATACTGAAGACCTTCCAGGACTGGGACCAATAACGATTCACTAAAGATACATGACAGGATATTTAATGACAAAACAGACGCTTCTTTTGACCCAGTTGCTCTCCGTTGCCTTCATCCTGGGACTCGTTGGATCGCCGCTCATGGCAGCCGACCGTCCCAACATCATCCTGATCTTCATTGATGACCTCGGCTGGAAAGACATCGGTTGCTACGGCAATGATTTCATCGATACACCCCACATCGACCAACTGGCAAATGATGGCATGCGGTTCACCGATTTCTACGCTGCCGGAGCCGTCTGCTCACCAACACGTTGCGCAGTCCAGTCCGGCCAGAACCAGGCACGCATTGGTATCACGGCTCACATCCCGGGGCACTGGCGACCGTTTGAACGGGTCATCACCCCGCTCACCACCATGGCCCTGCCGCTCGATACGGTCACCGTGGCCGAATCGCTGAAGTCAGCAGGCTACCGCACCGGCTATCTTGGAAAATGGCATCTCGGCAATGGCCCTCAGTTCCAACCAGATCGCCAGGGCTACGATTTCTCGGCCGTGATTAGTGGTCCTCATCTGCCGGGCAGATACCGCTCGCAAAATCCCGCCGTGCCGAAACCTGGTGCCGGACAATACCGAACCGATTATGAAGCAGATCTTTCTATCAAATTCATCAATGAGAAAAGTGACAAGCCATTCTTCTTGATGCTTTCCCCTTATGCTGTTCACATCCCCCTGGGAGCCATGTCTGCCAAGGTCGATAAGTACACCAAGAGGGCAGCGGCAACCAAGCGTGAGCTACCGCACCCGGTCTATGCGGCCATGATCGAACATTGCGACGACATGGTCGGACGCATCGTCCATGCCGTCGAAGAAGCAGGGATCACGGAAAAGACGATGATCGTCTTTACCTCGGACAACGGCGGCCTCTATCGACGCTATGACTATCGGCCCGAGGCAGATGACAATGTCTCCACCCAGGCTCCCCTCAAGGGCGAAAAGGGATCCCTCCATGAGGGAGGGGTGCGGGTACCGCTGATCGTGAAATACCCGCCGCTCGTCAAAGCGGGCACCGTTTCTGCTGAACCCACGATCAGCTACGATTTTTATCCCACGTTTGTCGATTTTGCTGGGGGAAAACTACCGGCCACCCAGACGATTGACGGCTTGAGCCTCAAACCCGTGCTGGCCAATCCCATGGCTCGCCTGGCCAGGAATGCGATTCACTGGCACTACCCACACTACCACCATGGTCGACCCGCCAGCAGTATCCGCGAGCGTGACTGGAAACTGATCGAATACCTCGATGGTACGGGCGATGTTGAACTCTACCATCTCTCGGACGACATCGGAGAAACAAAAAACCTCGTCACGCAGCGTGCCGGTCGCACAGCTGATCTCAAGAAGAAACTCCAGCAGTGGAGACTCCAGGTCTCCGCCCGCATGCCGTACGTGAACCTGAACTACGACGAGAAACGGGCTGGTGAGTGGTGGAGTCGGCGCAGCAACCAACCGGTCAACAGCGCTGCACGAAAGCGCTTCCCGCCAACAGAAAAGCATTAACAGCCCAGCCTTGCATTGAGCAACCCGCCCGCTGACCTGCCATACCTGCGCGACTTACCTTCACGATACCAAAGGGCAACCAGGCTTTAGTGCTACCAGTCCTTGGTATACAGTGATTGATCCATCTGGAACAAACCAAGGTGTTCGTTCAGCTCCGCAACCCCTTCCTTGGTAGCGGAGGACAGGACGAAACTGACTTCTTTAAGATTCTGCAGTTCCTTTAAATGCAACAAGCCGTCATCAGAAACCAACGTCCTAAACAATTGCAGAGAAGTAAGCGACGTTACTTTCCCAAGATGCCGCAACCCATCGTTGTTGATCGGGCAATCACTCAGATTCACTTCACGAAGGCTCGGCAGTTGACTCAAATACTGCAACCCCTCATCTGCGACTCGAGTGTTTTCCAGGCTAAGGGTGGTTAACGCGTCCAGCCCCACCAGGTGATGCAACGCATCACCTCCGAGCGGTACGTTCGAAACACTAAGATGTTTCAAGCTATTGCATTTACCAATCACAGCAAAGCTGTCTGCTGTTACCTTGGGCCGCAGCAAGAACAGATACTCCAGGCTCGCCAATGGCCCCATACGTCGAAATCCAGTGTCGGTAATCGAAGTATCAACCAGAATCAATCGCTTCAGCCTGTTAGTCTTCTGTAGTTCTACCATGGCTTCATCGTTGAAAGATGGTCCGCTGAGAGTGATCCGCTCAAGATCTTTCATTCCGGCTAGCGCCGAAAACGCTTTGCCGGAAACCCTGCACGCCCCCAGCTCCAAAGCCCGCAAACCTTTCAGCCTTGTCAAAAATGTAAGTCCTGCGTCGTCAAGCTCATACTTCTCGTTGCTCGGGTTAAGCTCCTCTGCTGAAAGATCCCAACGCAGTTCCCCATGCGTGATTACCAAATCCCGCAGATCTTGAATGTCCGCCAGGCGCTGGAGTTTAGAGGATTGAATTTGATAACTCCTGTAGAGCCGAAGTCCCTTGAGCGGCACCTCGGACTGCCAGTACTTGAGAAACTCCCCCGTAACGTATTCGTTCCTCATGCTGATACTTCGAACATTCCCACAGTGTCGCAACACCTTGAAGTCACGATCCGTGACCGGTGTGGACGAGAGCCTGTCAAGAAGTTCGTCGACGGGAAAGTGAGGGGCATGTCCAACTTTAACCCGAATATCATGTAGCGACTTCAGGCCGATCCAACGCGCCTGCAATCGCAATCCGAAACCCTGGTACCACAACACTCCACAACATAAAATCGCACACGCACAAGAAACGTACGCCAGCGACCACACCGTTCCCTCATCGTGCTTGTCTCCTCTTGCAGGGGTCGAATGTGCCCACGCATACCCCAGCAAGTGGATTGCCAGCGGGACCAGAAATAGCGGTAGCAACAAGACAACAACACACCTACGGAGTAACCTTCCCCAGAGACTTCTCTTTAAATAATCACCTATCCTGCCAGACAAGAGGGACACCTGGACCGGGATCAGGACTGCGGCACCAACAACCACGACACTTAGTGTCACCATGACTGGTTGAAAATCGCCTCTGTTCCAAATCATTCTCACGAGCGATGGAACTAGCTGAAAGGTCCCGCGCAGGTCAAGGAACCCATTCGGTAGAGATTGCTCCAGGCAAAAAACACCAAGAAACACGGTAAGGACCATCAGGCCAACGCGAAACCACGAAACGGGTGCCATTTTTTCGGCGTTCTCCCCGGGCTCGCCCGGTCTTCCACGTGACCACCACAATCTCTGTATCGCCAGCAACAAGATCAGCAGAAAGATATATCCCACGCTAAAATGAAAGGTCATATTCCCCGCAGTCGGACTATTGGCAATCATCTGGAAGTTCACGAGACTACTGACCAAAAGTGCTATGACCACCCCGCTACTGAACACTCTCTGCAGGTGCGATCCACCTCCCCAAACCATCCACGCTACCAACCAGATCAGGACAGCCGACTGAGACATCGTAAAAATCGCAACTACCTGATGACCAACTCGTTTCATTTCCAGCAGCCAACAGGGCGCAGCATAGGAAAACGTCACCAGCGCCACAAAGAAGATTGCACAAAAACCACGAAACATCGTAAGCATCAAAGTGCCTCGTCTTACTACTTTCTTGTAATTCACATCGGAAGCGTCATTCTATCCAAGCTTTCCTACCGCCAAAAGAGCAACGAGTGAAAATCAATCCTGTAATCCAGAGCCTTTTTTAAAGAGCCTTTCTTACGTGGAGCTTTTGATAGCGATCTGCTAACCTGACATCTCGCCCGGGTGGCGTCATTCAGATCACGTTTTCACACAATGCCCACAGGAAGACTCCCTTGAATAAACACCTCATCGCCACGTTGCTTTTCATCATCAGTTTCCCACTGACCACCTTCGCCCAGGGGCAGGTCAGTTCAAAAGCTCCACCTCTTTCTCCGCAGGACTCCATCAAGACGATGCAGATCCAACCGGGATACCGGATCACGCCTGTTCTCAGTGAACCCCACATTCACGAACCGGCCGCCATCGCCTGGGACGGCAACGGCCGCCTCTACGTCGTGGAGATGCGCACCTACATGCAAGAAATCGACGGCAAGAACCAGTTGGCCGCCGTCAGTCGTGTCTCCCGCCATGAAGATACCAATGGCGATGGTCTCTATGACAAGCATTCCGTCTTTGCAGACAACCTGTCCCTGCCACGCATGATCCTGCCCCTGCTGGACCGCGTGATCATTCGCGAGACCAATACGCTGGACCTGAAAAGCTACCAGGATACCGACAACGACGGCGTCGCCGATAAAATCGAAACCTGGCACCAGGGAGGCAACCGGGGCGGCAACCTTGAACATCAGCCCAGCGGTCTCATCTGGAACATCGACAACTGGCTCTACACCACCTACTCAGCCCATCGCTACCGCTTCACCACCGGCAAGGTAGAAAAGGGCAGCCTGCCAGGAGGGGCCGGCCAGTGGGGACTGACCCACGACGATGTCGGACGCATCTTTTACTCCAGTGCCGGTGGCGAGAACCCAGCGACTGATTTCCAACAGCCGATGGTTTATGGCCGACTCTCGCTCCCGGGTGAACAAGCACCCGGCTTTCGCGAGGTCTTCCCCATCGACAACATCCCGGACACCCAGGGGGGCCGTGGACGACTGCGTGCCAACAACACGCTTAACCGGTTCACTGCCAGTTGCGGCCAATCCGTCTATCGTGGCGATCGCATGCCCGCTGATTTTTATGGTGACCTCATCATCTGTGAACCGGTCGGCCGCTTGATTAGGCGTGCCAAGGTTTCCAACGATGCCGGGCGGATCATCGTCTCCAATGCCTATGACAAGAATGAATTCATCCGCAGCACCGACCCGAACTTTCGTCCGATCAACAGTGCCACCGGTCCCGATGGCTGCCTGTACATCGTCGACATGTATCGTGGCATCATCCAGGAAGGCAACTGGGTCCGTGGTGGATCCTACCTGCGTGGCGTGGTCCAGGAATATGAACTGGACAAGAATATCGGCCGCGGCCGCATCTTCCGGGTCGATCACACGACCACGCGGCGAGGTCCCCAACCAAGAATGCTCGATGAAACACCGACCCAACTGGTAGCCCATCTTTCCCACCCCAACGGTTGGTGGCGGAGCGAGGCCCAAAAGCTGATCATCCTGCACGGCGACAAGAGTGTCACGCCCGCCCTGGAGAAAATGGTAAGAACCTCGAAATCGCCGCTTGGTCGACTACATGCCCTCTGGACACTGGAGGGACTGGCCACGATCAAGACCGAGGTGCTGGCCAGCGCACTGCATGATGAGGACGCACGGGTTCGCGCAGCGGGTCTCCGGATCAGCGAGACCACGCTCGAAACGAACCGTGCCCTCGACTCGCACATCCAGGGACTGGTTGACGACAAGCATCCGGACGTTGCCATCCAGGCCTTGCTGTCGGTTACCCGGGGTGGTCATCCACAGGCCCGGGAGATTTCCGCAGCAATCGTCAAGAACCATGCCGACAACCAGTCGATTTCCAACATTGCCAACCAGTTACGGGCCCGCATGGAAGCGATGATTGCCGAGCGGAAAAAAATCGAAGAAATACGCCGACGCAACGCCCTACTGGCCGATTCCATTGTGCGTGGCAAGGCGATCTACACCACGCTCTGCATCACCTGCCACGGACCGGATGGCAAGGGCCGTCCCAGCCCTGACGGCAAGGGACTCATGCTGGCACCCTCGCTGGCAGGCTCACCTCGTGTTCGCGGCCACCGGGAGCGGCTCACCCGGATCCTGCTCAACGGTTTGATTGGACCGGTCGATAAGAAAACCTATGCGGGCGGTCTGATGCTTCCGATGGGAGCCAACAGTGACCAGTGGATTGCCGATGTGGCGACCTACATTCGCAATACCTGGGGCAACCAGGCACCCTTGATTGAGGCGGCCGACGTGGGACGTGTCCGCACCGCATCCGCACAACGGGTGGGTCCCTGGACACTCGCCGAGCTCAAATTGTTCGATCCGCCTCCGTTTAAGAATCGCTCCGCATGGAAGCTGACCGCCAGTCACGGTGGAAATAAGGTTTCCCTGGCCGTCGACGGCAATACCGGCACACGCTGGGATACGGCAGCCACCCAGCGTCCCGGAATGTGGTTCCAGATTACGATGCCCGATCCAGCCCAGGTCCTGGCCCTCACGCTCGACACCCGCGGTTCGCGGGATGATTATCCGCGGCGATATTACGTACAAACCTCCCTTGATGGAAAGACGTGGAGTGAGAAGGTTGCCGAGGGTATTGGCCTTAATTCCGTCACCGAGATCGAATTGAACAGCCCTTCCCCCGTCAGCCACATCCGCATCACGCAAACCGGCTCTTCATCAAGCAAGTATTGGTCGATCCACGAACTCACCATCAAGGGTCTGACGGGCAAGGAGCCCAAGATCCAGGCACTGGCCGAACAACTGGCAGCCATCGATCCCGCCGGTCTCGCCCGCGAGGTACGTGCCAAGGGGGACTCCAGGCGAGGTGCGGCAATCTTCTACAACCGCTCCCTCTCCTGCGTCAAATGCCATGACCCGCAATCAGGCGATCGCCTGGGACCGGACCTGGCCGCGAAGCGAGACGGTGTCACCGACCCGTTTCTCATCGAATCGATCCTGCATCCATCCAAGTCGATCCGCAAGGGGTTTGAACAAATCGCAGTCATCACCGAGAACGGCCTGGTCGTAACTGGATTCCGCGTCAAGGAGAACACCAGGGAACTGATACTCCGTGAACCGGCCGGTGGCAAGCAAATCACGATCAAGAAAGACGCCATTGATGAAATTCTTCCCAGCCCCAAGTCCGCCATGCCCCCGGGACTGGCGAACCAACTGGGCAGCCGGCAACAATTTCTAGACCTGGCGCGATTTATCATGGATATCTACGAGGGTGGCCCAAAACGTTTGTCAGAGCTGAAGCCAGGCTCACCTGGCAACTAGCAGCCCTTGCTACAAGGGCAGGGGGGATGTAGCACAATTCAGTATAGGGCGCGTTGCCACAGCACCACTACAATAACCAACAAGTGGATCCTGGCAACACACATCACAATACCCGGAAGAACTATTGAGCACCTATCGCCATATCGTCGGCAGCGAAGACCCGGTCACGGTCAACGAATTACCGGCCGATCGTGCACTGGTGGAATCGCTGGTCTCTCGCGGGGTGATTGATCGCCAGGTACGGCGTGATTTATTGAGACTGCTCTACCCACGCAAGAGCACCGAAAACCTCGTGCTCCGATCCTTACTGGGACTCTCTGCCGCCTTCTTCCTGTTCGGCTTCTCCGCCATCCTGGCTGCCAACTGGGGCGAACTTGGGATAATGCTAAGGATGGGTCTACCGCAATTAGTTTTCGCCGCTTCCCTGGGCCTTGCTATTTATCGAGGCCTGGACAAGTTCAGTGGACAGTTGCTGGCATCGGTCGCAGCATTCTCAATCGGTGGCGTACTGATCGTGTTAAGCCAGGAATACCAGCTCAATGCCGATGCTCCCTGGCTCTTTGGTCGCTGGCTCCTGCTGGCGCTGCCGATTGTCCTGGTGGCTTGCTACCTCCCACTCTGGCTGACATGGATCACCCTTCTGCACGTGTACGTCGCATTTTTTCTCAGTGAACATATCGGTGGCAGCGATTACTTCTTTGAAATGAACAACTGGGGCATGCTTTCGATCTCAGCTGGTTTCGTGGGTCTACGGCAACTCTTACTCGCCCGAACCGCTGGGGCTAGCCGCTGGCAGTGGTTGCAACCCGCCTGGCCGCGTGCCTTGCTGCTGGCCTGGATTCAAAACCTCTGCGTGATTCATTTATCGTTTCGCTATGCTGAATTAATCTTCGACGGCGGAACTGCAGCGATCGCCATCATGCAGTTCATCGATGTAGCGGTGCTTGTGGGCATTCACTACTGGCTGAGAACAGAAACTCGCTTTGACATCTGGTCGTTACTGGTTTCCACGCTGGCAATCGGCGTCCAGCTTACGATCATAGCGATCATCTCCCTCGCCAAGGTGTTTGAGGCAAGTGACTGGGATGAGTGGCAACTACTCTTCCTGCTTGGTGCGTTGATCGCGTTTGGCATTTTCTTCGGCTGCACACTTTACCTGCGTAAGATACGAAACCTGAAGCACACACCCGCGCCGAGCGACGACGACCAGGAACCAGAGCCAGGTTCCGATACCAACCACGGAGCGGAGGACGCTCCATGAGCCATTCACTTAATGACAAACCGTTGATGGCGACCGACCTGGTTGCTTACCTCCAGGAAAAGTACCTGGTCGATGAGGCGGCAGTCCTTACCGTGGCCGAGGAGCGATTAAACTATAACCCGTTCCCCCTCTACCTGCGGATCCTCATAGGCATTGGAGCCGTGATTTCCAGCGGCCTGTTATTGATTTTCCTTGGAATCGCCGGGCTCTTCGAAGAGGCGTCGAACCTGTTGGTGCTTGGAATTGCCATGCTCGGTGTGGCCATTTACGTCCATCTTCGCAGTCGCGACAGGGATCCGTCCACGGTCTCCTTTGTCGCTGAGCAACAGCTGTCATTCCTGGGCGTCTTTACCGGCAAGATACTCATCGTCACGGGAGCCGCCATGCGAGACCAGGCGTTGGGTGTCTTTATTGCCACACTGACCTTCACGTTAGTGACGTACTGGGTCTATGACCTATACCTGGACCGACTGGCCTCTTGTGCCGGCACCCTGGTTTCCTTCCTCATGCTGTTGATTGACAAGTTCGACTGGGCCCTGGATAACGGCATCGGGATCCTGGCTCACCTGATGGTACCGCTGGGCCTGGCTATTTACCTGCACCCCCGCATCAAGCAGGCCTATAATCCGCTGGCGATCGCCCTGCTTGGAGTTGCAGCAGTTTTTTCCCTGGGGGCCATGCTGGGCGGTTCCCTGGAAATGTTAGCAAAGGAAGTGTGGGAACATGAAATAACTTTAGCAGGACTGCTCACGGTGATGATCACCTGCTGCTCATTCATTGGACTGGCGGCCTGGGCCTGTGGGGGCAAGGATAGCTTGACTAGTCGATATGTCATCGCAACGATCGCATTGACACTGTTGCTTGGACTCGCCAGCCTAACCAGCACCATGATCGGGATGATCGTGATCATCCTCGGCTATGTCTGTCACGATCGCCTGATCGCGCTCGTCGGAGCGATATTCGTACCGACCACTCTTTGGCTCGCCATTCATAGCCTGGAAATGGGGCTCATGATGACTGGCATTGTATTAGTTGTGGCCAGCTTCGTCCTGTTGGCTGGCTATTTCCTTTTTCGTTGCTGGAGTTTCGGGGACGACCCCGAAGACGGCAGCCCTCGAATAGCAGGGGAGGGCCTTCCCCATGCGTAAATCAACCATCGTGCTGCTGCTGACCGGAATCTTCTCGCTGATCTATGTCAATGGAATCGCCTGGCGTTACACAGCTATCCGCAGCGAGGGGAACCTTGTCTACCTGGAGCTAGTCCCGGTGGATCCCATTTCTCTCGTACAGGGTCAGTACATGCGACTGCGTTTCGCCCTTGAGCGAGGAGGCGTTGAACTGCGAGCGGCAGACCAGGAGCTTTTTGCGCAGGACCCAAATGCTCGCGTGCTGGCCGTCCTGGAATTGGACCGTAACCGCGTGGGAACGGTTACCAGGCTAATCCCAGGAAACCCGGCAGACTCAATAATCCAGGAACTGAAAGACGAATATGGCCCTGCTGGCTATGCCTTGTTGGCTGTTGAGGTTAATGGTGACCTGCGCAGCAACGAACCATCAGCAAAGGTCTCGATCAAGCTGCGGCAAAACTCGTTCCTATTCGAGGAAAACACCCCGGAAAGGTATAACAATGCACGTTACGGGATCTTCCGGGTCACGTCTCGTGGAGAGTACGTCCTGGTCGACCTGGCTGGCGAGGATTTCGAACCGATGACCGCCGTTAAGGAGCCCTTGTCGGCTGATCCGAATGCCAGCGAACCCGCATCTCGTTAGCGTCTGGTAATGCGCGTCCACGTAACGCCCACGCGACGGATTGGGCAGGGGAGTCATCGCTTGCACCAGATCGCGACCTGCGCCAACAGGGACGCCAGCACCACGACCGCGGCCACCAGGAAGGGTAACCGAAAAGTTTCAGCGCCGCTTAGCAATGCCCCGGCCAATGATCCTCCGACGGCGCCGAACATCAGGAACGACTCATTGAGTCCAAAGGCCTTGCCTTGTTTGTCTGCCGTCGCACCGGTGGAACTGTAGTAGAGGCTGCCGTAATAATTGAAACCCATCAGCACGGAAAAAACACAGACTGACAGGCCGAAACCGAGGGCATCCGCACTCGCATAAATCCCCAGCAATCCCACCAGGCCGAAACCATGGGCAACGACGACAAAGCCAATTCGATAGGGCCACTTCGGCACCAGGTACATCAGCAGGAACGTGCTGATGGTGCAGGCTCGCCCACAGGCCATCAGGGTACCGTGAATATCCGCGTCGATCTCCTGCTGCACGATCAACTTGGGCAAGAGAAACCAGATCAGGCTCATCGAGAACATTCCGCTGAAATTGGCACACCAGTTCACACGTGAGAACAACCGAGACAGGTCTGCATCATAATCCTCGGCAGCACCCGGCTCAGCCTCTTCATATGCCGACGCTGGTTCTCGCACGAAGAAAAAGCAGGCTGCACTTAAGGCAGCGGCTCCCATGGCTACGTAAAACGGCGCGTAAGGCGCCACGTGCTGGTAGATCACTCCGCCACTGAGTTGAGCGGCTGCAATGCCACCGTTGAATGCCAGGCAAAAATAGAGATACGTTCTCATCGTACCTTTTCCCGACTTGGCGTGTCCCAACGAGGCCATGATGGGCGGGTAGATAACTCCCAGCGCGAAACCCACGGTGACGTAGGAAACGTAAAAACCAATACTCGAGGGCTCAGAGACCGTAACCCCGGCGAACGCCAGCGTCATGACGATCGTCCCCGTCACGGACACGCAGTTCTTACCAATCCGGTCCGCCAGGCGACCGGAGATCGTGTTGGCCAGGCCGGCGACCAGGAAATAGGCCACGCCGAGGTATCCCATGGCCTGGGCACTGGTTTCCTGATCCGCCAGTAAGCGTGTGCTTACGAAAATAAACAGGATCGCAGAAAAATCGGTTAACCAGGAAATAAAATAGAGCATCGAACCGATTACTGCGAAAGAATCAAAAGAACCTCTCTTCGCAGTTTTAGCCTCTCGCGATTCCCATCCATAGGGGGCCCGCCTGAATCAATCGCCATACAACTGGCGATAACGGGTCCCGACTACCGCCTGAGCCGTTACAATAGAGCATCGTTTACCACTTGCGTTCTGCCTTCACGAGGCCGCTACCCGCCATGATTCCGACCGATCTTAATTTCCAGGAACTCCGTGAATCCAACGACATCCTGGGGGACCCCGTGGCCCTGCAACAGGGACTCGCCGAGGACGGCTACCTGTTCTTCCGTCGTTTACAGGATCCCGAGATGCTTCGAGAGCTTCGCCGCCAGATGCTTACTACGATGCAGCATGGCGGCTGGATCAAGCAGGGGACAGATCCCATGGATGGTATCGCCGAACCTGGTGTCCAATGCACCGAAGGAGACCTGGCCTATACCGATGTCTATCACGAGGTCTATCGGAACCAGCTGTTTCACGAATCGGCTCACCGTCCCGAAATGATCGACACGGTTTCAGCGATTACCGGACGTCCGATGATGCCACAGCCTCAAAAGGTGGCGAGACTGTGGTTTCCTCATTACACGGCTCACACCACGCCCATCCACCAGGATTTCGTTCACTTCCAGGGAAGCTTCGCCAACCTGACCTGCTGGGCACCGGTCGGTGACTGCCCCATTGAACTTGGCGGACTAGCCGTCCTGAAAGGCTCTCACCAGGTCGATCACGTGATGCAGCACCATTTCTCCCTGGGGGCCGGAAGCTTGATGATCAACCCGGAAAACTATGAACCACTCGGGCTGGAATGGCACACGACAAACTACGGGATCGGCGACACGCTCATTTTTCCCGCACTAACGCTACACATGGCGTTACCTAACATCACCGAAGATCGGCTCCGCGTTTCGCTCGACAATCGCTACCAGGCCGTAGACGAGACGATTGCCGAACACATGCTGGATCCGCACCTCAGCAACTTCAGTCATTTTGACTGGCCGGATGTTTACCGTGACTGGACATCGGAGACCTACCAGTACTACTGGAACCAATACAACCTGAGCACGGTACCCCGCGACACCTCTTACTCGGACCATGGTTTCAACCAGGCCTGCGAGCTGGCACGCCAGGGAAACGACGAGGCGATCCATCATTTGCAACGTTTCGTGAAACGAGCTGTTGGTACTCCCGAGGCCGCAGAAGCCCAGGCCGTTCTTGATCAACTAGCCTAGGACATGGACATCGCACACCAGGCCGTGGCACCAGCGTGCCCGTTTACAACGACGCGTCCACCTGGCGTTCACGCGACCAGTTGAGCCACTTTCGATACTGGTACAGCAAGACCACAGGAAACGGCAGGATCACCAGCAGACAAAGCGCCATGATCGCCGTAATTGCATAGCCCAGGCCGTCATCCAGTCCCTGGAATGTCCAGAGCAGGGCGATCGCTGCAACCACGATGGGCACCACGGCACAACCGCTGCAACCGTAAGACGCCTTCCGGTTTTCCACGGGAACAAAAACTCCACCTCCGCAGTGAGCACACACATCTTTCCGCCAGCTACTGGTGCCTTCTGAACTGTACACCGTCTTTTTCCGCGTGGTCGTATGCTCCCGGCACTTGCGACACCAATTCTTGGTTTCATCAGGCTCCCAGGATGCGATTTTCTTTTCTGGAACAGGAGGCCTTGGATCGTTTCGTTTGCGAAACTTCTGGATCATCGAAGTGATCGCCACGATACTCAAAACCCCCGCTACGAGCCCGATCCAGCCTTCTTCCGAAAAGTGAGCAGGTGCACCGAAGAGAGCATATCCAGCAGCCCCCATACCGATATAGGCAATGGCCTTATGGATATCAAGGTTCTTGGTGCTCTCAGCCGTCAGGTTAAAAATCATTACCTGCCCAGCTGCCGCAGCAACGGCTAGAAAAATCACGATCGTCACGATCACGTTGATGGTTTCAAGCGAATTCATGGAGAATGTATTACACAGGCTTTCCGGTTATCGAGATCCAGGATCGCACCAAGGACCATCGTAATTTTTCAAATCTCGTCTGAATAATGTCCAGTTTCGGGACATCGACAAGTATTATCAAGAGAGATATCACTTTCCACGACACTTTCTCGCCCGCAGGTGTTACCAGGATCGAACTGCGGACCAACAAGAAATGCATATCATTACATACTCAAAACATCTATATTGAAGTGACTATTTGGCGATCCTTTATTGCCCTGAAAATCGAGTTATCCACATGACCACAAAAACTTTTTCCCCCCTGATCAGCACACTGACTGCTGGCATGCTTAGTATCACCCTCTACTGGTACTGTTCGGCCCAGGAGCCCACTGCTGCTACGCTGGTCTCTCGCACTGCACCCAGCGTCAAGGCCAGTGATGCTCCCCGCCCTGCCGCCACCCTGGGGCATTCCGCGTTCATGAGCCCCCACGCTTCACCCATTGCCGCGCAGGGAAACCGTGTCTTCGTGGTAAACACACCTGCAGACACCGTCGACGTTCTCGATGCCACCAGGCGAACCGTCATCGCACGCATCCCGGTGGGGGTCGATCCTGTCGGACTCGCGATTCGACCCGATGGTAAAGAGCTCTGGGTTGCCAATCACATTTCTGACTCGGTTAGTATCATCGACATTGATTCAAAAAGTCTCACGCAGTTGAGCGTGATCGCAACGCTGCAGGATTTCGACCCGACCACGCG
>Ga0163108_10001555_pt1 | contig 16779 bp, 16 predicted proteins | sample Fk1155metaG_FD_109644 | JGI IMG/M metagenome (GOLD analysis project Ga0163108, IMG submission 109644) | Marine microbial communities from the Central Pacific Ocean - Fk160115 155m metaG | ecosystem: Environmental > Aquatic > Marine > Oceanic > Photic zone | place: The Central Pacific Ocean...
GGCCCTGCTATATCTCAATCAGCATTTGAAGTTGGAGATGAGGTGAGAGATATTTTTCTAAATATGCACTTTCAAAATGAAGATTGCTTTAAAATGAACGATAATAAACGCTGGCAAGCTGATATTTACGAGTTAGCGAGAATTAAGTTTGAATTATTAGGTATTGAGAATGTATTTGGTGGTTCCTATTGTACATATAGAGATTCGGACTTATTTTATTCTTACAGAAGGGAAATTAAATGCGGCAGAATGGCAAGTATGATTTACATAAAATAGCGAGTATCATGCAAGAAGACTTAAAGACCTTCAGCTTTCATGCGGGCATTATTTGATTGCGGAGATATCATGCCAATATACGAATATGAATGTAAGAATTGCGATCACTCTTTTGATGAATTGCAAAAAATGAATGATGCTTCATTGGTCGATTGTCCCAGTTGCGGAGAATCAGCATTGGCTCGATTACTTTCTGCTCCAAGTTTTCGCTTAAAGGGTGGCGGTTGGTATGAAACTGATTTTAAGAAGGACAATCAGCGGAATGTCGCAAAAAATGATAACGAAAGTAATAAGAAAAAAACAGACAATAAAAAAGAAACTAATGTCAAAAAAGAAAAGAACGAGACATCATCAGCCAAACCAAAAAAGAAAGAAACTAAGAAAATAAAATGAAGAAGCTACGAAAATATCTCATTGCTGGTTTATTGGTATGGCTGCCGATAGTGGTAACAGTATTATTGTTCCGTTTTTTGATAACGTTAATGGATCAAACATTAATTCTTTTGCCCTCCCAAATTAGACCGGAATCACTAATTGGTTTTACATTACCTGGATTGGGTTTGATTCTGACTTTAATGGTTTTGTTGGTTACGGGCATTTTTGCCGCCAATATTGTTGGTCGTTCTATGGTGAATTTTGGTGAGAAAATTTTTAAAAGGATTCCAGTAGTAAGATCAGTTTATGCAGCGGCAAAGAATTTTGTGGAAATTGTATTCTCAGATACGGGTCAATCTTTTAAGAAAGTTTTATTAATACAGTATCCACGCAAAGGTGTTTATAGTTTGGCTTTTCAGACTTCCACCTCTCTGGGTGAAGTGCAAAAGAAAACTGGATCGGATGTAGTCTGTACTTTTGTTCCAACCACACCAAATCCAACTTCTGGATTTATTATTATTGTACCAAAAGATGACGTGATTGAGATGGATATGGAAGTTGATGAAGCATTTAAGATGATTGTATCACTCGGAGTAGTGGTACCTACTTGGAAAAAAGGAGATCTTAATGAGCTTCCAACAAAGAACCCAAATAAATAAATACAGCATTAGATGGGAATTTTCTTAAATGAGAGTGAAAATATGACGAGGGTCTTGCAGATAAAGTGTTTAGCCCGTAATATTTCGCTTTTTTTGTCAAATGAAGAATATTATGCGTAGTCATTATTGCGGAGAAGTAAATAACCTTCTCGAAGGAAAAGAAGTATCTGTTAATGGATGGGTTCACCGAAGGCGTGATCATGGCGGTGTTATATTTGTTGATTTAAGAGATCGCGAAGGATTGGTTCAAGTGGTCTTTGATCCGGATGATAAGGTGATTTTCTCTGAAGCTGAACGCATTCGCAGTGAATTTGTTTTGGCTGTCAAAGGAAAAGTTCGATTAAGGCCGGAAGGAACCATGAATCCAAATATGAAAACCGGAGAGATAGAGATTCTAGCTACTGATCTTGTCACATTGAATGATTCACTCACACCTCCTTTTCATCATGACGAAAAAACAAATGAAGAGTTGAGATTGAAGTATCGATATCTTGATCTGCGCCGTGAGAATATGCTTTCTAATTTACGCCTTCGTCATGCGGTTACTAAAGCATTGAGATTATTTTTGGATGAGCATGGATTTATAGACATTGAGACTCCAATGTTAACGAGAGCCACTCCTGAAGGCGCACGTGATTATATTGTTCCCAGTAGAACAAATGCTGGAAAATTCTTTGCTTTACCTCAGTCACCACAAATTTTTAAACAATTATTAATGATGTCTGGGTTTGATCGTTATTATCAAATAGTGCGCTGCTTCCGTGATGAAGATTTGAGGGCTGATCGCCAACCTGAATTTACTCAATTGGATATAGAGATGAGCTTTGTTGATCAGGCTGCTGTAATGGAAATGATGGAAAATCTAATTCGTGCATTATTTAATGATGTGATGGGCATTACCTTGCCAGAGAGCTTCCCGAGAATGAGTTATTCTGAAGCAATGAGAAGATTTGGAACTGATAAACCCGACCTAAGAATTCCTCTTGAGCTGATAGATCTTTCTGATTTAATGACTGATGTCGAATTTAAGGTCTTTTCTGGACCGGCAAAAGATGAAGGTGGACGTGTAGCAGGAATGCGCGTCCCTCAAGGAAGCAAAATGAGCAGAAAAGAGATTGATGATTACACAAAATTTGTGGGTCGTTATGGGGCCAAAGGTTTAGCCTATATAAAAGTTGTAGATGTCTCACTCAAAAAGGCAGGATTACAATCTCCAATTCTAAAATTTCTATCAGATGATGTAATAGATGGCGTAATTGAACGTGCATCTTTAGAAGATGGGGATCTAATTTTCTTTGGCGCGGATAAAGAGAGTGTAGTTAACGATTCTCTCGGTGCTTTAAGGGTGCTTATTGGAGAAGACTTGGATTTAATTGATGAAAGTTGGCAGCCACTCTGGGTTGTTGATTTTCCAATGTTCGAGAAAGATAAAACCACGAAAAATTGGACCTCTTTACATCACCCATTCACAGCTCCTTCTGTAGATAAGGAAAAAGAACTCAAAAGCAATCCAGGTACTGTTTTATCTAAAGCTTACGATATGGTGCTTAACGGTTCAGAGATTGGAGGTGGGTCGATACGTATACATAGCAAGGAAATGCAAGCTGCAGTTTTTCAGTTGCTGAATATAAGTGACCAAGAGGCACAAGAAAAATTTGGTTTTCTATTGCGTGCCCTTGAGTATGGATGTCCGCCTCATGGAGGAATAGCTTTTGGTCTTGATAGATTGGTAATGTTGATGTCTGGGGCTGAAAGTATTAGGGATGTCATTGCTTTTCCAAAGACACAATCAGCCAGTTGCCCTTTAACTGATGCACCTGGTGCAGTTTCAACTGAGCAGTTAAAGGAAACCGGTATTCGTTTAAGGCCAGTTCATTCAGATTAACGCATACATTATTATGTACCGCAGACCAGAATCTGTTTTAGTTCTAGTATATACAAAAGAGGCTGAAGTTCTCATTCTTAAGCGTTCTAATCCATTCCCCTGCTGGCAATCAGTGACGGGCAGTTTAGAGGATAATGAATCACAAGAGGTTGCAGCATACAGAGAATTAAAAGAAGAAACAGGCTTGATTGATGAAGGTGTGATGACTTGCAATAACATAAGCCGAACATATGCAGTAGATTCTCGATGGCGGCACAAATACAAAGATCGCAATGAAACGAATATTGAGTATGAATTTTTTTATTTATTGGATAATCGGCCAGAAATTAAGTTAAATTCTCTTGAGCACACTGAGTATCGCTGGTTACCAATTGATGCGGCAGTTAAGAAAGTTTGGTCTTGGACAAATAAGAAAGCCCTTGAATCGCTTGCTACTAAATTATGAAATTTTTGTGATTCTCTTTGTACTCTATCATCTACTATAATTCTTTAATGTTATTAATTTTTTGTTGTGTTACATGAGAATTCTTCATTTAGAAACCGGACGATTCTTTTATGGCGGTTCTCAGCAGGTGATGTATATATGCTCTGGCTTAAAACTAAAGGGCATAGACAGTATACTTGTCTGTCAGCCAAATTCTGCTCTGAGTGAAATGGCAAAATCAAAAGGCATTAGAGTTATAAATTTATCATGTAAAGGTGATTTGGATTTGTTATTTGCTTTTCGTTTTTGGCAAATTATTCGTAAAGAAAGACCTGATATTGTTCATTCACACAGTCGTCGTGGTGCTGACTTCTTGGCTGGATATGTATCAAAACTTAGCGCTATTCCGAATGTTATTTCTAGGCGAGTTGATAGTATTGAACCTAAATTTTTATCTAAGTTAAGATATCGGCTTTTTCGAAAGGTAATAGCTATCTCAAAGAAAATATACAATATCTTGAAAGATTCAGGTATCGATAAAGAGAAATTAGTCTTAATTCGAAGTGCTGTAGATGTTAAGCGTTTCGAAAAATTTGCAGATAAAGCACTCTTTATTAAAGAATTTAATATTAAACATGATGACTTTGTTATTGCCTCGGTAGGTCAATTGATTGAACGAAAGGGGCATCTTCATTTAATTGAGATTATGCCCAACTTAATTCAGCGTTATCCTAATATAAAATTAATATTTTTTGGTCAAGGAAAATTAGAGCAATCATTACGCAAGAGATGCTCTGAGCTTAAACTTGATCAAAATATAACTTTTTTAGGATTCCGCTCGGATCTTGATGATTATATGCCTCATTTTGATCTATTGGTTCATCCGGCAACTAAAGAAGGGCTCGGCGTTTCATTGTTAAAGGCATCCGCTTCTGGAGTTCCTATAGTTAGTTTTAAGACTGGAGGGGTGCCGGAAATAGTACGAGACGGTGAAACAGGATTATTGGCCAATTCAGCTGATCGAGAGATGCTGCAAAAAAATATTGCCTATTTTATTGATAACGAAGAACATAGAATGGATTGTGCCGCAAGAGCAAAAGAATGGGTAACGAATGAATTTTCTCTAGAAGAAATGATCAGTAAACATATAAAACTGTACGAATCGATCTATTATGTTAAGTAAGAAGCTAATTTCAGAAATTTCAAAGAGTGTTATTTCTCTAGCCACACAAACCAATACAACCATTTCTGTGGCGGAATCTTGTACAGGTGGAATGGTGGCAGAAATGTTGACTGATGTACCTGGAAGTTCATGTTGTTTTTCACATGGCATTGTTTCTTATAGCAATCAGGCAAAGATAAAGGTTCTAGGGGTTGATCCAAGGTTGATAGAAAATGAGGGTGCAGTAAGTGAAAAAGTCGCAAGATCAATGGCGGAAGGCGTATTAAGGATCTGTGCGTCAGATATATCCGTTGCCATAACCGGTATTGCGGGACCATCGGGTGCTTCAGAAGATAAACCAATTGGTACAGTTTGTTTTGCTTGGTGTAATAAATTTACGGGTGAAATTCAAACTTCCACGAAAAGACACTTCTTTAAAGGCAATCGTGAATCAATAAGAATGCAAGCAGTTGAAATGGCTTTGCAGGGCATCAACCAAAGAATGAAAATTTTAAATTCTGCCTAACTATATATTTTTAGTTATGGAATAATAGGATTCAAATCTCAATAACAAATGATAAGTGGCAAGCATTATGGATGAAGATAGAAAGAAAGCACTAGCGGCGGCTTTAGGGCAAATTGATAAACAGTTTGGAAAAGGCTCAGTCATGCGATTGGGAGACAGTGAAGCCACAAAATTTTTTGAAGCTATATCTACTGGATCGATCGGGCTTGATGTTGCGTTAGGTATAGGCGGCCTTCCTAAAGGGAGAGTTGTTGAAATATATGGGCCTGAATCATCTGGTAAAACAACTCTGACTCTTCAGGTTATTGCGGAAGCACAAAAAGCTGGTGGCACGGCTGCTTTTGTGGATGCCGAGCATGCTTTAGATCCAAAATATGCCGAAAAATTGGGAGTTGATGTTGATGAATTATTGGTATCTCAACCTGATACGGGCGAACAAGCACTTGAAATAACAGATATGTTGGTACGCTCAAGCGCAGTAGATATTATCGTGATTGATTCTGTTGCTGCATTGACACCTAAAGCAGAGATTGAAGGTGATATGGGAGATTCTCATATGGGCTTACAAGCAAGACTGATGTCTCAGGCACTGAGGAAGCTTACTGGCAACATTAAACGTTCGAATACTATGGTAATTTTTATCAATCAAATAAGAATGAAGATAGGGGTTATGTTTGGTAGCCCTGAGACAACAACAGGCGGAAATGCTTTGAAATTTTATTCTTCCGTAAGACTAGATATTAGACGTATTGGTGCAATCAAGAAGGGCGATGAAATCACAGGTAATCAAACCCGCGTCAAAGTAGTTAAAAATAAAGTTTCACCTCCATTTAGGATGGCTGAATTTGAAATATTATACGGAGAGGGTATTTCTCGAGAAGGTGAGATTATAGATTATGGGGTAGAGCTTGAACTGGTTGAGAAATCAGGATCTTGGTACAGTTATAAAAATGATAGAATCGGGCAAGGCAAAGAAAATGTGAGAGATTTTCTCCGCGCTAACCCTGAAATTTCCAGTGAAATTGAAGAACAGATTAGAGCTAAATTATTGCCCCAGAAAGAAACTGACGAAGATAAGTCGGTCAAAAGTGAAGAAAGTGAAGCTGAAAAGGCATAATTCTTATTGACGTGAAGACATCCATCAACGAACTGAATGCCGATATCTTTCAGTCACAAAGTCAAGACAAATACTTAGATCCAAAAAGCGCCAGAAAGAAAGCCATGGATTTCTTAGCAATTCGTGAATACGGCCAAAAAGAGCTCATTGTTAAATTGCAGACCAAAGGTTTTTCACGCGATATTTCACTTCAAGTCGTTGAAAGGCTAACCAAAGAGGGATTGCAAAATGATACTCGTTTTGTTGAGAATTTTTGCCGCTCAAGAGTTAGGCAAGGTAAGGGCCCTTTAAAGATTATACAAGAACTGGAAGAAAAAAAGCTTCCAAGTACTATCGTCTATAGTGTATTGGATGAAATGGATGTGGATTGGATTCAATTAGCCATAGAGGTAAGGGTAAAAAAGTTTGGCTTAAAACCCCCACATGAATTTAAAGAAAAGGCAAGGCAAATGCGTTTTTTGCAGTCCAGGGGATTTGAAAATCAACATATTAAAAAAACTGTAAAAGATTAATCAGGATAGCAATCTATTTGTTAATAAGAGATTTTGATATTTATTGCCTAAAAGACAATGTAAACATTTAAATTTATCTATAAAATGTTCAGTTATGAAATCTATTAACAGCAATGAATTACGTCAGAGATTCTTAGAATATTTTCATGAAAGAGATCATGAAATAGTTACAAGCTCCTCCCTCGTTCCTAATAATGATCCAACTTTGTTGTTTACAAATGCTGGTATGGTCCAGTTTAAAGATGTTTTGCTGGGTAAAGATAAGAGAAAATACAATCGTGCTGTAACTTCGCAGCGATGTCTTCGGGCTGGCGGCAAACACAATGATCTTGAGAACGTAGGTTATACAGCCAGACATCACACTTTTTTTGAGATGTTGGGTAATTTTAGTTTTGGTGATTATTTTAAAGAACAGGCGATTCTTCAAGCTTGGGACTTCCTAACCAATGTATTGCAGATGCCAAAAGAGAAATTATGGGTGACTGTATTCAAAGATGATGATGAGGCTGCAGATATTTGGCTTAAGACCATAAAAGTGGATCCAGAACGATTCTCTCGTATGGGGGAAAAAGAGAATTTCTGGTCAATGGGTGACACCGGGCCTTGTGGTCCATGTAGTGAGATTTTCTATGATCATGGCCCCGATGTTCAAGGTGGCCCTCCTGGTTCAAAAGAAGAAGAAGGCGATCGTTATATCGAAATATGGAATCTCGTTTTTATGCAATTTGATCGCTCTGAAGATGGCAGCATGACGCCATTACCCAAACCATCAGTAGATACAGGTATGGGCTTAGAAAGATTAGCAGCGGTAATGCAATCTGTGCACAGTAATTATGAAATTGATTTGTTTAGAAATTTAATAAAATCCACGACCAAAATACTAAAACTCGATATACAAGAATCAAATTCATTGAATGTAATTGTGGATCATATTCGAGCATGTTCTTTTTTGATTACAGACGGTATTTTGCCAGGAAATGAAGGCAGAAGTTACGTATTACGCAGAATACTCAGAAGAGCGATTCGGCATGGTAAGAAACTGGGTATTAATGAACCTTTCTTTTATAAATTGGTAGAACCTCTCGCTAAAGAGATGGGCTCAGCTTATCCAGAGTTGCTTGATTTGAAAGCAAAGATCAAAGAAACGATCAAGCAAGAAGAGATTCGATTTGCGGTTACTTTGGATCAAGGTATGGAGATACTTGAGAATTCAATCAAAACCATGAAAAACAATATTTTGCCTGGGCATATTGTATTTAAACTTTACGATACATATGGCTTTCCTGTTGATTTAACTAATGATATTGCCAGAGAAAGGAATTTTGATATTGATCTTGATGGTTTTGAAATTGAGATGGCATCTCAAAGGGATCGAGCAAGAGAAGCCAATAAGTTTTCTCAATCACTTAATTCTGTTGTAAATGCTTCAACTGTATCGAATTTTGTCGGCTATGATCATTTGCAAAAAAATGCAAAAGTTAAAGAAATATTTTTTAAAGGCAATGCCATCAAGTCATTAGAGAAAGGCCAAGAAGGCATGCTTGTGACCGATGTTACACCTTTTTATGCTGAATCTGGTGGTCAAATTGGTGATACAGGAAAAATTGAATCAAAAGATGGGGTTTTTCGGGTCACGGATACACAAAAACAGAGCAATTCAGTTGTACATCATGGTATTTTAGAAACTGGAAAAATTGATTTAGGTAATACAGTAACCATGACGATAGATGATGAAAAAAGATTAAAAATTGCAGCCAATCACTCTGCAACTCATTTAATGCATGCAGCATTAAGGAGTATTTTAGGCAAGCATGTCACGCAAAAAGGATCATTAGTTGATGAAAACCGATTGCGTTTTGATTTTTCGCATAATCAACCATTAACAGAAGAAGAAATATTAGGCATAGAGGACCAAGTTAATACCGAAATTCGTAAGAATAATGCGGCACAGATTGACATAATGGCTTATGAAGCTGCGATAGAGTCAGGAGCAATGGCATTATTTGGGGAAAAGTATGAGGATGAGGTTAGAGTGCTTAATTTTGGCGAATATTCGATCGAGCTATGTGGTGGTACTCATGTTAATAGGACCGGTGATATCGGTTTATTTAAGATAATCTCAGAGAATGGCGTGGCATCAGGTGTGCGACGTATTGAAGCAATTACCGGAAAAGCTGCCGTAGAGTGGTTATCTTCATATAAAGAAAACATAGATAATTTGGCATCACTTTTAAAGGGTTCCAATGATCAAGTTTACTCAAAAATTGAGCAATTATTAATTCGGAATAAGGAGCTAGAAAAAGAGCTTTCTACTTCAAAGCAAAAAGCGTTTAGTAATAAGTCAGACGATCTTACAAATAACGTGATTAAGATTGCTGATATTAGTGTGCTTGTACATAGGTTAGATGGATTTAGTGCAGGAGATCTTAGGGACGCTATTGATCATTACAAGAACAAGTTAGGAAGCGCAATCATTGTTCTTGGTTCTGCTGGTGAAGGCAAGGCGAAATTGGCGGTGGGGGTCACAAAAGATAATACAGATCGCATTCGTGCTGGAGACTTAATCAAGTCAGTAGCAGCTATTGTGGGTGGGAAAGGTGGTGGAAGAGCAGATTTTGCTCAGGCTGGTGGACCCGATGAAGATAAACTTGATGCAGCGCTTGAATCGGTTTCAGACCTATTAAAAGCTGAACTGTAAAATAAATTTTTGTATAGTTATTGATAACATAACAAGCATGAAGAATATTTTTTAAAGCTTGTTTGGTGACTGTTTTATGCAAATCTTATGTAAGATATTGATTTGCTAGAGAGGTAAAAATGAGATGTTAATATTGACCAGAAGGGAAGGCGAGGCACTCATGATTGGGGAAGATGTTTCAATAATAGTGCTTGGTGTGAAAGGGAATCAAGTTAGAATAGGAATAAATGCGCCAAAAGATGTGGCTGTTCATAGAGAAGAAATCTACGATCGTATTAAGGATGATATGGCATCCGATTCGGATTGATTAGATTTAAATTCTTCAATTCTTATGAGTGATGTTCTCTAGTTTGGTGTAGAAAGAAGAGATAAGAGAGAACCGAGAAAGAATAGGCTCAACTATGCGACCAAACTTACAAGTCTTAAGTGATGAAAAAATCACTCAAATTCTTACCGAGGCAAAACGATTAATGGCCGAAGTAGGAATGGAAATCCGTGGCAAATCTTTAAGGGATTGCCTACTTGATCATGGCTTAAAGCTAAATAAAGAAAATAACCGAATTTTATTTCCAGAAGACGTTGTAGAACAAGCCATAGTTGATGCGCCATCATCTTTTACTCTGTTTGATCGAGATGGGAAATCTTATACAGAGATTGGTGGTAACAATGTTCACTATGTCCCAGGTTCAAGTGGATTAAAAATGCTAGATCATAGAACCGGAGAAACACGTCTTGCTGATTCAACTGACTTCATAGAGTATGCTCGCCTGTGTGACGGATTGGAGCACATCGCTTATCTGGCAACGGCTTTCTCGACCAATAAAGATATCGAGTCACAAGTCTCGGATGCTTGGCGATTGTATATGACCCTAACCACTTCGAAAAAACCTGTTGTTTCCGGGGCATTTAGTGAGCATGGAATACCTAGAATGGCTAATATGCTCGAGATGTTTAGAAAAGATCGTGCTGATCTTATTAAAAGACCAATGTCAATATTTACCATTACGGCAACCGGTAACTTCCGTTATGGAGAAGATTCTTGTCAAAATCTTTTAGATTGTGTTGATGCTGGAATACCGGTAGAGATAGTTCCGGTGACTTTAATGGGATTGATTGCTCCTGTAACTCTAGTTGGGTCTTTGGTGTTTCACTGTGTAGATGTATTATCAGGTATAACCATGGCTCAAATATTGAGGCCGGGTGCACCAGTGTTGTTTGGTGGTGCTCCAGCAACATTTCATATGAAATCTGCCAGTTCTCCCATGGCAGCAATTGAAGCGCAACAGCTTAATGTTGCCTATGTTTCTATTGCTAAATTTCTCAAGCTTCCATCGCAAGCATACATGGCTTTATCGGATGGAAAATCTCTTGACGCACAAGCAGGCGGAGAAACCTTTTCAAGTGCATTGCTTGCTGCCATAGCTGGGGTTAATTCTGTGTCAGGTCCAGGAATGCTTGATTTTGTATTAACGTTCAGTTTACCTAAGCTGGTTTTTGATAACGAAGTCTGTGGACAATCTTTGCATTTTGTTCGAGAGATTGGCATTCAAGAGGATCTGCCTACAGGAAAGTTGGTAGATGATTTAATGAAAGATGATCATTTGATTACCAGTCCACATACTTTAAAGCATTGGCCACATGAGCTTTATTTAACCCAACCAGTAATTGATCGAGAAAATCGTGAAACTTGGGAAGAAAGAGGCAGTAAAAGCTTAGAACAACGCGCCACCGAAGAAGTCGAAGAAAGACTCTCTAAATATGAACCGATAGAAACTGATGTGGAAATTGATAAAGCCATGAGAGAATTGATTATTGATGGGTTTAGAGAACAAGAAGCACTGCCAAATATTCCACCTCTATCTGAGGCTAGGGTTACCAAGAAATCTAAATCTCGAGGAAGAAGAGGTCGTCGTAGCAGAGCGAATATATAAAATATTATTGGTAGAATAGATTATGAATAGAAATATATTTTCAATGGGCGGTATAAGTAAATTAAATAGTTTTTTGCAAACAGTCGGAGCGCTTGGGATTATTGCTTCTCTTATATTTGTTGGATTGGAATTAAGGCAAACACAGAAAATAGCACTTGCCTCGCAGAATCAATCGAGGACAGAAACACTTATTCAGGGATCGGAGTTTTTGTATGAAAATGGTCTCGCTACTCATGAATGGTTAAAAAATGGAGTACAAGAGAAAGATAGAGATGTCATCGCTACCTACAAGCATATGGCCTGGTGGATATACAATAATGACTACAGTCAATATAAAGCAGGGTTAATGGAAACGAGTCTATTCGAGGCAAAGAGAGATGGCCCGATGACAAGAAATGTAAACGGTAAAAATTATTTAGAATGTATAATTTCAAAAGAGGTATGGAACGTAAGAAAAAATAACTTCCAACCTGACTTCGCTGAATTAATAAACTCATTATCAATTCCTTGTAGGGATCTAGAGCAATAAAAATAATTAGAGGCATGTAGTTACTTCTTAGGGTATTGTCATTAATTGTCATAATATTGTCACGATAAAACTAACAGAAATAAGAAATATTAAGAGACAATCTGTCTCCAATTTTTAACCAGATTTATTCTTTTCAAATTTATTGAAGGATGCCCTTATGATTCGAAAATATAGTTACCTAATTATCGCTGTACTTGTTTCTTTTTTCACTTCTCTGGCTGTTGCTAAAGATTATAAAATGGAATCAGGTAATACGTTTAATCTTATTGGGAAATATAGGAATTCTGAGTTTATAACAAATAATAAAGAGCTTAAGAAAATTTCCCGTGAAACAGCCGGAAGAGCAACCACTGTAGAGGGATTCTTGAGGAATGAAAATATTGAGGTGCACTTCTTTAACGAGATGGTGGGATATGTTTCACCGCAAACGTGTGACATTGATAAAGACAAATTGTTTGCAGAAATCAAAAAACAAACTGCCAACCAATCTAAAGAAACCAACAGAACAATCAAGCCTATAGATTGGGTGGTTGAGCCTGTGGTGGATAATGAGCTGCATGCTGTTTATTATGCATTTAATGCTCAGTTTGATAATTCTGGAAAAATATGGACTAACTTTAGGATTTACGAATTAGGAAGAGGTGGGTATGAACAAATGCTTGTTGTCGCAACTCCTAAGGCATTTAAAAATGTAAATCCACAGGAATTGGTAGAGTATTTGGATGCCAATCACTTTTTTCCAGCAGGACAACGTTACGAAGACTATCAAATTGGAGATCCGGTGGCGCCAATAGGTGATTGCGGGTTAGTTGGATCTTTCTCTGGCGCGCTTGAGGATGAGGATCTTGGGTTGGATGAAGTTGACGATGAATCAGATAACACTAATTGGTTAATAGCCTTGTTACTCGCTTTAATTGGTGGAGGTTATTTAGCATTCAATAGATCAAGAAAAAGTGTTCCAAACATGTAAAGATACTAGCTGTATTTGAGTATTTATAAAGCCCTTTAACTAGGGCTTTTTTGTGCAAAGTAATTGTCGAACAATACTTTAATACGAAATAAAGAAGGAATTTCATCAAAAATAAAGAGTATAGACAACTGGTTAGAGTTAATCTTTTTTGACAGCAAAAACTAGAGTATCCTCTACTGATAAATAGAAACTATGAAAGAGAGGTTGTTCCATGAAAAAATTAATAATTACCCTGATCGCTTTATTCATTACATTTTCAGTATTGGCTGATCAACACAATTCATCGGCAGTTACTGAAGTTAAGAATGCATCTGAAGCTTTTAATCAAGCCTACGAAACGAATGATGTAGAAGGATATTTTAACCATTACACGGATGACGCAATGCTGTATTTTTATGGCAATCGATGGGAAGTGTCTACTTATTATGAATATTGGAAGCACTCCATGGTCGGAGCCGGTGGTGGCGTTGAAAAAATTCAGTGTCTGATATGCAAGTCAAGGTAATGCCGGGTGGAGAAACTGCTATTGTTGCAGTCTTTGTTGATAATCGCTCACGCACACCAAAAGGAGAGATCAACGAAGAGAAGGGTTACGAAACTGAAATTTGGCAGAAAATTGATGGTACATGGAAAATAGTTAGTCTGCATTACAGTGTAATCTTACCTGAATGAGTAGACAGTTATAACTTTAAAGAAAGGATAATTCATGAAATTAATTAAACCACTGTTAATTACTCTTTTTATGACGAGTCAATTCAGTCAGCTCAATATAACAATGGCTTCTGACACAAATAACGATCAGGAAGGGGTAAGTAGTGGTATTCATATCTTATCAGTAACCGGAGAAGTTCTTACTCCAATTGAGCCCAGTAATTTGAGCTTAACTAATTTAGCACAAGCGAGAGTTGCTTTCGAAGAGAATCCATTAGATCCAGACTTAAACATTTGGCTTGGAAGACGAATGGCTTATACGGGGAATTATCATAATGCTATTAGGATATTTTCAGATGGAATAGAGAAATTTCCTAATGACCCAAGATTTTATCGTCATCGTGGTCATCGGTATATATCGATACGACAATTTGATCATGCTATCGAAGACCTTAAACAGGCCGCAAGGTTAATGGAGGGACTGCCCAATCAGATTGAGCCTGATGGTTTGCCAAACAGTCAAAATATACCCTTAACAACAACGCAAGGTAATATCTGGTATCACTTGGGACTTGCATATTACCTGAAGCAAGACTGGCCAAATGCTCTCGATACCTTTCGTAAAGGTTATAACCTAGGAGGTAATGATGATAATTTAGTCTCTACAGGGCACTGGATTTATATGATATTACGCCTTATGGGGGATGAAGCTGAAGCTGTTAAAGCGCTTAATGATATCCATTCTGAGATGAATATTATTGAGAATATGAGCTATCATCAACTGTGTCTTTTATATAAAGGTGATATTAAGATTGATGACATGATGGTTGCGGATGGAGACAGCCCAAGTAGTGCGGCAGTAGCTTATGGATTGGCAAATTATTTCTATTACAATGGCGACAAATCTCGATCCGATAAACTATTACAAAGTATAGCAACTGGTTCAAGTTGGAGTGCTTTTGGCTTTATCGCGGCAGAAGTCGATCTGGCTAATAAAAAACGTTAAAAGCAACCACGCAAGTTATGCTCAATTCATTAAGTTACCGCCATATTGTGAGAATATTATCTTAACTAAAAGACTTTCAGTATTTAAATTGGTGTTATTTTTATTATTCGCGCAGTTTATATCAGTAAACTCATTTGCAAATGACTCTGATATAAAGACTATTGCGGTTGGAGCCAATATCGGCAATGTTCCTTGGGAATTTCAAGATAAAGATGGAAGTTATGTGGGATTTGAAATAGATCTTATCAATGAAATAGGAATCCGATTGAATCATCAAATTGATATAATAAATATTCCATTTAATGGTTTATTTGCTGCAGTGCAATCGAACAGGATAGATGTTGCTATATCTTCAATAAATATTACTGAAAAGCGTCTTGAATCAGTTTCATTTACACAGCCATACTATGATAGCGATCAATCCTTAACGGTATTAAATGATAGTGCAATTAAAAATCTATTTGATCTGAAGGATAAAATAGTTGCTGTCGATACTGGATCTACAGGCGATATTTGGGCAACTAGTAATAAAAATAAATATCAATTTGGTGAAATTAGAAGGTATGAAGGCTTGGCTCCTGCCATGCTTGATTTGGTTATTGGGAGGACTGCTGGCTACATTAGTGATATCCCAGCATTACTCTATTATACAAAAGATAAACCAAATATAACTGTAGTAGAAAAAATTCATACTGGAGGTAGTTACTCCATGATGTTAAATAAAAATAATCTCCTGACTGAGGAGATAAACAAAGTTATAAGCTCAATGAAACTTGACGGTAGTATGGGTAGACTCCATAAGAAGTGGTTCGGACAAACTGCTGATCCGGCGAGCTCAACTGCCACAATAATGGAAATTCCAAAATTATCAGAAAGTTTTGATTTAGATTTATCAAAAACATTCTTGAATAAACGTGTTTTTATTGAAACTTATCCTATGTTATTAAAGGGTTTGCTTGTAACAATTCAGTTGGGGGCGCTGAGTATTATTCTCGGGTTATGCTGGGGTTTGATTTTATCTTTAATAAGATTATATGGCCCCACATTACTTAGCATCCTTGTAAAACTTTATATTAATATTTTTAGATCGATCCCATTGCTTGTTTTTCTGGTTATAGTTTTCTATGCGTTCCCTTTTTTGGGGATAAAATTATCCCCATTTAATGCGGCTCTTTTTTCACTGATTGTTGTATCAGGCGCTTATTTTGCTGAAATATTTCGTTCAGGTATTGAGGCTATTCCAAAAGGTCAGTTTGAGGCTGCTCAAGCGCTTGGTTTGAGCCGCTACCATATAATGGTCGATGTAGTGCTTCCTCAAGCTATAAGAATCGTTATACCTCCATTGACTAATAACTGTATAAATGTTTTAAAAGATACTGCTTTAGCTTCAATTGTCGCGTTACCTGATCTCCTCAAACAAGCAACACAAGCTCAAGCTATTGCGGCTAACCCAACTCCATTGATTGTTTCTGCAGTTATTTATTTAATCATCTTATTACCGATGATTCTGTGGGTTACGCGACTAGAAAATAAGCATTCATCAAAAGGCTAACTATGAAGTCAGTAATCAAATTCAAAAACGTAAGTAAACAATATAGAGATTTTCAAGCACTAAAAAATATTAACTTATCCGTTAATGAAGGGGAGGTTCTTTGTGTTATTGGGCCCTCTGGTTCTGGGAAATCAACCTTAATTAGATGCATAAATAGTCTAGAGGACCACGATGACTCAGGGGAAATCATTGTTAATGAATCTATAGTTAAGAAGGGTAAAGATATAAAAGAGATTCGAAAAGATGTGGGTATGGTATTTCAAAACTTCAACCTGTTTCCACATTTAACGATATTAGAGAATGTAATTCTTGCGCCAATGCGTGTTAGCAATCTACCTCGATCAGAGGCTAGAGAAATAGCAAATAACTTCCTACAAAAAGTTGGCGTTGGCGATCAAATTGATAAATATCCTCATCAATTGTCTGGCGGTCAACAACAGAGAGTTGCAATCGCTAGAACACTCGCAATGCAGCCAAAGATCTTGCTCTTTGATGAGCCTACCTCA
>Ga0163108_10001558_pt1 | contig 16765 bp, 13 predicted proteins | sample Fk1155metaG_FD_109644 | JGI IMG/M metagenome (GOLD analysis project Ga0163108, IMG submission 109644) | Marine microbial communities from the Central Pacific Ocean - Fk160115 155m metaG | ecosystem: Environmental > Aquatic > Marine > Oceanic > Photic zone | place: The Central Pacific Ocean...
GCAAGGGCCTTCTGGGTATTTGGGTCGTCTACATTCGCCTCGTGGAGTGCATCCAACACTTGGTGAATGACATCCGACCAGCGGTCGTCCTCAGACATGTGGCCTCCGTTCTGGGCGTTCTATCGTGTCTGTGGCAACTCGGCGCTTTCTAACCAGCGTGAACCACGAACACGGTGAATGCAGAGGCCTGAAAGAACCAGCAGTTCAAGGGTGAAGCCCATCCAAGCACCAACGGCACCCATGTCCAAGATGAAAGCGCCAAAGTACCCGGCGGGTACCTTGATGAACCATGCACAGGCGAGGGTGGCAAACATCACCCAACGCGTGTCGCCGGCACCATTCAAGCCCCCTTCGATCGACATCACCACCGCATCGAAAACCTGAAACGCGGCGGCGACCATCAGAAGGTTTGTGGCGATGTCTTGGACGGCGATCTCGGCCTCGAATGGCGAAAGAAGAACCGTTGGAATGGTGATGAAGATGATTCCCCAAGAGACCATGACGCCGGCTGCTAGCTTCAGCGCTGACTTGACGACAGGTCGACAGGCCTCAGGTTTTCCTGCGCCAATGAACTGGCCAACCAACACGCCGGCAGCTTCACCGATCGCATGGCCTGGAAGAAAGCTTATCGAGCAGATTCGGACCACAATCACGTGGGCAGCGAGTTCGATGGCACCCACCATGGTGATGATGGAGGAGAACACTACGAAGCTTCCCATGTTGAACATGTAGCGAACGCCGATCGGCGAACCGAGTCTCCAAATCGCTGCAATGAGTTCACGATCTATGGAGTTGTTTACGCCACGAATGTGCGGGACAATGCGCCAGGACAAATAGGCCACTTGCACGAACAGAGATGCGACCGTCGCCGTTGCCGCACCAGCAACACCGAGTTCGGGCAGTCCCCACAGTCCAAAAATCAAAAGGGGGTCGAGTCCGATGTTGATCGCATTTCCAATCAATGTGGAGTGCATGGGGGTTTTGGTGTCGCCCCGGCCCTGAAACCAAGCGCTGAGTGCGATGTTGATGAGCACCAACGGTGCCCCGAGTACCCGTATGCTGAAGAATTCATCCGCATAGATGGAAACGTTTTCTGTTGCACCCAATACGTAAAAAATGCTGGGCGGCAGCAAGCTCAGGGTGGACATGAGGATGCCCAAGGGCAAAGCGAGCCACAAACCTTGCCATCCGAAACGGCGCGCAAGAGAATGCTTTTCGGCACCGGTGGATTGAGAGACCAGCACCCGGACGCCGCCCATCAGGCCGGCGCCAAAACTTTGGCTGAAGAAAACCAAGATGCCCGCCAACCCAACGGCCGCCAAGGGTTCTGTACCCAGCCTCGACACGAACAGGGTGTCGACCACGCTCATGGCTGTATACGAGAGCATGGAGACCATTACGGGCCAAGCGAGGTTGAACACCGCCCGTACGGAAGTCTCTGGCTTGTCCGTCGCCAGCATCCTTTTCCCCCTTTGGTTCCGCTTCACTTTGCGACCCTATGGAAGGGATGTCAATCGGAGGTTTGTGCCTCGGAACTGCGGGCAGCCAAATACGCGTCCAAATCTTTTGCGCCCTCTTCTTCTTGTCCCAGTTCGAATCGAAGCAATCCACGATCTCGTCGGACTTCCAATGCGTCGGGGGTAAGCACGTACAATCGCTCGACACAACGGAGTGCGCCGCTCAGGTCATTGCGCTGCAGGTAGGAGGCTTTCAGGTTGTTGTTGATTCGAACGAGGATTTGTCGGGTTGATACAGGCTTGAGCCACCAAGAGAATGGCGGCAGCCGCCCGTTGGACTGCTCGAGAATCCGGTTGAACCATGGTTCCATTTGGTTGAATCGAAGGATGCGACCTTTGTGGAATGGATCAATGTAGAAACGGGGTGTTGCACCGTATGGCGACACGAGAAAATGCGTTGGGAAACCGATTCCACAAATGGCTTGTCCTGCTCGTCGGGCAACCTCGATGTAGATCGCGCTGAGAAGGATGGGAAGACCTTTTCGTTCTGCCAGCACAGCGTCCAACATAGAGTTGGCGGGATCGGAAAAGGCTTCCTCATTCCCACAGAATTTGTGATGATCGAACAAATGGTGATTGATTCGAGCAACCGCCTCGTAGGTGTTGGTATCCGCAGGGATAAACAGGTCTTTTGCGATGGCGTCCAGTTCGTCCAACATGGGCTGAATATCGGTCAGTGCGCGCTCTTCCGCAGTCATCCATGCCAGCATGACATCCAAGGGGATGTCATCCTCGGGTGCGTTCAACAAAGATACAAAGGCAGCGCGTGCGTGTGCTCGGGCCTTTTGGGTAGCGGAGTCGGCGGAATCGGGTGCCAGCATGGGACCTCACACGCTAGATGTAGCCAGACAATCCCTTTGGCGCACGTGTCTCGTAGGAGAGAAAGATGAATTGGAAGCCCTACAATGGAGAGAAGTACATCGATTTTCCGGAGTTGGAGGCCTGGTGTAAAGCTTTGGCTGTGGACCATTCGGAATGGTTTTCGATCGAAGAAATTGGCCAAAGTCGTCATGGCCGTCCGATTTTGTTGGTTTCGGTAGGGGATCAGAAAGCTCAACTCGACCAACAGCCAGCATTGTGGCTCGATGGCGGGACCCACGCATCGGAATGGACCGGTGTAATGGCAGCCTTGCACACCTTGTCTCGTTGGGCAGAGCGGTTGGCGGCCGGAGATCCTGAGACGACAAAGCAGTTTCGAACACGCACGGCCTATGTGGCCCCATGCATCAGCCCAGACGGGTTTCAGGCGATGTGTGAAGGGTCTCCGTTCATTCGTTCCAGTCTGCGTCCAGCGAAGGCAGGCACACACCCTGTTGGTCTGCGCCCATCGGATTTGACAGGTGATGGGGCGGTTCGCTGGATGCGTTGGAAGCACCCTGCAGGACCATGGGTGACCGATCCCGAAACACCGATGTGGATGAGGCACCGCACCTTGGATGATGCGCCAGAAGACGCATTTTTCTTCTGCTCAGAGGGTACATTTCAGCATTGGGATGGTGTGCGATGGGTCGACGCATCCCTGGAATTTGGTTTGGACTTGAATCGGAATTTTCCAGGCAGCTGGCAACCCTTCAGTATGTTCGGGATGGACGGCGGAGCATTCCCACTCAGTGAGCCCGAGAGTCGTGCAGTTGTCGATGCTGTTCATCGGCGTCAGAACATTGCTGTGGCCTTGAGCAACCACACCTACACCGGGTGTATTTTGACGCAGCCGTACAGGGATCCATCGCCCTTGGGTACCGGCGATATCAACTTGTTCGAGTCGTTGGCTACCGCTGCTGTGGAAGGGACAGGCTACCGGGTCATCAAAGTCAATCCAGACTTTGTGTATGACCCGAAGGTGGACATTGTTGGGGTGTGGAGTGACACCTTGTCTACGACTTTTGGGATACCTGGCTACACCTTGGAATTGTGGAACCCGTATGGTTTTGCTGGGGTTGAAATCGAAAAGCCTGCGGAGTTTTTTCGCAAACCGGATCCGGATCTGATTCGAACATTGATTGCAGCCTTTTCGGCGGACCAGGATTCGATTTCTCCTTGGTCGGACTTTGAGCACCCTCAGCTGGGAACCGTGGAGGTTGGTGGTATCGACTACATGAGAACCGTGCGAAACCCACCGCCAGCCTTGCTGGGTGCGGAAGTGGGTCGCGGGGCCACGGTGGCCGATCGCATGTTGGCTGCCACACCGCAGCTGGTGGTGAAATTCAAGACGGTGAAGGATGGGGAAGACACCATCGTAGACTTGGTCGTGGAGAATGTCGGGTTTCTGCCCACGTCATCATCTGCCCGAGCCCAGGAATTGGATTTGGTTGCCCCCATTCGGGTGGATGCAACTTTTGGAGGAAGTCTACGCTGTGTCGACGGCGAAGAAACGCAGACTTTGGGCCATCTCGAAGGGTGGGGGAGCCTTCAAATGGGCCCGGCCCGACACGCGATTTATCCAGGCTTGGGTGCCACCGGCCCACGGGCACATGCGCGATGGGTTGTCCGAGGAAAAGGCAGCTTACAGGTCCAATGGGCAGCGGCACGTGCTGGCAGTGGCACTGCTTCCATCGAGATCGACTGACGGGGGTTTTCAGTTGCTATCGGTTGGGGTTCGTGAAACCACCATTTGCTCCAGGCGGTCTGCGCCTACCTGGTAAGCAATGTTGCAGAAATGGCAGATGACTTCTGCTTTTCCATCTTCCTTCAACATCGCTGTAATTTCTTCGACGGGCAATGAAGCCAGGACTGCTTCAACGCGTTCTTGGCCGCAGCTGCATCTCCACGTGACCGGTTGTTCATCCAGGACATCGATGGGGAAGCCCAGAAGGCTGCGCTGTTGCAGTGCATCCAGCAAGGATTTGATTCCAAGTGTCCGAACCGGGTCGAATGCAACCGCAAATTCTGCGGACGCTTCAAGTTCGTTGCCGGCTGCAGCTGGCAATCGCTCGATGACGACACCGCCTGCATGGACCACTTCACCGTTGGCACCGATCTCGGCCGAGATGTTGAGCACCGTGTCGACCTGGGCGCTGATGTCCAAGTGGCGCTCGAGTGCCGCTGGGATGGATTCAGATTCGACGGAAGTGACACCACGGTACAGTTCTTTTCCGGGCATGGACTTAATGGCCAACATCATGCCCTCTATGCCCTTCTCTGGATCGATATCGACCACAGAAGGGGTGAGCCGAGCGCGGATCCCGCCTGTGGCATCTACATCGCCGATGAAGGCCGCTTGCGGGCTGCTGCACTGCATTTGTAGGCTGACGCGCTCTTCGCCCTTGATGTGTCCAGCCAGCACCACACTGGCCACAATGGCTTCCGCGGCCAGGAGGGTGGCGTCGCCACGCAGTTTATGCAGCTGGCGGGCCTGCTCTGCAATGCCGGTGACCTCAATGGCGTACATGCGCGCGATTCCGTCGCCTATTATTCCTCGGATCAACATGTCAGGCATTCGTGACTCCAGGCCGGCGGTCCTATCTCCATTGTGTGCTGATGACACGGATGACCACAAAGGTGCGCCCGAAAGGGATACCCTTTCGCAGAACACGGAGCATGGTGAATTCTCAATGATTCTTAGATCACAGACCCGGGCAGCCATTTTTGGATTGTTTGTCCTCGCAGGGATTGAGGGATTGTTGCGCGCAACGGTTCCAGAGAATGAACTCCTGTTCGCTTGGGAGCACCCGGAGGGCATGATTGGTTTGCTCGGTGGCCGGGTGTATGTCCGAGAGTCGAGCGATCAGCACGCTACAGATGGTGATTACCCCTACGAATACCGGACCAACTCCTTGGGCCTGCGAGAGGACAATGAACTGACGCCCTCTGTTTCCAAAGACACCAAGCGCTTTCTGGCCTTGGGAGACAGCTGGGTGTTTGGGACTTCGGTGACACAAGGCAAAACCCTTCCCGATCAGATTGAAGTGGAACTGGGCAAACGGTTGAATCAGTCTGTGGAGGTGGTCAACGCAGGCATACCTGGCGGCAGCGCATTCGACATGCTTGCGCGATGGAACGAACTCCGGGCGCAGTATGAATTTGATGGGGTCATCTTCAACATCCCCCACAATGTGTCGCGCCAGAAAGAACTTACGGCGTCCCGTAAAACGCTGTTTCAGCCCGGCGGCGGTGCCCCGTACATCAATTGGCGAACCTATCTGGTGGTGCGCCGCTTGATCGCGCCTTGGACGCGCACTCCCTATGCGGAAGGCGTGGCCGCCGAGCCTGTTGAAGAAATGATGGCCGACTTGAAAACCATTGTGGAACAAGCTCAGTCCATGGGTATGAGCGTGACGGCGGTAGAGGATCCTGGTCGATTGCAGGATGCTGTCGGTGTTGTTCGTCAGTTGGATTTGCGTTGGCGGTCTGCTCTGGAACCCATGGGTGTGGTTTTTTCCGGACATGCATTGAATACGAGGGATTGCTGGGGATTTTATGATCATGGGCACCCCGCAGAGGCGGGAGCCAAGGTCCTGGCGGTCGTGGTGGCTCAAGCGATGGCGACGGGAAGCAGCACGGCCGGACTTGAAACAGTGCCAAGCTGCTCAGATGTGGAAGGTGTCGGGCCCGGTAAACCAGGTTGGCCGGTACCAGAATGAGCATACTTCCCCAGCAGTGGAGTCGTGCTGTGCCCGCTTGGGTGGGTACAGCAGTCGCTGTTGTTCTGGTTTGTTTGGTTGTCGCCATGCAATTGTCTTGGCTTGATGTTCATACCTCCCTCGAGACGTGGGATGATGACGCGGGCCTTTTTCGTCTCGCACATTGTTTGTACGCAGGGAGTGCGGTTGGGGAGGCTTGCTCGGCGGGTGCCCCCTATCCACCCCTGGTGCCTGCACTGACAGCACAGCATTTCAGGCTGGTGGGTCAAACGGGTTTGCACGATGCGCTGGTCAGCTTGTGGCCGTTCCTGGTGCTCCTGTGTGGTGCGCTCTTCTACGGGATGAGGCAGGTTGGTGGCACCATGGCTGGCCTGGCTGCAATTGGTTTTGGGCCTGTCTTGGTGTGGTCCTTGCACATCCGCGGGAAGTACTACACGGAAGTGCCTCTTGCGGCTTTGGTGGTCGCTGCCGTGGTGGCCTACTCGGCTTCTGATGGGTTCCGAAAACGGTGGCCAAGTGTGTGTTTCGGTCTTCTGATGGGGCTCGGTCTTCTCAGCAAGTGGTCTTATGCCTTCTTTTTGGGACCGATGGCCGTGTTGGTCATTGTGATTTCGCTTTGGGGTTCGGTGGTCCACCCCAAGATCCGTTGGGTTGTTTCGGTGATTGCGGGCTTGAGCCCCGTTCTTGTGGCTGCAGGGGCTGCGGGGCGCATCATGTACGGGCTGACTCTGGGTTTTTGGGGTGCATGTCTGCTGGCCGTCGGTTTGTTCTGGTTGTTGCGGGCGCGTCGGAATTGGTTGACCGATGACGCCGGCCTAAGAATCGCCCACATAGGGCTTTGTGCTGCCGTTTGTGTCGCTGTGGCTGGTCCATGGTATTGGACATACCTGCCCAATATGCAGGAGTTTCTGGCGGCCAACCTCGCGCAGAAGTTTCACGGTGACCCAGTGTCCGGTTTGTATGGCTGGCCCTTTTATCCGTCGGTACTGCTCACCCGGATGATGTCTACGCCATTGTTGTTGGTGTTTGGGATGGGTGCTGTGCTGTGCACGTTTAGCAAGGCCCCACCCTTGGTTCGTTGGTCGCTGTTCTCACTTCTATGTGGCTCTTTGGTCTTGGGCGTACTTCCGTACCGTGCGGGTCGCTATTTGGTGGCGGGCTTGGGGTTGGTGGTTCCCGTAGCCTTGTGGCCTCTTGTTCGTTGGCCCAGTGCCGCGAAGTGGCTCCTGCCGCCCACCTTGGCCTTGGGTTTGGCCCACCAGTTGAGTTGGGTTCCGTTTGCTGTGGATGGTGCACGGACACCCCACCATTGGTCCATTTTGACCTTGCCAGAGCAGGATCTGATGGGCAACACGAAGCAAGGTATCTACCAGGCGTATCGGGATTTGGTTTACCCGCGTTGGCGGTTTTTACCATTGGCCAACCCACCCATTCACAAGAAGCCACCGTCTCAGCGTGTGGCGGAGTGGATTGGTGAGGATGCTGGAGGCCGCCCCAGTTTTACGGTGGTGGTGGACCATGTCGATCGCCTGAATTTGAACGCGATGAGAACGCACCAGAAGGCGGGCCGCCCATTGCCCACATCGCGCATTGTTGAGTCACAGAATCGAATCGATGCCTCACAACTTACCGCGTGGCGAATGCGCGCAGCCAAACCGCGAGATCAGCCGGCAACGGCCTCGGGTCCTCCTGAACCCCGTCAGTTGTATGTGGTGATTTCTCATGTTCCATCCCACGGCCCATCGAAAACGGAAAGCACGCTCATGCGTGAAGGACGTTTTGATGCTGGTTTTCGGCGGGGTGTGTTGACTGGTTTTGAACCCGTTGGAGTCACAATATGGAAAGCCCGCTAACGATTCGTCGCGAAATCGATGGTGGCTCACACTCGGCTGCACTTTGGAAAGGAGATGAATCTGGGCCGCGGATTCTCGGGATCCATGGGTTTACGGGCTCGGGTTTGGATTGGGGACCGATCGCTGAGCGTTTGCCTCAAACGGTGCTCGCTCCGGATCTCCTGGGTCACGGAGGGTCCCCTGCTCCAAGCGATTTGGAGGCCTATCGAATTCACTCCGTTGTGAATCATTGTTTGTCATGGTGTGAAACTGGATCGGAATGGGTGATTGTTGGCTATTCAATGGGCGGTCGGGTGGCGCTTCGCTTGGCACCTTTGCTGGGCAAACGTTTGCGGGCTTTGGTTCTGATCAGCGCGTCCCCCGGCATCGAAAACCCTGTAGAGCGCGCGGAACGGATTGCACAAGACTACGCCTTGGCGGGTCGGATTGAAGAGGAGGGGATGGATTGGTTTCGGGCCCATTGGGCCGAGGTGCCCATCATCCGATCTCAAGCGAAAATTCCGAGCGAAGTGTATGCAGCGATGCAAGAGCGAAGAAAGCAAAATCGCCCCGCTGGATTGGCGGGGTCTCTGCGCGGCATGGGGCAAGGTGCGGTGGACCCCGTTTGGGCACATTTGAGGCAATTCCATGTTCCCACTTTGGTGATCAGCGGCGTCCAGGATGAAGGCTACACAGAAATTGCGCGCCAAACTGTGGCCGGAATGGCCCACGCACAACATGTATGCATCGAAAGTGCTGGCCATTGCACGCACTTGGAAGCCATCGAGCCGACTGTGGATGTCCTTCAGTCGTTTTTGTCGTCTATCGGGTGAAGGTCCACGTAGCGTTGTCTGAAAGTTCGGGTGCGTATGTGTAACCGCCGCCATCGAACTGCTTCAGGCCTTCGGGCTCTTCGACCCGGTTGTCGATGATGTACCGAGCCATCATCCCCCGAGCCTTTTTTGCCATAAAGCTGATCATTTTCGGCTTTCCATCGCGGATCTCTTTGAAGGCGGGTGTGAGCACCTGTCCGGGGAGTGCTTTGACTTGAACGGATTTGAAGTACTCGTTCGAGGCGAGATTCACGAGCGTGGGGTTCTTGTGTGAGCCCAATTGCGCCTGGATTTGCTTGGTGATTCGAACTCCCCAAAATTCGTACAGTGACTTGCCACGCGCTGTTTTTAGTCGTGTCCCCATTTCAAGCCGATACGGCTGAATCAAATCCAGGGGCCGCAAAATCCCGTAGAGCCCCGACAGGATCGCCAAATGGTCCTGGGCCCATTCGAGCGACTCCTTGGAGAGCGTGTGTGCATCCAAGCCCACGTATGTGTCCCCGTTGAACATGAGTGCTGCAGCCTTGGCGTTGGCTTCGGTGAACGGCGTGTTGAAGTCTTGGAATCGGGTATGATTTAGGTTGGCCAGTTTCTCCGAAATACCCATCAATGACTGTAGGTCAGATGGCCCGAGCGTTTTCGTGGTCTGAACCAGTTGTTCTGTGTCGGTGAGAAGAGATGGCTGTGTATAGGACAGGGAACGCTCATTCTCGTCGGTGTTCAGTTTTTTGGCAGGTGATACTACGGCAAGCACGGTGGACCTCCGGAAACGCCCTAACCCAAACGAAGAAACTACTCTTCCATTGGTCCATCTGGGTGGTGGTTTGTGGGGCGGAGTTTGTGGAACAAGCCGATCAAAAGGTCGAGGAAGAGCATCCACAAAAACCCCAGACCCATGAGTCCCGACATCCACCACAAAGGTGAAAGGGGGGATCCATCTGAAACCCTGTCTCGACCAATCGATTGGATTTCGATGTCGCCCGACTGGGTCGATAGTTGAATCAGACCGCCCTGGTCTGTGTCCTGGGTACAGATCATTTTGTTGTCGCCGCGGGTGACCATGAGTCCGTCTGGGTCCACCTTCAGTTCGATGGCTTCAATGTCCGGGTTGGTTGCTATTTTGCCCATGCATGAGATGTTCTCTTCTCGATGGACCGCAGATACGCTGCCATCAGCCGTCAGCCATATCCAGAGAGGCTCCTGTTCGTAGGAGGAGATGGAGACACCTACTTTTGAATTGGGGCTCAACTCGGCGCGTACATACACTTGCTTGTGCGGTTCGTGGCTGGCCCACACTGTGTTGGGTCCGACCCGCCAGGAACTGCTTCCGATGCGCCAAGCCGTGGGCAACACTGGGAGGGTGTCTCCGCTTACGCGCTTCCAGCCAGATGGTGTTTGTGTGGCGCGGTACCGTTCAATTGCATCCAGCGTGTACATCGATAAAACGGCGCCCACCCCTGCTCCAATGAGTCGGTGTTTCGGCGGCTTCATGGGGTCACGTCGGGCAACAGGTCTGGTTCGGTGTAGTGGGGAATATCGGCGCCTGTGCCCTGACTGAGGATGCTGCGGCCGCGCATCCATCTCCGAAGGGTTCTTGCCAGGGCGTAGCTCAAGGTTCGGTGGCCATACTCGGAAAGCAAGCGCCCATTCATAAACAGACGTTCTTTTGAACGGCCACTCTTGATGAATTCCTTTGGTCCATCCACGATGGGGACGCCATGCCGCACAGCGACATCAGTCATGGCTGTTCGGTAAAGAGAGACGCGATTGGTCAAATGGGAGTCATTCAAGTCTGCTGGGACCGGGTATAGGACAAACACCAAGGCAATACCTCGATCGATTGCGGATGCGGTGAGTGCATCGAGGTGTTTTGCGTAGTCGTTGACGCTCACCCGCGGCCTGCCAATGGTGTTGGTGTTTACCTGTCCGTTGAACACCTGGCCACGCTTGAGTGCCGTAGGGCCGGAAATGACTTGCATGTGGTGATTGAGAATCCGGAATGTGGCGAGTTGCTCCAAGTTTGCGCGTTGTGGGTTCAGGCTCTGAAACTCCGCGATGATTTCCTCATCGACATAGGTCTTCACCGTCATGTCGGCCCCTGGTCCGCTGACGATGAGTAGGTTTGGTTCGAGAGACCATCCCCGCATGTCCATCAGATTTCTCTGCTGCACGATGCTGTAGTCGGGTGCGGCGAGAAGCAGTGTTTCCACGCCTACCCTTGTACCGCCAAGTGCGTTGACTGCATCCACGATAAATGTTGTCGCTCGTTCAACACCTTCACCGAATGCCACGCCGTCACCGACAGCCATGACCCGCCGTGTGCCCAACGCTTTTTTCCATGTTGTTTCGGGTCCTCTGGAGCCCACAGCATTGATGTGGACGTTCTGGCCATTCACAACGGTATCCCCAGGCGGCAATTCCCAAAGGAGGTAGGGGTGCGGCTGCACGGATGCGGGGATTTCTTGTGGGTTCAGTGTGGCTTCAATCTCGATCCTTTCGGCCGCTTTTTCGACTCCATATAGGCAGCCAACCGCAAGAAGGAGCCCGAATGTAAGCATTCGAATTCGATGTTCACTGATGGGGGGGCGAAAGTTCACGAAAGGTCTTTATCAAGCCAGAGCGAATGCTGGCAGAATGTCGGAGATGATGATATATGAACTATGATGATATTTTATGAACCTTATGTTAATATAATAACGTGATTGATAAAACATCGTCATATCTGGCTTTGAATGTCCGAGAACATCGCAGTTCTCGGCAGCTGAGTCAGGCCCAGCTGGCCAAAATGGCCGGCATCCCCCGCCCCACATTGGCCCACCTGGAATCCGGAACGGCCAATCCCACCCTTTCCGTTCTCATGCGCCTAGCGAGCACACTCCAAGTGCTCATTGAAGAGCTTGTGGCCCCACCGCGAGCAACAGCCAGGCATTTTTGTCCGGAAGAACTTCCCCAACGCCAGCGGGGATCTGTAACGATTCGAAAATTATTGCCCGATCCCGTACGCGGTTTGGACATTGAACGAATCGAGATCCCCGCTGGTGCTCACCTCCCCGGAATACCGCACGCGCGCGGCACTAGAAAATACGTGGTCTGTGAAATGGGGTCGGTGGACTTGAGTACACCGGCCGATACGCATCGTTTGGAAACGGGTGATGTGTTGATCTTTCGGGGTGACCAAGGGCACGCATATCACAACCGTGGAAGCCATTTCGCGGTGATGTATGCGGTAGTGATGACAGCACCCGTACCAGAATGATGTCGCTTTGGCTGGACACAAATGTCGAAAATCAATACACAAAGCGGCCTTTTTTGAATTTGGGAAGACCCCAAGGGAGAGTCTAATGAATACGCAAACATTTTTTATTGTGGCAATGTCTTCGGCATTGGCCATTGGCTGTGGTGAAAACACCAAGTCGGACGATACTGGTTTTAACGACGGGATCGGAGACATGGACGGCGGTATCGATGATTCCGATGCTGACGGTGGAACCGAAGATGGTGGAACCGAAGATGGTGGAACCGAAGACGGCGGAACCGAAGACGGCGGCGGTACGACCAGTGGTGCTACCGATGGTGCTGGCGGCGATGACGACGGCACGGCTCCTCCAGGAACAGATGACGGCGGTGCCTCCGATGGTATCGGTGGTCTTGATGGCGATGGCCCCCCAATCGACGAAGGTGGCAGTGAAGTTGGCGGTGGCGAGACCGGCGGCGAGACTGGCGAGACCGATGATGGTGAGACCGACGGCGGCGAGACCGGCGAGACCGGCGAGACCGGCGAGACTGATGATGGCGAAACGGACGGCGGTGACGATGAGGCCGGCGGTGATGAAGGTGGGGAAACCGGTGAAGTGCCGGAAACCGATACCGAAATCGACGATGTAGAGACCGATCTCGCTGACACCACATCTGCTGGAATGGATGTATCTGACTGTAGTTTGTTCATCTCCTTTGATGAAGATGCGGACGGTGAAGATGACCGGTACGAGGGCTACGTCTGGGATGATGAAGAAAGGCTTATCGACTACAGCATTGCGTACCCCACCGTCCACGAAGGCGAAGGCGCGCTTCTGACTGGTTATCAAGTCAACGAGTACGATGGTGACTGCCAAGTGTTGGATGCGTACTACATCGGGTACATCTACGACTCCGACCCAAGCTCGCTTTACTACGACTACATTGAACAGTACGAGTACACCTGTGATGAAAAGGGTGAGTTCGCTGGATTTGTGTACACCTTGGACGATGGCTACACCGACGATGCGATGGCCGATGGCGAAGCGGATGAGATGAGCCAGACGGCTGTTGCCACCAACACCTACAACGATATGGACCAAATCATCTCGCAGACCTTGGACTACTACGATGGAGAGGGTGAGTTGTTTTTGACCCGAGAGCTGACCCAGACCTTCGATGGTGAGGAACTGGACACCTATGAGATCGTTTGGTTGGAAGTCGATGAAGCAATGGACGGATCCTATGGCATCGATCTGAGCTATGCAGTCGATACCCGCAACGAAGCGAACCTTCCCACAGCAGCGACTTGGACCGATTCTCGTGGCGATGTCCGGCAGAGCGGAGAATGGACCTATGATGCGGACGGCAACACCTTGACTGCCCGTGTTTGGTTCGATGGCTCCTACGATGAACTCGAGACCTATTCCTATGACGAAGACGGCAACAAGGTTTTCCACAGCTACCTTGAGACGGTCTCGGGCGAGGAATACGAAGAGACTTGGGCCTTTGATGTGGACGGCAACGAGATCGAGTACAGCATCGAAAACCCAGGTGATGAAGAGGTCTACACTGTTGCGAGTGCCTACGATGAGACCGAGTACACTCGCCTCAACAACAGGATTTGGGACTTGGATAGCGATTCCGTGGACGATTATGAGCAAAATGTCGTTTACACCACGGACTCGTTCCCATGGGCCTACGATGCTGAATTGATGGTGATCGAAACAGAAGAAGTGGTGTCCACCGAAAGTGGTGAGTACACCTGCGACGAGTAAGATCGCACCAACGAATAGAAGGCCGCATCCATTGGGTGCGGCCTTTTTTGTGGTCCTTCTCCGGTCAATCGCATCAAAAACGGGTAGGCTCCGGCCATGCTGACTTTTTTGTGTTTCATCTCATTGGCGAATGCTCAGTGGCACACGGAAGCGCGTGAGATTCAGTGGGCTGGTGGTCGCGTCAGTCGACCCCGCGTGCGGTATGGAGGTTTGCCGTATGATGGCGCATCTCCACTTGTGGTCCAGGGCAACACAGGGCCGGCCCGTACACTTGGCAACCCTTTGCCCGCACGAGGACCCACCAGCCTTACACCTGCGCTTTCTTCGGAGGATGCGTCGTGGGTAGTGGCGCAAGGCTGGAAGGTCAATCCCACAAACCGTGGAACACTCGTTGTGTTCCCCGATGGAGGGGAAGCCCGTTTGGCTTGGCGATTTTCGATTCAAGCGCTGGGTGGTCAATGGGCGGTATGGGTGGATGCGAACACGGGCGCCACGCTATCTGCTGCGGCTGATTCGTGGACTGTGGACGGATGGGTCTACGCCTCCAACCCCCTCGATGGTGATGTGCTCTCCACGCATATTCCGGTGGTTGACGAAGCGATGAGGCTTGATGGTCGGAATGTCTGGGCCAGCCAATGCATTGATTGGACGATCGATCCAAGGCCCTTCGGTGTACGCGTTTGCAATGAGTGGACCCAAAGTGCCAAGGCTGATCCGCAAGGAGACTTCTTTGCGCTGCCAGCAGAGGGGGAACTCGATGACCCGTTTGCGGAGGTGAACGCGTTCTACCACGCAGAGCGTTTTGCACAGTGGTTTGCAGCGCGCTTTGGCATGCGCACTGCCGATATGCAGATCTTCACGGGGTTTCCGCTGACCAATGCTTTTTACGGTGATTTTGATGAAGATGGGGCCCGGGATTTAAGCTTTGGGGTCACCGACGATGGCTACAATTTTGCCTACGATAGCGATGTCGTCATTCATGAGTTTGGCCATGCCATTGTGCGTGAGTTGGCTGGTGGCCTTTCCATGCGTGCAGATCACCTCGGTCTTGATTGGACACCTGGTGCACTGAATGAAGGGGTGGCCGATACCTTTGCGATGTTGATGAGCCCGGATGGACTTCTTGCGGAATCAATGGCCCGGTCTGATCGGTGGGATGTCGCGATTCGCGATTTGGAACCCGATAGGGTGTGTCCGGATGACCTGGCCAGCCAGGTCCACAAGAGTGGGCTTGTATGGGGCTCTTTGGCGTGGAACTTGATCGATGATCCGCGGATTGGTCCAGACATTACGGGCGAATTGATGGTTTCTGCCGTGTCGACTTGGGATGCACAAATCGATTGGACCACTGCAGCACAGTCATTGATGGACTCTTCCACTCAATTGTTGGCGGACGGTTGGTTGAATGAGGAGACCCATGATGCTGTGGTGGCACATGTAGAGGCAACGGGCACACTTGGCTGCGAGCGCATCGTGGATTTGGAGAGGGTGGAGCGTTCAGAACTCACGCTCTTGAATCTTGGTTTGTACAAGGATTACGAGCGAATTCCAGCTGGCATCCAGTTCAAGCATCGATTGTCGGGGGGCAAGAACCAAATCGAAGTCCGTGTGTCTGACTTTACGGGGCCCGCAAAGGGGACCGGCCTGGCTCTGTATGCGCGGGTGGATGCACCGGTAGAGCATGCAACAACAAGAATGGAAGGTCTTGGCTTGGCGCACGCCATCCCAACCACTTTTGATGCAGTGTTCGAATTGGACGAAGAGAATACCGTGCTCACCCTCAGTGGTGACAATGTGCCGGGGCTGCGACCGGGGCGTGTTCTTCACTGGTCGGTCGCGAGCATCAATCGTACTCGGCTTCCCATGGATGCGGTGTACCTGTCCTTGGCCATGGAGGCAGACTCAGTCCTGGCTGATAACGATGCAGAACCGGACAAGTCGGCTGGTTGTCAAGCCACCACGATGCCCCATTGGGGAACAGGTTTGGTTGTATGCTTATCCTTCTGTTTTACTGTGATTCTACGGCGGAGGAAATACAGACCAGTATCTTGATTTGTGGTAATTTATATCCATTCTAACTGTTTTTTCATTGTAATCTGATGTTCAAAAAATCAGGATTTTATTGTTATATTCTTCGTGTGTTCGGTGATTCGTGATGGAAGCTTCGCAGCAGCTCATGTTTGCGCTACAAAGTCCTGTCGGTTTGCGTTTCGGTGCGACGGTTCAGGTGGATGCAGATCGGATCACATTTGAAATGGATCTCAAGATTCCGAAAGGAATTGAGTGTTCTTTTCGCATGGAACTTTCCGGAGAGGATGACACCATCATGGGTAAGGTCCGGGTCGAACGTGCCTTGCCTGCCCGTGGTGGCAATCTACCGCGGTACATTTGCAAGATTCTGGAGATGCCGCCAGAAGATCGGGCTCGATTCGATGGTTGGCGGAGGGACTTGGCCACAGGAGGGGTTTCCCGTCGACTAGAGCGAGATCCCGAGCAGCTTCGTGCTCAAATTTCCACCAAGATGATGGGAGGAGCGACGGAAGCGGAGTCTCGCGCGGTGTTGGAGCGCATGAATGCGAAACGGAGCAGCAAGAGAAAGGAAGAGGGGTACGTAGAAGGTGACCCACTTGGTTTGGCGGACGAACAGTCAGTGCCGGTAAAGCCGGACAAGTCCGAACTCCGAGAAAAGTTGCGAGATGAAACGCCGGTTGAAGTTCCTGTGCCCAGCGACATGGAAGAGCAAGAGAAGAAACTGGAGGAGGCGAAGTCGGCCAGGGTGAAAGAGCTGGTTGTACCCGAAGCAGAATCTCCATCGTGGATGCCGCCAAGTTCGGATGAATCACCGCAGCCGGCCGCACCGAAGGCGGCCCCACCGCAGGCGGCCCCACCGAAGTCGGCCGCACCGCAGGCGGCCGCACCGCAGGCGGCCGCACCGCAGGCGGCCCCACCGAGGGCGGCCCCGCCGAAGCCGGCCGCACCGCAGGCGGCCCC
>Ga0163108_10001561_pt1 | contig 16737 bp, 13 predicted proteins | sample Fk1155metaG_FD_109644 | JGI IMG/M metagenome (GOLD analysis project Ga0163108, IMG submission 109644) | Marine microbial communities from the Central Pacific Ocean - Fk160115 155m metaG | ecosystem: Environmental > Aquatic > Marine > Oceanic > Photic zone | place: The Central Pacific Ocean...
CGATTATTACCAGAGTCGAGAAATTCGGTGTCATCTGCCGGGGGATGTCGATCCCGATCGAATCGCTTGTTCACGTCCGGGAACTGGATGACAACGATTTCTTTGACTTCGATCGCGGAGAACTGACCTTGACCGGAAGGCGGTCGGGTCGGTCGTTTCGTCTGGGAGACCAGGTCCGCGTCAAGATTGTCGGAGTGAATCTCGATCGACGGACCGTCGAGTTGGCCGTCGATCAACGCAGCGGCCGGGTCCAACGGCCTGGAACGCGTCGACGTGGCGAGACCAGCGGTGATGAGAAGAAGTCATCGAAGTCCCGACGTGGTAAGGGGAGGCGGAAGGGCCGTCGGCGGGGCCGCGGTCGTCGCTGACGCTTGACAGCCGTGGCGATGGCGGCGAACGTGCCTCAAACGAGATCCCCGGCACCCTGGCCACGAGGGCCCGTAGTCGATGTCTGAACCGCTCCTGAGAACTCCCTGCCACGGGTGGCATGTGGCCAATGGTGCTCGCCTGGTTGATTTTTCCGGTTGGGAGATGCCGGTGCAGTACACCTCGATCACCGAGGAACATCGGGCAGTCAGGACCGCGGCGGGGCTGTTCGACATTTCACACATGGGCAGAATTGTCTTTCGTGGACGCGATGCCTGCAGACTGCTCGACCGACTGGTCACCAACGATGTGGCTTCAATCGAAGTCGGCCGGGTCCGCTACGCATTGGTCTGCAACACGGCGGGCGGGATCCTCGACGATGTGCTGGTCTATCGGTTTGACGGGGAATACCTGCTGGTTGTCAACGCGTCGAATCGAGAAAAGATCGTCGCGTGGATCCAGGAGCACAGCGAAGGGTACGACGTTGAAATCGAGGATCGGACAGGCGACTGGGCCATGTTGGCAGTGCAGGGGCCTCGGTCGCTGGAACTGGCATCGGGAGCGACCGATGTGGACGTGGCACCGATGCGTTATTACCGCTGCGCCCCGGTTGGGATCTTGGGCCACGCGGGTTGGATCAGTCGGACCGGCTACACCGGAGAGGATGGGTTCGAGTTGATTGTTCCGGCTGCCGCCACGAGTGAACTGTGGGAGCACTTGTTGCGTACGGGCGGGGCACTGGGCCTGGTGGCTGCCGGTCTCGGATGCCGCGACACGCTCAGGCTCGAAGCCGCCATGCCACTTTACGGTCATGAACTCTCCGAGCAGATTGACCCCTACACCGCCGGACTCGGGTTTGCGGTCAAGCCCGAAGCGGCCGAGTTCATAGGACGCGAGGCGGTTCTGGCTGCCGCCAGTCGTGAACTCCCGCAACGCGTTGGCCTGAAACTCGAAGGCCGTCGGATCGCCCGCGGTGGAGCAACCGTGTTCAGCGGCGAGACAGCCGTTGGGGAAGTCACCAGCGGGACGTTTTCTCCAACACTCGAGATCGTGATCGCGATGGCCTATGTCACGTCGGCGTCCGCGGCCACCGGCACCGCCGTCGAGGTTGATGTCCGCGGCCAACGTGTTGCCGCGGAGGTCGTGGAACTGCCGTTCTACCGGCGGCCGTTGCAATGATGAACGACCGCGGATCCGCGCCGTCTGCTTTGCGCGGTGTTTTCCGGTCCGGCACGACTCAGGCCCGGGGCCGGTAGCCAGCTTTGCCCGGGATTTTCGTCCGCAGGCTCAGGAGATAGGGGCCGCAGGTGATATAGAGAGTCCTGAGGTCCTTGCCGCCGAAGGCGCAGTTGGTGATCGTGTCGACAGGTGTTCTGGCGAAGTCCAGCAAACGCCCCCCGGGAGAAACAACGTGAATCCCCGGCCTGGTGTCGAGCGTCTCGCTGGTCTTGCGGGTCTTGTGCAGTCCGGCGGCGACATACAGGTTGCCCTCGGCATCGATGCACATGCCGTCGCCGCTGCGACCGGGGGCAAAGTTGATCAAGGTTCGCGGTTTCTTCCAGCAGTCGGCGGCGTCGAGGCGGTAGGCGAGGATCGAGCGATTTCTTCCGGCGTCGGGATGTGCCTCGATCACATAGAGAGTCTTGTCGTCGGGGGAGCTGACGATGCCGTTGGGCATGTGGACGTCCGGCCAGGCGAGAACACGATGCAGGATGCGACCACCGGGTAACTTGGTGTCGAGGTCCAATTGGTAGACGGCGTTGGGATTTCCCTTGGTGGGATCATTGGTTCCCGGTCGCGAGGTGAAGAACAGTCGGCCAGATGTGAGCAGGGCAAGATCATTGGGAGCCGCCAGCGGGAACTTGTTGAACTTGTCTGCCAGGACCTCGACCTGGCCGCTGGCCATGTCGGTGCGGGTGACTCGTCCGGCACCTCCCTCGCACGCCAGCAGGCGACCCAGGGGATCGAAAAGCAGCCCGTTGGCCTGGCGACTGTTGGACCGGAAGACGGTCAAGCGTTTTCTTGCCGGGTCCCACCTGAGGATCTTCTCGGCCGGGACATTGGTGAAGTGGACGATCCCGTTGCGATCGACCGCCGGACCCTCGGTGAAGATCTTCTTGTCCTTGACCTCGGTCTCGACCCGGACGTCGCCCAGCAGTCCGGGCCTGGCCAACTTGGCGTAACGCCCGGCGATGCCGTCCGCGGCCGCCGACGCGCCGACCAGTGAACCGCCGAGGCCGGCAAGGGTGCCCAGAAAAGTTCGGCGGTCAAGTCGAGACATTCGGCTGGTCATCGGCCGTGATCCTGTTGAAGTCGGGGGCGGGGCGGTCCTCATCGTAGGGACGCTTTTCTGCGGGCGTCAACACTGGCAGTCGCCGGATTCCTGGATGTGTGATCCGCGAAGTCGAGGATGACCCATGACACGCATCTGATACAATCCCTGCCGGAGGATCGACTCCGCGGTCCGTTTTCCGAACACAAGCACGATGATCGGCAGGGATGGCAAAGCGAGAATACAGCAAGTACCAGCAGGGCGTGATCCGGCGGTACTACGAGAACCGTGAACAGATTGACGAGGGCCGGCTCGGCGAATTGGTCACGAGTCTGTACCTGGCCGAGTCGTCCAAGCAGCGGGACAAACTGTGGGAGTCGGTCGAGAGTCTGCTCGACCGGCTTGACGTTGTTCCAAGCCGGATCCGCCACATCATGGACACGCGGGACGTTTCCGTTCTGGCCGAACTTGTTCACGACCTGCAAAAAGGCGAGGGACGTCGCAGCGGAGCGGAGGGGTCAGACTGAGACGTCAGCCGGCTTGTCGGACGGCCGCGGTGCCAAAGAAGAGGACGGGGCACTTTTCACGCTATCCACCAAAGGCCCCATAGCGTCTCACGCCCCGGGCGAAGGCGATCCGATTCAGGACCAGCAGCCCGACGATCCAGGTGGCCTGGATGACCAGTTCGGCTTCCAGACCGTCACCCAGTCGATAGCCGTCCTTGCCGAGCATGATTGCGGCAGGCATGTAGGCCAGGTACTTGAAGGGCAGGAACTCGACCCACTGGCCGAACTGACCCAGCCAGTCCAACGGAATCATGTGACCGGACAGGAAATAATTGAGCATCATGTAGATGAAGATCAGCGAGCTGACTTCGAGAAACCAGAAGGAGATCAGGCCGATCAGCGATTCGATCAGGAACCCGGTCAGAAACCCCATCGCCAGGGAAACACCGAACACCAGCACACGGCTGCCGTCGGGCGTGTCAGGAAAATAGTCTCGGCAGAGGTAGAACACCAACGCAAAGGGAGCGGCTGCGATGACGTAGTAGACCAGCTTGTGCGCGACACGATGCCAGAAGAGATAGCCGAGCATGTCGATTGGCTGGGTCAAGTATTTCTTGATCGTACCGTCACGGACGTCGCGAGCGATGCCGCTGGCCAGGCCGGGCATGCTCGAGAAGGCCCGGCCGAGCATGGCGAGCAGGTAGTAGGCCACCATGTCCCGGTAGGTGTAGGAGTTCAGCCTCACGTTTTCGTCGGACGAGGCACCGCGGTAGATCGCGCCCCAGAGGAAGACCTGGGTGACGATTGGCAGGAACCGGACCAGCGTGGCAAACGCAAAATCAGCACGGTAGACGAACCGTTCTTCCAGGCACGTCTTGAGGATGATCCAGTTGACGCGAATGTGGGCCAGCATGGGGTGGAGGATCAATCGTCGGAAGGCGGTTGATGCGTTGGCGGAGGATCGTTGCCGATGAACAGTTCGGCCATGGTCTCTTCCAGCGGACGGTCCTGGACACTGATATCCTCGACGCTGAACCGATCGAGCAGGGCGTTGAGCGTGCGGGGGACGTCCATCCTGGGGATTCTCAGCTTGGCACGGGGGGGCTGGGCGTCGAAGACGTCACCGAAGCTGTCGAGATCCTCGGGCAACTCGGTTCCGCTGAACTGGATCTCGATCACCTTGTCGTGGTTGAAGCGGTCGAGGATCTCTTCGAGCGGACCGTCGTGTTTGATCTGTCCCTGGTTGATGATGATCGCCCGCTGGCAGAGGGCTTCGACATCCTTCATGTAATGGCTGGTCAACAGGACGGTGATCTGCTGCTGTTCCTGGTAGTGCTTGAGGAACTGCTGAACCTTGCGCTGCGAGACGACATCGAGTCCGATCGTGGGTTCGTCGAGCAGGAGCAGGTCGGGGCTGTGCAACAGCGCCGCGATCAACTCCATCCGCATGCGTTCTCCGAGAGACAGTTCACGAACGGGTTGTCCCACGAGGTCTCCGACTTCCAGGAGCTCGGTCAATTCGTCAAGCCGGCGGTTGAATCCGTCGGCATCGATGCGATAGATCTCCTTGTGCAGCCGAAACGACTCCTGGGCGGGCAGGTCCCACCACAGTTGGTTCTTCTGGCCCATCACCAGGGAGAATCGTCTGCGATAGGAGTTTTCGCGTTTCCAGGGGACATGTCCCAGCGCGGTCGCAGCGCCGTCCGTTGGGAAGATCAGCCCGCTGAGCAGTTTCAGCGTCGTCGTTTTCCCGGCCCCGTTGGGGCCGAGGAAGGCGACCATCTCGCCACGTTCGACCACGAAGTCGATTCCGTCCACCGCGTGAATGTTCTCGTGCTCACGGTGAAAGAGCCCCTTGACCGAAGCGAGTAGACCCTCGCGCTTGCGGAAGACCTGGTAGATCTTCGTCAGGTTGCGGACTTCAATCGCGGGCATGCCGTCGGGCGCCACGGACCGACTAGTTGCGGACCAGGCGGGCCTGCTTCAACTGCTGGATGTAATCAAGCGTGATCTGCAGGACCTCGCTGTTGTAATGGTCGTCTCGGAAGACCGGTGGTGTTCCTTCGGGCGTGGCCGGCTTCTTTTCCTTGTCCGCCTTGTTTTCCTCCAGCTCCTTGCGCAGGACGGCCTCGTTGATCGAAATCGTCTTGCGTTTCTTGCGGATGAGGAACTTGCGAATCGCCTCGCGGTCCTTGGCGAAGTCGGCATTCCCGGTCACTCGCTGGCCGCTCTTCTTCTGCAGCGTCTTGACGATCGTGTCGTTGACCAGTGAAACCGTCTTGTAGTCTGCGGGTTTGATCTTGTCGAACGGCAGGTGGTTGTCGAGCGAGCTTTCACCAAAATCCATGTGATTGATCACCGAGGGCAGGATGACATCGGAGGGGATCCCGCGTTCCTGGCTGCTGTCGCCGTTGACCCGGTAGAATTGCTGAATCGTCAGCTTCAGTGCCCCGGTCGGCTTGCGGAAGAAGTTCAGTGCCGAGCGTCGCGGACACTGCACAACGTTCTGCACGGTGCCTTTTCCGTGAGTCGTTTCGTCGCCGATGATCAGGCCCCGGCGATAATCCTTGATCACGCCGGCAAAGATCTCCGAAGCCGATGCGGACATGCGACTGGTCAGTACCACCAGTGGGCCCTCCCAGGCAATGCCGGCATCCTGGTCACGCAGTACCGAGACCGATCCATCGGGAGACTTGATGTGGACAACCGGCCCCTCGTCGATAAACAGTCCCGAAACCTCGATCGCGTCCTTGAGCGCACCGCCACCGTTGGTACGCAGATCAAGCACGACCGCGCCGATCTTGCCATCCTTGGTGAAGCCCTCCAACGCCTTGCGGACGTCACGAGCGGAGCTGCGGAAGTCGGGCAGGCCACGGCGTTCGCCATCGAAGTCGCGGTAAAATGAGGGCAACCGGATCACGCCGATGCGGTCCTTGGTACCCTTGATCCGCTTTGCGGTCTCGATGATCTTGGTGCCGACGGCCGACTCCTTCAGCTCAATCAACTGCCGGGTCAACTCGTAGACGCTCGTCTCACCGGTCTTGGCCACCTTGATCTTCAACCGGACCTTTGTCCCGGCCTTTCCACGAATCAGGCGGACGACGCGGCTGAGTTTCATCTCGACAATGTCTTCGATGTCCCCCTTGGCCTGGCCGACCCCGATGATCTTGTCACCGAGCTTCAGGCGACCGTCCTTGTGCGCTGCTCCACCGGGAACGATTTGACGCACGATCGTCATTCCGTCTTCGCTGCCCAGTGCCGCTCCGATCCCCTGCAACCGCAACCGCATGGCGATATTGAAGTCCTCGCGGGTCTGGGGAGACATGTAGCTGGAATGAGGATCAAAGCAGTGAGTCATCGACGAGAGGTACTTCTGCAGGATGTCGGACTTCTCGGTCTGTCGCTCGTTGCGGTTGAAGTTCGTGTACCGCTTGACAAGTTGCGTGCGGGCCTCGGCGAGTTTCACGTCGTCGAGTTTCTTGGCAAGCAGTTCCGCCTTGATTCGCTTTCGCCAACGCTCGTCAAGTTCCTTGATGGTCTTCGACCATGTCAGGTCATCGGGATTGGCGATGCGACTTTCGTCGAGCGTGAAATCGTGTTCGGCCTGGATGAAACGGGCAATGGTCACCAGTCGGTGCTGCAGTCGATTCAGGTAGACGCCGTGAACCTTGTAGGCAAACGCGACGTTTCCCTCCTTCAACTGGTTGTCGAGATCATTTTCGGATTCGCGGAAAATGTCGATGTCGGCCTCGGTGAAGTACAGCTTCAACGGGTCAACCGATTCGATGAATCGTTTCAGCGTCTTCCGGGAGATCTCGTCATCGATCTTCTTCTGGCTGATGTGATTGGCCTCGATCATCTGGCAAAGCGATCTGGCAGCCTCCTTGTCGTCGGGAGTCTGCTCGAACTGCTGGGCGCAGATGGTGCCACCGGCCAGAAGCAGGAGCCCCAATGCAAACGTGGTGACCACTCGCCAGGGTGTCTTGAACATTCAGATGGTCCTGTCGAAATCTGTGTCCGATGAAAAACAAGCCGTGTACGCCGCAGGCCGACAAGATCTTTCAGTCGAACCTTCACACGAAGAAATTCCCCCCGGGGATACTATCTCATCCTTGCAGGTCCGACAAGATGATCGATCGCTGGTCACTTCTCGGCTGTTCGAGTCGGCCGTGACGAGAAGGACAGACTTGTGACAAGATCACGGTCGCGACGTCCCCAGGCTTTCAGTCGAGCGGTCTCGACGGCAAACACCAGCGATGCCTGCCGCCCCGAGGAATGCGTGCACAGGTAATAGAACCAGTGCATCGGCAGTCCGTGATCGATTCCACTGGCGTTGACACGCCAGCCACGCAGGTCGGTTCTTCTTTCACCCGGTTGCAGCGATTCGATCGACACGATGTTCCGCAACCGCGGGCCCAGCGCCTTCCGGACATCCCGGACGAAATCCTCACGGCCGGTGATAGTTCCGGCGGCCACCGCGGGGACCGTCGAGAGGTTGCACTGGGCCTGGAACTGACCGCTCTCGAGACGCCTCAGGATGGCCACGTCGGCCGTCTGGTGAAACTTGTACCAGTTACGGTCATGAAACAGCCGGACCCCTCCGGGGGCTTCCAGCGACAGTCGCAGTTGCCCGGCCGTCGGCTGTTTCGGGCATGAGGTGACCACGGCGGGTTTCAGTCGGATCGCCTGTCCGGCGAGTTCACGTTGGATCGAGATTCTTGCGACGATTTCCAGTCCGGGACTGACCGGGCCGGCCTGGCGATGTTCTTCGAGAACGATCTTGGCACTTTTCAGGAAACCACGTCGATGATCGAATACGACTGTTCCGTTGATCGTGACCCGTGAATCGGCGCCACCGACGGCTCCCTCGACGCTCCCTTCCAGGGAGATCTCGGCTGTGGTTTCGGTCACCGCGGTGATTTTTCCCTTCAAGATGCCACGACTGACTGCCTCCAGTCCACTGACCAGCGGCAGTGTCCAGGTGCCGGCGGTCCAGGCGTGGTCGAGCGGTACCCGGCCGACGGGCAGGGCACCGATCAATCCCAGTGGATCCGTCGGGACCGCTAACAAATCGACCTCGTCGGCCGTCAGTGTCCCTTCGAGAGAAAAATGTCGCAGCCCGGTCGGAATCCCCTCCGAGACGATCGTTTGGCGCGTGCTCCGCAACGACATCTTCGTGGTCCGTCGATCGACCTGGACGCTGGAGCGGGCATCGGCGAAGAGCCGGACAGCACGAAGTGACCCGTGAAACTCGCCTCGTGGCGGCAACCGCCGTGTCTGCCACGTCAGCTCAGCGGTGCTTCGCAGCGGCAGCGGCACGACGCGGTCGGCTCCGACCGGTGCCAGGATCCGGCCACGGACACTCAGCCGGGTGCTGACATCCAGGACCCTCTCGGGCCGAGGATCCTCGACCAGTCGGATTTTCTTTTCGGTCTCGGCCGCCGAAACCGTGGTGACCAGCACGATGATGAGGCCAATCGAGCCAAGGCTCCCGCGGTATTTCGCGGTGGTCTCGTGACGAGTTTCAGGTCGTGTCATCTTCGATCCCTCCCTGGATCGATGATCCGGCTCGATTGCGTGTCAGTCCTTGACGAGCGAGGTTTCCTGTTCGGAGCGAGAGCATTGCCGTGCCGTCTGGACCAGGCCGTCGACATCCAGCCGGTGCAACGCCAGTAATTCGTCGCGATCTCCGTGTTCGATGAAATCGTCAGGGAGTCCACAACGGTGTAGCGAACGCGTGTCGAGTCCCGCATCGACGGCGGATTCGATCGCAGCGGACCCGAACCCGCCGATGAGAATATTTTCCTCGACGGTGATCACAAATCCGGTTTCGTCGAGTGCCTGCGCGAGCCTGTCGATGTCAAAAGGCTTGACGAACCGGGCGTTGATCACGCCGACGTCCAGTCCAAATTCGTCTCGAAGCCGATCGGAGGCCGCGACACAGTTGCCCAGGAGTGTTCCGCAGACCAGGAACATCCCGTCACGGCCCCAGCGAAACACTTCGCTGCGGCCCAGCTCGATCGCTTTGGCGTCTCGCGGGATGTTCTCGGCAGTCGCTTTCGGGTATCGGAGAGCGACCGGACCGTCGTGATCCAGGGCAAATGCCAGCATTGCCTTGGCATCGCCCGCATCGCCGGGGGCCATCACGGTCAGGCCGGGGAACGGTCGGAGGTAAGAGTGGTCAAAGACTCCGTGATGAGTGGGGCCGTCGGGGCCGCACAGGCCTGACCGGTCCAGACAGAAGGTGACAGGCAGCCCCTGCAGGGCGACCTCCTGGAAGATCTGGTCAAAGCTGCGTTGCAGGAAAGTACTGTAGATGGCCGTTACCGGCTTCAACCCGGCCTTGGCCATCCCGGCAGCAAATGCCACCGCGTGGCTCTCGCAGATTCCCGTGTCAAAGAAGCGATCCGGAAAGTCATCGCGGATTCGGTCGAGCTTGTTTCCGGCACACATCGCTGCGGTCAATACGACAACTTTCGGGTCCGCCGCCATCGCCGCGTGGATCGTTTCGCTGACGACGTTGGTGTAGGTCGGTGATGAACCGGAGTTGACCGAGACGACCTGGTTGTCTTCGTTCCTCTGGAAGGGAGCGGGCGTGTGGAATCGGACCGGATCCTCGCTGGCGGGCTTGAACCCGTGGCCCTTTTCGGTGAAGACGTGCAACAGCACCGGCCCACGAACGTTCTTGACCATCTCCAGGTAGCGACGCAGTGCAAACAGGTCGTGTCCATCGACGGGCCCGATGTAGCGGAAACCGAGTTCCTCGAAGAACATTCCCCCGTGCAGGAATCCCTTGACCGCGTCCTTGAAGCCGCTGAGGATGCTCTCGACCGGTTGGCCAACCAGTGGGACCTTGTTGAGGAAGGACTGGATGTCCCGTTTGAGGCCATCGTAGAACGGGGCCGTGCGGGCCTTGTCGAGAGTGGCGGCCAATCCACCGACTCGTGGGCAGATGCCCATCTTGTTGTCGTTGAGAATGAGCAGGACATCCTTTTTCAGGCCGGCCGCGTTGTTCATGGCCTCGAAGACAATTCCCGAAGGCAGGGCGCCGTCGCCGATGACGGCTACGGCGCGACGGTCCTGTTCACCCTGGTGGTCGTCGCCGATCTTCAGGCCCAGCACGGTCGAGAGGCTCGCGCCGGCGTGGCCGGTCATGAACAGGTCGTAATCGCTTTCCTCCGGGTTGGGGTAGCCCATCAACCCGCCACGCTGTCTCATCGTCTGGAATTCCGCAAACCGGCCGGTCAGCAGCTTGTGAGGATAGATCTGGTGCCCGGTGTCCCAGATCAACCGGTCGCGACGAAAGTCATAGACCAGGTGCAGGGCGATGGCGAGTTCCACGACGCCGAGGTTGCTGGCGAAATGGGCGGTGCGGTCCGACACGACCGAGCACAACACCTCGCGGATTTCGTCGGCGAGCGTCAGCAACTGGTCGTCACTGAACTCGCCAAGCTGCGTGGGCGATTCCAGGCGGGGCAGTAACTCGAGTTCCATCATCAATGATCTCTCTCGATGATGAAGCCGGCCAATGTCACCAGGGGGGTCGCGGTGTCGCCCAACGGCGCCAGGGCCTCGCAGGCTCCGGCGATATACCGCGCAGCCATGTCCCGACTCTCCTCCACGCCCACCAGTGCCGGGTACGTCCACTTGCCCAGTTCCGCGTCACGTCCGCCGGCCTTTCCGGTCCGGCTGGCATCACCGACAACATCGAGCAGATCATCGGCCACCTGGAACGCCAGTCCGATCTGCTGCCCGAAGTGCCCCAGTTGCCTGCGAATGTCGTCGTCGGCTCCGGCGACAATCGCTCCCAGTTCCAGGCTGCAGGCCAGCAACCTCCCGGTCTTTCTCAGGTGAATTGCGTCCAGGAGGCGGATTGGCTCTTCGAGGTCATCGGGGGCGGCGTCACTGGCTTGCAGATCGGCCACCTGCCCGCCGACCATGCCCTCGCTGCCGGCCGCTGCGGCCAGGACACGGCAGCATTCGGCCGCTGCCGTCTTCTCGGAAACCTCGCTCGCCAGGATCTCGAAGGCACGAGTCAACAGGGCATCGCCGGCCAGGATCGCCATGGCGTCACCAAAGACCACGTGGCTGGTCGGTTGTCCTCGACGCAATTCGTCATCGTCCATCGCTGGCAGGTCGTCATGGATCAGGGAATACGTGTGAACCATCTCGATCGCACATGCGGCGGGTAAAGCCGCGGAGGGATGTTCACCACAGGCCTCGGTGGCCAGCAGCACCAGGATCGGTCGCAGTCGCTTGCCACCAGCCATCAGGCTGTACTGCATGGCCTCACGCAACCTCGACGGTGTCTCGCTGCCTGACGGGAGCGACTCGGCCAATGCCGCCTCGACCATCGGGCGGTACTGGTCGAGCAACTGTTTGGCGGACATCGTTTGAGTTGGCATCGAGAACAGGCCGGAAGACACGGGGGACGGGCTATTCTAGTCGCAGCCGTCGGGGTGGAGAATAGCAACAGGCTTCAGGTGGTGCCGGTGGCCAACTGCAACCCGATCCGGCATGCCTGCAGGTAACTCTCGACGTGCAGTGATTCGTTGACGGTGTGGATATCCTGCTGGCCGCAGCCCAGTGTCACCGTGGGGATGCCGTGGTCGAACATCCAGTTGGCGTCAAGTCCTCCATTGGAGATTCGAATACCGGACTCCCGGCCGATCGATTCAACGGCAGCCAACGCCGTCTGCACACAGGGTTCGTTTTCCGACATCACGAAGGATTCGTACTTCAGGGTTGCCTCGAATGTAATCCGGGCCGTCTTCCCGGCCGTGTTGCGGAGTTGTCCGGCCGCTTGCCGAAAGGCTCGTTCGAAGGCGTTCACGATCTTGCGTCGAAATTTCGGATCGTGGCTCCTCGCTTCGGCTTTCAATCTCAGGTGTGGGGTGACCACGTTGGTGGCATCGCCGCCGTTGACAATTCCCACGTTGCTGGTGCCCCGCTGCCGACCTTTTTCGATCAGGCCATGCCAGCCGTTGCGGGTCAGGTCGGCGATCGCCAGGCTGGCCACCGCGATCGCGTTGACGCCTTCCTCGGGGTGGCCCCCGGCGTGGCTGGCAATGCCGTCGATGGTCACGTCGATGCTGTAATCGCCTGTCGCCCCCAGCACGGCCAGGCCCGGGTCTCCTCCATCCCAGTTGAAACCCATCGCCGGTCGGCCGAGCTTCGAGATGCTGACGAAGCGAGCACCGTAGAGACCGATCTCCTCCTGGACGGGGAAGAAGAGAGTCAGGGGAGGGTGGGGGAGTTCCTGTCTGAAGATCTCCAGGACAGCCGTGAGGACGACACAGGCTCCGGCGCGGTCGTCACCGCCGAGACCTGTCGTCTTGTCGCGGGACTGAATGAACGCTCCGCGGCGAACGGGACGGCAGCCGACACAGAGAGGGACCGTGTCGACGTGTGCCATCAGCAGTCGGCGGGGCGCCCGCTGACTGCCCGGCAACTTGACGATCAGGTTGCCCACTTGACCGCCGGCTGGACTGCGGCGGTTGGCACCGTCGTGGCTGATCGCCGCGGCCGGAATACCGGCCTTCCTGAGTTTTCCTGTTATCGCCGCGGCCACCTGGGCCTCCTCTCCACTCTTGCCGGGGATCGCCATCAACTCGGTGACCAGGTCGACGGCGGCGGAGGAATCGATCGAATGCGGGACAGAAGGTGTTGGCATCGGAGCATCTCGGCTGGATGGTCGGGAACCACGGTTGTGCCGCGGGCTTGCCAGTTTCGGCGACGGCGTTCACGATGACGGTCCCGATGGCAATGCCGCCTACCTTACCGCCTTCTGCCTGAATCACAATCGACGATGACCCCACGACCTGCCGATGGCCCGTTGGATTGTCACCCGGCCGATGCCGCCGAGCGGGAGGCCGCGTTTGGGAATGTCCACGAGGTGTGGGGCGGGGGGCTACCGATCGAAGAATACCTGGCGTGGCGATTGAATTCGGCAACCCACGCACGAGCCTGCTGGTATGTCGGTTGCCGGGAAGGTCGGGTCGTGACGTCACTGGGAGCCTATCCGATTGCGGTGCAGGCCAACGGGGCCAGGTTCGAAGGGTACTCCATCGGAGCGGTTCACACCGTTCCCGATTCGCGGCGGCGCGGATATGCGGCCGAGTTGATGGCCTGGGTCGAGAAGCACCAGGCGCGGCAGGGAGCAAAGATCGGGTTGCTCTACTCCGACATCGAACCGTCGTACTACGCCCGGATGGGGTATCGGTTGTGCGAGTCCTACGAGGGATGGATCACACCGGAGGCCGTCTCGTCAGCGGCTGGCCCGCTGGTGAGGTTCTCGCCCGGCGAGCAACTCGAGCAACTCGCCGAGCTTTACCGCCGCGGCCAGTTGCAACGCCGGATCTGGATTGAACGCGATCGAGCCTATTGGGACTGGATCTGTCGCCGGTACCCGAAGCACGAGTGGTACTGGTGGATGAAAGACGGTCAGGCGGGAGGCTACGTGCAGGTGGCGGCGTCAGACCCGGAAATACGGCTCGTCGATTGGGGGTTGGAAAGTGATGCCGATGAAGCCGCCTTCTGGGATTCGATCATCAACTGGGCCAACGGGCGGGGCGTGGCCCGTGTCGGTGGTTGGTTGTCACAGACCGAGGTGACCCAGGCGCGGTTCGAGATCCAACCGCGCATCCGGGAACTGACGATGATCAAACCAATTACCGACGAAAACGTCTGGGACGAGGAATTCGTCGGCGACGCGGCCTGGTTTCTGGAATGTGACCACGTCTGAACTCGACTCTCTACTTCTTTAACAATCGGAACCGGCCACTCTTCTTATCGCGACCGATGGCCGTCGAGTTATAGACACACTGGTAGACGACGTTCTTAAAGTTCTTGGCCTTGGTCTTGTAGCCCGATTCAGAGACCTTCGAGACCAGCTCTTCGAGTGTATGGCCAGCCGAGTGTGCCTCGAGAATTTTATTGACGACCACGGCGAGCGACTGGACATTTTTTGGCCGTTTTCTGCGGATTCTCTGACGACGGGGGTTTGGCGAAGCGGGGCCCTGGAGTGAGGACAGTTCTTGTTCGACAGCATTAAGTTCAGTCTGTAACGACGTCTTCTTGTTTGCCAGCTGTGTTACGCGATCTCTCTTGGTCGCCAATAGTTTCTCTAACTCGACGACAGAAAAATCAGCAAGTTTCTGCTTTGCCATGGTTTTCCTTTCTGGAAAGGCATTAAATACCTGACTAAGAATTGAGCCATGAACGATAGTTGGCCATTCTCGTGGCGTCAATCAACTCAATTTAGAGCGTACTGTACCCGCCGTCGAGAACCGACGGTTGCTACAGGAACAGATACAGGTCGTCGTAGCCGTTGCTGAACAGGTCTTGTGACTCGCGGTGGTTGTGGTTACCATCCCGCGTCCCGTCGAGAGTCGATGTCTCTCTGCTTCGACGGCCAACAGGGATGGACCCCGTCGTGAGACTTCTGAGACTGATCCAAACCGTGGTTTCATCCATTGCTCGGATGACCCGGACGCTTCTGCAGGCGACACTGCTGCTGCTGGTTTTGCTGTGCGTGGTGGAAGTGGGGGTCCGCCTGTTTGAAGGACCGGAGGGTGAAGCGAGCACGCTCGACGGAGAGCGCGAGTACCTTGCGCCCTCGTGGACGTCCGGGCAAAGGCTGAAACCGTTGGTGCGGTGGAAGATCCAGGATGGGCAGGGCCTGGCCGAGGTACGGACAAACAGTCTGGGGCTGCGGGGGACCGAGCCGGTTGTACCGAAGCCGGGTGGTGTCTTTCGTGTTGTTTGCCTGGGTGATGAACGCGTGCTCGCTGCCGATGTGTCGCGGGAGCAGACTTTCTGTCACCGCTTGCAGGAGCTGCTGCAGCAACAAACCGGTCGCCGTGTCGAGGTGATCAACGCCGGGGTGCCGGGTCACTGCCCGCTGTTGAGCCTGTTGCAGGTCCGTCATGGCTTGCTGTCATTGGATGTCGATCTGTGGGTCTTGACCTTCGACATGAGTGACGTGGCCGATGATTATCGCCTGCGACCCCGGTTGATCGTCGATGGCCGGGGCCGGCCGCTGGCATGCCCGCACCCGTCGTTGCAGGGCGGACCGGCCAACGCCTGGCAACAGATGTGCCGACGATTCCGGCTGGTCGATTGGAGTAGCCGCCGACTTGGACGGCTGTGGACACAGACGTTCCTGGAGTCTCCGGGGGGAGATCCGGGCAGCCGGCAGGGGCAATACGCGTGGCTTGCCAAGGATCCTCCCGACTGGACCGTGCATGTTCAACAGGCTCTCGACCCGATCCGTGATCTGTTCCGGCTGTGCCGGAAGCGATTGGTCGTTGCCGCCTGTCCTGCGCCTTGGCAGATTGGAACTGACGAAACAAGGCAAGCGGAGGTTCGATTGCGGATGGGGGTGCCCCCCGATGCGGTCTTTTCCAGTGACGCTCCGTTTCGAATCGTCGCTGACTTCACCAAACGACATGGGATTCCCTCCTGTGACATGTCGATGGACTTTCACGCTGCATCGAAGGAAAAACCCCTGTTCCAGGAGAAACGTCCCGAACTCAATGCCCAGGGGCATGCCCTGGTCGCCCGATTATTGGCGGCCCGATTGACCAATGGTCAGACCGCATTGCTGGAGTCCCCGGCCGAATCGACCGGACAACAACCCGTGCGGCCGGTGTCGATTGAGCGCCGTGATCGGGCTTCAAGAGGAGGGCGTTGAGCTGGTTGGCGGGTCTTGACGGGTTTCCGAGGGTGCGGGATACTCCACCCCTACGGTGGCGAACGGCCGGGTCCGAGTCGTCGTAACAGGTGAAACCGGAGCTCCTGCGGTCGGAATCGATGGACGATCTGAAACAGTACGCTCTGACGCTGGCCACCCAGGCCCGCCAGGCCTCACGCCGGCTCGGCGGGATCGACGGTGGGCAGCGCAATACCTGGCTGGCACGGACTGCGGAGTTGCTGGTCGAGAACGGCTCGGTCTTGACCGAGGCCAACGAACGGGATCTCGTGGTGGCCTCCGAGAACGGATTGAGCGGTGCAGCTATCGATCGGCTGCGGCTGACCAGTGATCGATTGGCGGCGATGGTGACGGCCTTGCAGGAGATCGCTGCGTTGCCTGATCCGGTCGGCGAGGTCATCGAATCCAATGTTCGGCCCAACGGCCTGTTGGTCACGAGGGTACGTGTGCCGCTGGGCGTGGTCTTTTTCATCTTCGAGTCACGCCCGAACGTGACGATTGATGCGGCTGCCCTGTGCGTGAAAAGCGGCAACGCGGTCATCCTGAGGGGCGGCAAAGAAGCCATCCACAGCAATCGGGCGTTGTACGAAATTCTGGTCGAGGCCGCCCGAGAGTGTGGTTTGCCGTCCGGGGCGGTGCAGCTGGTCGATACGGTTGATCGCGCCGCCGTCGGCGAGTTCCTGGCGCTGGGATCACTGATCGATGTCACGATTCCGCGGGGCGGAAAATCGTTGATCGAGCGGGTTGCCGCGGATGCGACGATGCCGATCATCAAGCACTTCGACGGGATCTGTCACGTCTTCGTCGATCGTGCGGCAGATCTCGAAATGGCCAGGCGGATTGTCGTCGACAGCAAGTGCCAGCGACCGGGAGTCTGTAAC
>Ga0163108_10001566_pt1 | contig 16711 bp, 12 predicted proteins | sample Fk1155metaG_FD_109644 | JGI IMG/M metagenome (GOLD analysis project Ga0163108, IMG submission 109644) | Marine microbial communities from the Central Pacific Ocean - Fk160115 155m metaG | ecosystem: Environmental > Aquatic > Marine > Oceanic > Photic zone | place: The Central Pacific Ocean...
GGATCGTCGGGAACCATGCCCAACTCGAGATTGGGTCCACCGGGACGGGCCTTGTAGAAGGGTTCGCCGCTCCGCGCTGCCACACCGGGATGCCGGGTCTTGTAGAACAGGGAAATCGTGTAGTTGGTTTCCGGCTTGACCGTCACCACGGTCTGCCAGTAGCCCAGGCCAGACGAGTCCTTCGTGAGAATGGCAAGCGCTCGATTGCTCTTGTAGCCGGGGGTAGCCCAGGTCATCTCGGCAAAGTGTTTCCCGATTCGGCCCGGGCTGAAACCCGCCGGCCGATCGCCGTGCTTCGCATCGGCAGTTTCCAGGTCACCGTTGACCAGGAGATTCACCGGGGCTGCCGTGACAGCCGGCATCAACACGGCAGTCCACAGCATCGCGAACACCAACAGAACACCTGGTGAGATGATCCGGAAAAATGGGGGCTGGTTTGACATGGCGGGTGTGACACCCCATTGCGAATTGTGCAGACGTTGTTGACCGGTTTTCGTCCCTCGGCCGTATCTCTCCCGGATCACGGCCACGGTGTGGATGTTACCATCATCACCATCGCCTGATCAGCATGCACGCGATGGACAGGGACGCGGGTCCTGTTGATCGTGATCTCGGGGGCCCAGGAGCGACCGACGATGACCTGTCTCGCGAGCTTTCCCGTCTCAGGGGATTGTGTTGGAATGGCCACATGGTCGCTGCGGGCGGCACGACGCTCCAAGGACCAGTACCTGACCACAAATGAGGAAGTCACCATGCCCCTGCGTTGGTTTGCGACGTGTGCCGGTTCGGTTCCGATCCTGTTTTGCCTGGTGATCGTCGCCACGGGGAAGGCTCCGGCCGAAGCCCCGCCCACCGTGACGACCGCTGATGTCGAGAAGATGATGACATCACTCTCGAACTGGGGTCGCTGGGGAAAAGACGATGAACTGGGCACGCTGAACCTGATCACTCCGAAAAAGCGAAAGCAGGCTGCCGCGCTTGTTCGCTCGGGAGTGTCAATCTCGATGGCCCACGATGCCGTCAAGGTCAAGATGGACGACTCGACCGCTTTCGAACACGAGGTCACCCTGGGCGCCAACAGCGGTGACGTCGGCGGAGCCGGCGATCGCTATGCCGTGCAATACCACGGCTTCACCCACACCCACATCGATGCCCTGTGTCACATCTTCTACAAGGGCAGGATGTACAACGGGTTCTCTTCCGATCTCGTCAAGCGGACCGGCGTCGGCAAGTTGTCGATCAACCGGGTCAAGAACGGCATCTTCACCCGGGCAATCCTGATGGACATGCCGGCACTGTTTGGCGTCAGGTTTCTGTCCGGCAAGCAGGCAATCTATCCCAAGCACCTGGAGGCCTGGGAAAAACGGGCCGGCATCAAGGTACAGCCCGGCGACGCACTGCTGATCCATACCGGTCGCTGGACCCGCCGCAATGTCGAGGGAGCGTGGAAGATCATGCAGGACTCGGCCGGGCTACACGCTTCGTGTCTGCCCTGGCTGAAAAAACGGGACGTCGCCCTCATCGGCAGCGACCTGGCCCTGGACGTGATGCCCTCGGGAATCAAGAAGTTCGAACTGCCGGTCCACTGTGTGGTGATCGTCAGCATGGGAATGTGCATCCTCGATGTCCTCGACTTCCGAGCGATCGCCCGGGAATGCCGCCAGCGAAAACGCTGGGAATTTCTGCTGACGGTTTCGCCGCTGGCCGTGGAAGGTGGCACCGGATCGCCGGTCAACCCGATCGGGACGTTCTGATCGGGAACACAGCAAGAGGGAAAAGGCAACACAAGCCGACGGGGAACATCGAATGCGAAAACTGAAGATCCTGGGCCTGGCCATCACGGTCATGGTGACCCTCGTCGTCACATTCTACGTGGTGGAGAATGTGCGCGGCCGCAGGACCTGGGAGAACTTCAGACAAGAGTGGGAAGCCAAGGGCGAGGTGTTCGACTTCGACCACGTGATCCCCAAGGCACCACCTCCGGAAAAGAACTTCGCCCTCATCCCGCTGTTCCAGCCCCTGTTCGCAAACGAACCCGGCGAGCCGGAACGTCAACGGGCCGACAAATTGCTGGAAATGGAAGGCGACCGGCCCTCGTTCGGGAAGTGGCAGTTGGCACAACCGGTTGATCTTGTCGCGTGGCAGAAGTTCTTTCGGGAACAGGAAGGCTGGCCTCACCCGGAAAAGGCAGGACGACCGGCAACAGATGTCCTGCTGGCACTGGCCCGCTTTGAAGCCACGATGACCGAACTGGCTCAGCAGGCCAGTCAACGGCCCCTGTGCCGGTTTCCGATCAAGTACGAGGACACGATCGCGGCATTGCTGCCTCACCTTAACCCCTACAGGAATTGTGTTCGCGGTTTCACTCTCAGGTCGCTGGCTCACCTGGCCAATGACGATACGGAAGCCGCTCTGGCCGACATCCGTATGGGCCTGTTTCTTGCAGAGAGCATCAGGGACGAGCCCTTGTTGATCAGCCAACTGGTCCGCATTGCCTGCCTGGAACTGGTCCTTCAACCCGTCTGGGAAGGGCTAAAGGACCATCGATGGAAACCCGAACAACTCGTCACCATCGCAAGGCACTTGACTGGCATTGATCTCCTGGAAGGCTACCGGATATCCATTCTCGGCGAGCGTGACATGATCAACCTGGTAATTCGCCAGATCCTCAATGAGTCCAGCAAGGCACAGTCGGCCGTCGAGGGGCTTTCCGCTGCCACGGCCAGCCCGAGTCAGTGGAAAATCACCCTGAGGCTGGTTCCTTCAGGCTGGTGGTATCAGAGCCAGAAGCGTCTCAACGAGATTCACTTGACGTTCACCCAGCGAATCGTCGACACCAACGCTCGCCGCATCAATCCAGCCATTGCCGAGAAACTGCGGAAACGAATCGGCGATCTCCACGGCCCCACCGGTGCCTCCTTTGACATTCTGGCCAAGTTGGTGATCCCGGGACTCGAAAAGGCAGTCCCAGTCATCGGCCGAACCCAAACCAGTGTCGATCATGCACGGATTGCCTGCCTGCTGGAGTTGCACAAGACAGAGCACGGCACATACCCCGCACGATTGGCCGACCTGAAATCGCCCCTGCCCAGCGACCCCTACAACGGCAAGGATTATGCTTACAACCTCGCCCCCCAGGAACGGTTCGTGCTGTATGGAATCGGCTGGAACCAGAAAGATGATGGTGGCAGGTTGGTCCTGAAAACAAACAGCCAGAACCTGAACCTCGAGGAAGGTGACCTCGAGTGGCGTTATGAACCCGTGAGTTCTCCGGGGCCACAGAAATAGGCTCCGATTCTCTGCTCCCCGTCTTGACAGGCCGCCCACCCTATGAGCTCCCGCTGGTTTCTGGTTGTCGCCCTGTGCGGCCTGATCGACGGCATGTCATCAACCGCCGATGCGGAACCCCCCCCCATGGGTTGGGGCGACTTCTCGTGTTTCGGCACCACGGTCGTCAAGACACAGCACGTCGACCGCCTGGCGTCCGAGCGACCGCTGCTCGACATGCAGCAACTGCTCGACACGGACACGCTGGGCATCAAGGTCCTCAGCAAGTGGCACGTCGTCGAAGGCGACGTGCCCACCCGCCAGAAGCTGCTCACGATCCGGGTGGGAGAACTGGTGCCGGGCAAAGAATACCGTGTCCCGGTCCGCATGATTGTTCCTCTCGATCGAAAGGCGAAGGGGTTCCACCTCACCGGCGGACACCAACTGGCCCGAATCCGCCGGGACGCCCGGCCACGGGGAGTGGAAAGAGAACTGCTCAGGGGCGGAGTCGGCCTGGTCCACACCATCGTCCAGGTCCTGGCCCAGTCCGGGCAGGCCGAACTGGGCCGGGCCGCCGACGAACGATTCATCAAGACACTCGATCCACGGCATTCGATCCAGTACTGGGGCTGGCCGGCCACCCTGATTCGAGCGGTGACGGCAGCCCACGCGGAAAAACAGCATTTCCAGGTCGGCAAGATCGCCCTCTCGGGTGCGTCCAAGAACGGCGCGTCGCCCTCGGCCGCAATCCTCCACGACAAGCGGATGACCGCCCTGCATTCGTCGGTCGCACCGATCTGGGATTCCCCGTTGCGACTGTGTGACCGGAGGGCCTGGGATCAGCTGCGAGCAGAAAACCTGCGGTATGTACAAGAACTCAAGAAAGACGATCCCACGATCAACACACGACGGCTCCTGAATCACAGGTTCCTGGGCGGAACCTTTGGTCCCGTCTACAACGCCCAGGCGCTGGCGGCCGGACATGACTGGAACGATCTACAACGACTGGCCCGTCGAATGGCAGACCACGTCTTCGTTGCCAGGCACCTGCCGGCCCTGAAAGCACGCAAGGTCGACCTGTATTTTCACCCGGGCACACACGATTTCGTCGCCTTCGACATGGCCTGGGGCGGCCGACACCATCCCCGAGTCCCCGTCTATCTCAGGGTCAATTCCGGCCATGGAAAAAGAGCCGACCATCCGGCCCACGAGAGGGACGAGCAGAACAAGGCGGCGTTCTTGTTGCGGCATTTCTTCGATGGCGTCGACCCGCTGCTGGAACCACCGTCGGTAAAGACCCGCGTCGAGAAACGACGCTTGCTGGTCAGCGTGTCCTTCAAGCCCGGATCCCGGGCCGAGACCGGTCGCATCTGCTGGATGTATGACCGGGCTCCCGATGGCAGCGCGGCATACATCCGTGAGCCGTTTCCCCGCGATCAATGGAAGGAGATGACCTTCGACAGGGAAACCAATACCTGGACGGCGACAATCGACCTCAAAACCGACGCTTCACGCGTCGATTTCTTCAGCAACCACCGCAAGACGATCAGCTACCGGTCCGTGAATTACGCATCCTATATTTCGAGTCCCTACACTCGGGTTTCTCTGCCGAACCGCTGATCCGCGGCAAAACCGCCACCAGCCAGGGCACTGTCTTCACGGCGCCGGTTTGACTCGCACCAACTTCATGATCCGGCCCGAGACGTTCCAGTCCTGTACATAGAGGTTGCCGTTCTTGTCCCAGTAGGAACCGTGCGTTCCACTGAAGATGCCCTCGATCCAGTCTTTTTGGGGAACATTGAAGTTCACCCGCTTGCGGGGATCGGCGTTGTGGCCGAGAACCGCGATGATCGTGTTGCTCTTGTCCAGGATCACCAACCGTCCGTGCAGATCCGGTACCGCGACGAAGTCTCCCTGGACCGCGGCCGATGTGGGCATCCCCAGGCCCGTTATGATTTCGGCGATGAATTTCCCCTCGAGGCTGTAATGCACCAACCGCCCCTTGGGCTGGTGGTTGCGATCACAGACCAACAGCCGCGGCGGATCATAACGGGTGTCGAGCGTCATGCCGTGAGCGGTGTTGAATTGCTTGAGACCGTTGCCCTTGGATCCGAAGTGCATCAGGTACTTGCCGGTCTTGTCGAACTTGAAGATGTGGTTACTCGCATAGCCGTTGGAGAGGATGATGTCTCCATTGGGAGCCACGGTGATCGCCGTCGGGTTGAATCGCTTCAGTTTCAGACCCGATTCCTCGGGAAAGGGCAGCTTCAGAACGATGTCGCCGGTCACCGAGTGAAACTTGATCCCCTCGGCGTCGGCGTTGCGTGCCGCATAAATGAACTCGCCGTCGGCTTCCTTGCGAATCTCCAGGTCATGGATGTTCGAGTACTTCTTGCCCAGGAATTTGCGGACCACCTTGCCGTCCGGGGAAAACACGTACACCCCACGGTTGGCACTGGTGTAAATGTTGCCCGCCCTGTCGATGACCACACCACCGTGGGTCGGCCCCAGCACGGATTTTCCGTTCGCGTCAAGGCCCCAGCCCGGGACCGTGTCGAAGGTCATCAGCCCGCAACCCATCCGCACCGGCTCGGTCTTTTCTGCCCCCGAAACCGTCAACGTAAGACCCAACGCGATCACAACAGCGATAGGAACCGAACAGCTTCTCATGATCTGAACTCCTGGTTGTTTGTTTGCCATTGATTCACCAGACCCGTTTCGAGGTCCGTGATCAAACCTGCAGTACCACGCCCGAAAAAGACGAGCCACGGAAAACCCATCTTCCGGTTGCAGGATCTGCAATTCAACCAATCGAACCCCGAGTTTTCGGATCGCCCGTCCCGCAACCGGATGATTCGTCTTACCCGCCGCGGTTGATGAGGAACGATTGCAGTCGATGTGATTCGGTCATCTTGAGCTTTTGATGGGATCGACGTAGGCTGACGCGGGCGGCACGGGTTTGCAGCGATAGACCAGCCTGGACCACGTTGTTTGAGGGATCCGACCATGAGAATTCAATCGACCACCGTCCTGCTCATCGCTTGCCTGTTCACCGCCGGGCTGACTTCTCTGTCGAGTGGGTCGGCAGCGAAACCCGCAGTCGACACCGACAACCGTCGACCGCGGATCATCCATGTCCCCAGGGACCACGCTCGGATCCAGGCAGCGATCGACGCTGCCAAGAACCGGGATACCGTCCTGGTCGCCCCCGGCATCTATCGTGAACACCTTCGCCTGCAGGGCAAACAGATCACGCTGGCCTCGCGATTCCTGACCAGCCGCGACGAGAAGGATGTTCGACGAACGGTACTTGACGGTTCGCCCTCGCAGAACAAGAAAACCACGCGTGGCAAGACGTTGATCACGGTGGCGCGGGACGTGGGTCCCGGGACCCGGATCATCGGCTTCACCATCAAGAATGGTGACGACGGGATCAGCTGTACCGCGAAGATCGAAATTTCACACAATTATTTCACCAACAACGGCGACGCTATCGACTACGAAAGTGGCGGCGGCATCTGTCGAGCCAACACCTTCGAGAAGAACGGCGATGACGCCGTCGATCTCGACGGGCCAACCGAAGCCATCATCGAAGACAACGTGATCCGCAACAACGGAGATGATGGAATTGAAATCCGCCTGCACAAATACGCCGGCAAGATGCTCAACATCCTCATCCGCCGCAACCTGATCATCGGCAGCGGCGAAGACGGCATCCAGATCATCGATTACCCCGACAAGTCCAATCGTGTCATCCGCATCGAACGCAACGTGATTGCCGGCACACGCATGGCGGCGATCGGCTGCATGGCGAACGGGAACACCAGAGAGAATTACGAGGCCGCCAATATTCCGGAGCGGATCGAGGTAATCAACAACACGCTGATCGATAACCACTACGGCATCACCGGAGGCGACTCGCTGCTGGCCTTGAACAACGTGATCGCCGGCACGAAAATGACCGCCCTGAAACAGGTCGATGGCAACTCCGTCCTGGCATTCAACCTGCTGTGGAACAACACCGTCGACAACCAGGGAAGCCACCTCGTGGCAAACTCGACGATTGCCAGGGATCCCAGGCTCGACGGCAAATATCGCCCTGGAAGCAACAGCCCCTGCATCGATGCCGGGACGAGTCTCTACAAGAAGGCGGGGGCTGTCTTGCTGAAGATTCCCCGAACCTCGTTCATCGGCAAAGCGCCCGATCTTGGAGCGTTCGAACTTTCTCGCTGAGAGAGACCCAATCAGCCCGCCGCCGGGTTCTCTTCCGGAGGCTTCACGCCCCCGCCTGGAACTCCGCCCGGCGATGTCGGTTGGCCTTTCCGGCGACGCCGGGAAACCGGCGGCGTCAAACTGGTAAGCCAGGTCCGCTGTGGGGAAAACACGTAGCAGTCTGAACTGTCAAAATAACCGCATTGAAAGTGCTCCAAGGCTACCCCCGACCTGGTCGAGAGCATGACGGCGTAACAAAGAATCTGGAGACCGGCGAATCGTTCACGAGCCGCATTGGGCTTGTAGTCCCAAACCCAGACCTTGCCAGCCTCGACTGCCACCAGGTCGATGTGCCCGGAAAGTGGCCCGTCCTCTTCGGTGAGTTCCGACCAGTCGGAATACTCGTCGGGGTGCGCCCAGACCGGGATTTCAACAGCGACCGTGTCGGCATCGGTCTGCAACATGTAGGCCTGAACACGTGAATGGGCCGTGTCTTCCAGATCGGCCATGACGTCAAGCCCCAGTGCCGCATCACGACAGCGGCGATGATCGTGACTCTCGGCCAGTTCTATCGGGCAGTCGTACTTCAGCTTCGAAGACCGTGGCCCACGGAAAAACACGTCCTCCGGGCAGCTCGAGTGAACCTCCTCCAGGAACTTCCCGAGTGGTTGCAGCACGCCAGTACAGAGCTGCTCGATCTTCTCGGAGTGCGTCTCCAGCCGGTACGGTTGCGGATGTCGGAACAGGGTTGATCGCATCATTGTCACCTGGAATGGTTCCCGCGTTCGGCCCTGGCTTCTGTTCGACCATCGCGACCAGTCTCCAATGAGCGGCCACAAGGTTCAAGCGATTGGCTGCGTCTTACTGCGATGAAAGCGGATTTTTGGTTGCATGGTTGGACCGGCCCGCCAAACGAGACATGATTGCCACTGTATTGACGGTTTCATTGAAAGGCGGCCATTGATCCTGCATGTCGACATGGATGCCTTCTACGCATCCGTTGAACAGCGCGACCAGCCGCAGTTGCAGGGCCAGGCGGTCATCGTGGGCGGGACACCGGAAGGGCGGGGCGTGGTTGCCGCGGCGAATTACCAGGCCCGCAAGGCCGGCGTTCATAGCGCGATGCCCGCGGCACGAGCGAAAAGATTGTGCCCCGAGGCCGTCTTTCTTCCTTCCCGGCTGGATCGTTATGCCGAGGTATCCCGGCAGATTCGAGACATCTTTCATCGCTACACGCCACTGGTCGAACCACTGTCGCTGGACGAGGCCTTCCTGGATGCGACCGGCAGCGAGTCGCTGTTTGGGTCGTCGATGGAAATCGGTCAACAGATCAAGCAGCAGATCGCCGACGAACTGCAGCTTGTGGCCTCGGTTGGTGTCGCACCCAACAAGTTCCTGGCCAAGCTGGCAAGCGACCTCGAAAAGCCGGACGGGTTCGTGGTCGTTGATGCTGGCGGGGTCCAGCAGTTTCTCGACCCATTGCCGGTCGCACGACTGTGGGGCGTTGGCCGCGTGACGGGACAGGTCTTCGAGCAGCTTGGCGTGGAAACGATCCGGAACCTGCGGCAATTGCCACAGGAAACGCTGCGGCAGCACTTCGGCGAACAAGGCCAGCACCTCTGGCAATTGGCTCACGGGATTGACGATCGGCAAGTGGTACCTGACCGCGAAGCCAAGTCGGTCTCACACGAAACAACCTTTGCCCAAGACATTGACGACCTGGAAGCACTCCGCGCCTGGGTGCTGGAACTGACAGAACAGGTCGTGCGACGATTGCGGCGTCACAAGTTGCTCGGTCGGACCGTGCAGCTGAAAGTCCGCTTCAGCAACTTCCAGACGATCACCCGTTCGACAACGCTGCCGCAGCCAACCAACCTGACCCAGGTCATCTGGAAAACGGCCGACAGGATGTTGTCGGATCGTCTGCCCGCAAACCACCTGCCTGTCCGACTGCTGGGCGTGGGCGTCAGCGGTTTTGATCACTCCGACCAGGTCCAACACACCCTCTTTGTCGACGAGGACCTCGCAGCACAAACCAACCTGGACCAGGCGGCGGATCAAATCCGTGACAAGTTCGGCTCGTCATCCATCGGCCGGGGCAGCGGACTGTTGCACCAAGCCAAACACACGCCGCAACCAAATCCCGACGACCTGCCGCCATCACCCAAGCGGTGATCGACGTGGCAACACGGTCAGACCTTCACCGAGACAGGAACTCCATGAAGTCCTCGCCTTCGAAGATGGCATGGTCCTGGATTTCTTCGGTCTCAAGGTCAACGAAGAAGCGATCGTAAACAGTCGCTCGTTCGTGCCCGAGAGGCGTCGAGCAATAACAAACTTCCGACCAGCGAACGACGCCCACTTCGTCGATCCGCGCACGCTTCATCGAGGAAACGATCTCCCGGCCGTCGGGTTTCTGCCCCTCAATGGTGCCGTCGGTCAATATCCGTTGGAACTCGACAGCCGTGCCGGGAACAAAACGAGCGGTGACGGCGTAGTGCATGCTGATTCGGCTTCCCCGGGCGCGAGAATCGGTTCTCAGATCTCCGAGAACCCGGTGGGACTGAGCATCACGCTGGTGATCTTCGACACGGTGTCCTTGTACTTGGGCAACTGCTTGATCCGGTCCCATTCTGGATGAGCCAGGAATGCCTTCCAGTGGTCCTGGTGCGCCTGCTTGTTGTCGGCTGAAAGCATGTAGGTGAGGTTGGGAACGTCGTCGGCCACAAGGGTTTCACCAAAGAAGACCGGGCCGAGTTTGACATCGCGCATGATGTCGATTTCCCCGTCGTTGAACATGTCCACCTTCCGTGCCGCCTTGTCCTCGTTGTAAGACTCGTAGATCCGCAACTCGAACATCCTGGTGGCTTTCGTCTTCGACGATGCGGGCAATTCCACGACGGGCATCCCGGAAAACGCCTTCATCAAGCGTGTCTCGATCCGCGTGTAGGCCGGGTCGTTCTTGGGAACCGCGAAGAAACTCGCGGCCGCCTTCTGGTATTTGCTGTCCGCCGCGAGTGCCGCGTTTCGTTTGCCCAGCACATCAAGCGTGGGGTAGACGATCAGGACATGGATCGAGTGGTCGGGTTTGTCACTGATTACAGTGAACGTCCCGATTCGCGACGCGCCACTCCTGCGGAGCGCGGGGACCAGTGCCCCCTCGAGATGCTTGAGTGTCTGCTGCCGTTTTTCCGCGCTGGCACAACGGTAAATCCGCAATTCGTAGAATTCCTGCTCGGGTTGATCGCTTCGCCGACCAAGGACGCGGCCGAGAACACGACCAAAAAAGGGCTTCTCCGCCTGGGCTTGTTCGGCGAGCGTGGCCGCGGTTCCGACCGCCAACGATCCTGCCAGAAATTCTCTGCGTGCGATGCGACTGGACACTGTTCTCTCCTCTTGATGATGCAACATCGTTCTCGACAAGTTCATCCCGGAAGACCAACACTCCCGATCGCTTGATCACACACTTTTTCGCCCCTCATGGCAACCCGGCCCGGACTAGTGGACGCTCCCGCGGGTTCACGCGACCCTCGGGACAAGCGAAGAACTCTACAAACCGAGAAGTCACGATGTATGCTGGATCGTCTGCCAACCGAAACACGGTTTCGGATCCCAGTGACAATCCCTCATCCCCCAGGACCGACGGTATGGATCACTCTGATGCTCCGAAACGAACACAACCATCCATTCGCTCCTGGACGGTCGTGGCACCGGCGATAGCCGTGTTGTTGGCCGGGTATCCTGCCGCGCTGCCGGCGAGTCCTCCGCTGAAGACGGATCGACTGGGGAATGTGCCGGTTCCTGCGGTCGACGTCCTCAAGCAACTGCAGGCCGGGAAGTACTTCCTCCACGCCCGGGCCGGTCGACTGGGGCGAGTCCCGGTTGAAAAGGTCAAGCTGCCCGGCGTGAAAGGAGAAGAAGGTGGCCTGGTGGCCCTGGGACCCGGCGGCAGTGTCTACGTCGGCCGCAAGACGCTGTTGTGCAAATCCACCGATGGCGGACGACACTGGACGTCCTACCAACGTTCAGCGGACCTGTCGGGAGGTTTCTTCAAGGTCCTCCGTGACGGAACGATGATCACCGTGACACAGGATCGAACCGACGGACGATTCAGCCAGGCGAGCCGTGTGCACGTCTGGAAGTCCTCAGACGAAGGAAAAACCGCCAGCAAGATCGGCAGCATCAAGCTGCCAACGGAGCGATTCACACGTTACACCGTGTTTGGACTGACCCTGTTGTCCGATGGAACGCTGCTGTGCCGGGTCAAGCTCTACGGGGTCGTCTCCTCCAGACGAGACACCCTGATGCTCTATCGTTCGACGGATCGTGGTCGCAACTGGCAGGGACCGCACAAGTTGGCCGACTGGTGTTCACAGGGTGACATCGTCGCGACACCTTCGGGGAACCTGCTGGCGACCCTGCGTTACCAGCGGGGACGCCGCGCGGCAGATCGGCCGGAAACCGATCGACGGGGTTTCAAGCACCTCTTTCTGGCCGAGTCTGCCGACAAGGGACTGAGCTGGCGTAATCTTCGTCCGCTGACCACCGTCTTCGGACAGTGTTACGGGTGCCCGGCGATCCAAAGCGACGGAACCATGGTCGTGATTCACGACACCCGCTACGGGCCGGGACACCGCGGCAGTCGCGCGATGGTCAGCTACGACCAGGGCAGGACCTGGGCTGACGAGGTGTACTACGTTTCGTATACCGAGGATCGTGCCGAACCCAGTTTCAGCGTCGTCCTGGCCGACGACACGATCCTCTCGATCGTCGGGGCCGACACCAAGTGGAAAGGGCCGATCGACCTGTTCGCCATCCGTTGGAAGCCGGCCAGGCCGGCGAAATGATCTCGGCCCGCCCAGGCATCGCCGTGACCCGCTTCCCGGACAGTCACTTGCCACTCAGTCGACCGTGACAGGCACGTTGACGACCTCGAGTCGCCAATCACCGAAAGACTTCCCGGTGTGGAGAATCCCGATCGTGTCGAACGCGTAGGAATTGCCCACCCCGTAAACACTGTCGGGAGCCACATTGAGTGTCCAGACCGACCTGTCGGGAACCGACCGCTTCGGACCCGTTTCGACGACTGATTTCAGGTCCGCCCGACTGGTGGCGGCCTGCCGCCTGCCATCGGTGGACTGCCAGTGTCGAAAACTGCCCCTGGAAGCGATCAGGCGATTCATCATCGCGTTGGGAACGCTGGAATGCTGGTGGGCGCGAAAAACAGCCCGAAGCTTGGCGCGACCTGCACTGGCATGCCCTAGCAGGTAGCTCGTCGCCGACCGGCCATAGACAAACGCCCCGCGATTGGGATTGTAAGACAGGGCCGGATCATCGGCGAACACGCTGTAGTCACTCCACATGAATCCGATCGTTGCCGGCGAGGTCGGCGACCGGGGACGGAAGTCCGTCAGCCTCGTATCGAGCAGCTTCTTCAGCTTGCTGTCGGAGGTGTCCAGCCACTCGGGATGCTCTTCCAGGAACCTCGCACGGGCCAGTTCTCCCAGCATCTGGAACCGTTGTTCACCGCCGGTATTGAGCAACCGCCGTGGATCATAGCCGGGTTCCATGCCGCCGTGATTGCATTGAACAAAATCACTGCCGACCCCGGCGTAAATCACGACGGGCAGAAAATCATACATCCGCCAGATCGACAACGGCACCGTGCTGCGGCCGTACTTGGCCTGGACTTCTCGCAGGAAACCGTAGTTGGCCGTCAACAGAAAATCCTCGTGATTTCCCCTGGCCATGAACACCCGCCGTGGATTTGCCAGCTTCAGACGCAACAGCGTGTAGATCACTTCCACTCCATACGCCCCGCGGTCGGTGTAGTCGCCGAGAAAAACCAGGTAGGTGTTGGGTCGCTTGATCCGGAATCCCTCCATGCGACCACTGCGGTTCAACCATTCCAGGGTCGCGATGAACGAGCGGATATCTCCATGAAAATCGCCGTGAAAGATCAGCTCCGAACCGGGCGCGGCAGCCAGTTTCTGGGCAAAGGGCTGGAATCGGATCGCTGAGCGAGTGAAGTAGGCGCGGCGGGTGTCGAAAAACTCGGTGGGATCGGGTTTCTCTCCGATCCAGTTCGACGAGTCGGCAATCGCGGCCTGCTTTGTATGACCGAACACCTTCTCCACAAGCTGTTGGACAACCCGGAACTCCTTCAGCGGCAATTGCTCCTTGCTGGGAAACCGCCCCTTCAGCACCCGGTTGGCCGGTGTTCGCAGACAGCGAGCCTTCCACTCACCGTAGAGAATCTCCTCGGCCGACACGTGATTGGCCGCAACCGAGACGAGGCCGATCACCACGGCGAGCAGCGGTTGCGTCAATGCGGCCGGAAATCGCTGTCTCGGTGCCATGTCGTTTCTCGCCCCTTGCTCCCCTGCGACGGCAGGATCAGTCTCTGCAATTCCTGCAGAGCTCCCCGTCGCCATCATGCTACCAAGGTTGGGGAAAGGGGGAATGGAAAGAAGAGGTTCTTTGATCTTCTCGAGGTCCAGCATCACACGACGCCGCGCAACCGGGCCTGCTTCCCACCACTGCCGCCAATGCCGAAAAACCGGGACGATCGGACCTGCGGACGGCAGCGAGCGATTCGTCTGGCAAGGGTCGCGGGGCTGCTGGCTTGAACGCCGGGCGTGGACCGGAGAGACTGGACCGTCGCGTTGCACCTGACCAACCCCCGATTCTGATTGAACAAGTCCCAAGGAGACCAGGCCGTGGAAACCCGCTCTTTCCTGACCCTGTTTGTCATTTCACTTCTGCTGCCGCCGGCCGTCGCCCAGCCTGCTGAGATCAAGGCTCCCAGGGGCTTCACTTCCCTGTTCAACGGAAAGGATCTCTCCAACTGGTACGGCTGGAGCACCAAGAACCCCGAAACCCTGCGGAAGATGACTGCCCAGGAACAAAAGGCCTACAAGGCCAAGAGCCGCGAGGACATCAACAAGCACTGGAGCATCGATGGCGACGTGATCGTCAACGACGGCCATGGCCTGTACCTGACCACGGAAAGGGAATTCACCAACTACGAGTTATTGATCGACTACAAGACCGTCCCCAAAGCCGACAGCGGCATTTACCTGAAGGGTTCCCCCCAGGTGCAGATCTGGGACTACACCGATCCGGGGAAGTTCAGTATCGGCGGCAACAAGGGGTCGGGTGGCCTCTGGAACAACAGCAAGGGGGCCAAGGGAAAAGACCCACTGGTGCTCGCTGACAACAAGCTGGGAGAATGGAACAGTTTCCGGATCCGCCAGATCGGAGCCCGCACCTCGGTGTGGCTCAACAAGAAACTGGTCGTCGACCACGCCACCCTCGAAAACTACTTTGACCGCAAACGGCCGTTGTTCCACCACGGCCCAATTCAACTCCAGACGCATGGTGGCGAGATCAGTTGGCGAAACATCTTCGTTCGCGAAATTGGTGTCGCCGAGGCCAACAAGATCCTCCGTCAGAAGTCCGGAGGCGGTTTCAGCTCTGTCTTCAATGGCAAGAACCTGAAGGGTTGGGCCGGCGCGATCGACAACTACGAGATCGTGGATGGCTCAATTCGCTGCAAGAAGGGCAAGGGAGGCAACCTCTTCACCAAGCAACAGTACGGCGATTTCGCCGTGCGACTGGAAATCAAGTTGCCACCGGCCGGTAACAACGGGCTGGCCATCCGTTACCCCGGCAAGGGAAATCCAGCCTACGCCGGCATGTGCGAACTGCAGGTTCTCGACACCGGTTACCCCGGCAAGCTGGCACCTTACCAGTACCACGGTTCCGCCTACGGCATGGTTCCCGCCGCCAAGGGGTTCCTGCGGGCTGCCGGTGAGTGGAACTACCAGGTCGTCACCGTCAAGGGCTCGACCATCAAGGTCGAACTCAACGGGTCGATCATCCTGAACACCGACCTCAGCAAGGTCACCAATGCGAACACTGTCAAACAGCATCCCGGCAAGGACCTCGCCAGGGGCCACTTTGGTTTCGCCGGCCACAACGATCCGGTGATGTTCCGCAACATCGAGATCAAGAAGCTCGACTAGCGATACTCGGAAACGCCCCAACCTGTACAACGGCAATCGTTCCGTTGCACCTCGCGCCGGTGGTGCGTCTTGTCGGCGGCGTGACCTGGCTGCCTGGCTTCACCCGGGAAGCGACGAGTAACGCACGACTCGAGCAGGGAAGGGCGTGGCCGACCGTGGTTCACGCGGTCCCGTAGAGAGGGGCGATCACTTCACCGGCGTTGAGCTGGTGAGGCCGTTCCAGGCGATCGATCACCCGGCTGGTGGGATCAATCCCCAGGGCCGAGTAGATGGTGGCTCCCATGTCGGCCGGCGAGTAGGCCCGGCTGATGGGATCCGACGCCATGGCATCGCTGACGCCGATCGTCTGGCCACCACGAATTCCCCCCCCGATCACGACGGCCGAGAACACCCGGGACCAGTGATCCCGTCCGGCATTCGGGTTGATCTTGGGTGTGCGGCCAAATTCTCCGGTCACCACAACAAGTGTCTCGCCGAGCAACCCTCGCTGGTCAAGATCGGAGACAAACGTCGACAGCCCCTGATCAAAGGACGGCAGCAACCCTGTCTGCAGCCTCTTGAAGTTGTTGCCGTGCGTGTCCCAGTTATTCATGCGGCCGACGTTTACCTGGACGACCGGCATTCCCGATTCGATCAATCGCCGTGTCAACAACATCGATTGCCCGAACTGGTGTCGCCCGTACCGATCACGGTTCCGACCGGACTCACTGCCGATGTCAAAAGACTTGCGGAGCCGTCCGTCCACCAGAATGTCATGAGCCTGTTGCATTCGACGCGAGAGATCGCCAACGACCGGACTCTCGCTCAGCTTCCTACGCTGGTCATCAATGCTCTTGAGCAGTCGGCGACGGTCGGTCACTCGTGAAACCGACAGGCCGGGAGAGAACGACAACTCGTCCACCCGAAAGTTCTTGTCGTTGGGGTTTTTGATCACGTGCCAGGGATCGTAATCCGCCCCCAGGAACCCGGCATTTTGACCACAGAACCCGTAACCATTGTTCAGGTAAGTTGGCAACATGATGCCACGCGGCGTCCCGTCGGGACTCGGCCTCAGGTACTGGACCCCAGCGGAAAAGCAGGGCCAGTCATTCCGGCTGACCATGTGAGTCGAGCCGGGAGGTTCCTTGTTGATCCCGGTCAACATGCGATGCGTTCCGTGCTCGTGAGAAGGCAGCGAGTGCCTCATCGAGCGAATGATCGCGTAC
>Ga0163108_10001570_pt1 | contig 16689 bp, 13 predicted proteins | sample Fk1155metaG_FD_109644 | JGI IMG/M metagenome (GOLD analysis project Ga0163108, IMG submission 109644) | Marine microbial communities from the Central Pacific Ocean - Fk160115 155m metaG | ecosystem: Environmental > Aquatic > Marine > Oceanic > Photic zone | place: The Central Pacific Ocean...
GGGGACGGGGACGGGGGCGTGGGATCGGAGGCGGGCGGGCTGCCGGCGTCGGCGATGGGGATCAGCAGGTCCGCGGGAACCTCTTCGCCCTCGTCGGTGATCACGGCGATCGGGGTTGCCACAGCCACCGTGTCTCCAGCCGCGACCAGGATCCGGGCCAGGACCCCGGAAGCCGGCGCTTCGACCAGGTGCACCGCCTTGTCAGACTCGATCTCGACAATTTCTTCTCCCTTTTCGACCGTGTCACCTTCTGACTTCAGCCAGGCGCCGACCGTTCCTTCCTGCATTGTCATACCCCACTTGGGCATCACCATTGCCGTGGCCATTGTCGTGTTCCGATGATGTTGTGGCGTGAGTGGTCCGGGGAGCTGGTGGCCGGTCAGGCCGTCGTTGCTGTGGGCATTATGAAGCAGCCGGCCCCGGCTGCCAATTCGAGCGTCGCCGGAACATCGACCATGGTCGGGCCATCGGCTTCGAGTCGAACCGCCAGCTGGTCGTCGCGACCCACGATTGTTTCACGTTCGCCGTCGAGTGCGAGGGTGCCGGGTTGGTCAGTGATGGCGACTGTTTCGCCGGGTTCGAGCCAGCGGAACGAGCGGACTGGAACCGGGAGAACCAGTCCCGGAGCGATCGGGGCCAGGACCGTGTCTCCGCCGTCGCCGATGTCCAGAGCCAGGCCGCAGCGTTCCGAGCCGGTCGGTGGTGGCAGGCTGCCGCCGATCGATGAGAGCCCAAGGACGCCGGGGTGGGCCAGTGCCAGCACGAGTTGGCGTATGCGATTGACGTCCCAGATGGCACGTGCACCCGGTACGGGAACATCACAGGCGGCCACGTCGACTAAGGCCGTGTCGAATGGTTCTCCATCGCGAAGGATGTCGAGCCGACGAGTCCGGCGAGTGGCCGTGTCCGGGGGGACCAGCCCGGTCGCAATCAGGGCCGCGGCCATCCCGGCCAGCGTTCCCTCGTTTTGCCGGGGCCAGACGTTGTTGGTTCCCGTCGAGATGGGGACCAGCGGGATGTTCCCGCAGGCTTTGGCCACCAGGCGATGCGTGCCGTCGCCACCGAGAACCACGATGACGTCGGCCTGGTCGTCGGCCAGCCGTCGGGCGGCCTCCAACGAGTCCTCGGCACAGCCGAAATACGGCATCGCCATTGGCGCAACGGAAAAGGGGAAATCCAGGCCCGTGGTGGCCGTGTGTCCGATCCCGGCCGGTTCGGGCATCAGGACCACGTGGGAAATCGCAGCGGGTCCCGCCTGGGCGAATGTGGAAATCGCCGCCAGCCCACGAAGCACGCGGCGGACGATGTTGGCCTTGTGGTGATTGTCGAGACCGGTGGCGTCGGAGACCAGGCGGCGAATGTCCTTTCCGGAGGACGGGTTGGCGATGATGCCGACAAGCGACATGGTGGCGACGGACCGGAGGAGGGGGCGGTCAGAGAGTGGCCTTCACGGCGGCAATGATCGAGTCCACATCGGGCACATAGTAGTCCTCCAGCGGAGGACTGAACGGGACTGGTGTGTGGGGCGGCGTGATGATCTGTACGGCGGCGTCCAGGAAGCCGATCGCCCGGGTGGCGGCCAGGGCGGCCACGTCACTGGCCACGCTGCATCGCGGAGTGTCCTCGTCGACGACCACCAGGCGACCTGTTTTCTCGATCGATTCGAGAATCGCGTTTTCGTCCCACGGCGAGAGACATCTCAGGTCGATCACGTCAGCCTCGATCCCCTCGGCCGACAACCGCTCGGCCGCGTCGAGACTGAGATTGACCATGCGGCTGATGGCCACGATCGTCACGTCGGATCCCTCGCGAGGATGGCCGGCCGAGTTCAGCGGAATGGTGTAATCACCTTCGGGAACGGGCCCGCTCGTGTCGTAGAGCACCTTGTTCTCACAAAAGATCACCGGGTCGTCGTCACGGATTGCCGCGATCAACAGGCCCTTGGCGTCGTGGGGGGTCGAGGGGGCGACGACCTTCAGGCCCGGGAAATGTACGAACGTCGAGTAGGTGGCGTCGGAGTGTTGGGCGGCGGCACGGAAACCGGCGCCGATCGTGGTGCGAATGACCAGCGGGATCTTGGCCTTGCCTCCGAACATGTACCGCATTTTTGCGGCCTGGTTGAAGATCTGGTCGAGCGTGACGCCCATGAAGCCGATGAACATCAGTTCGACGACTGGTCTCATGCCCGTCGCCGCGGCTCCGACACCGGCACCAACAAAAGCACTCTCGGTGATCGGTGTGTCGCGGACGCGGTTGGGGCCGAATTCCCGCACGAGTCCTTCGGTGACCTTCATCACGCCACCCCAGGCGTCGACCATCTCGGGATCGTCGCGGCCCGGGGCACCGGCGATGTCCTCGCCCATGATGAATACCGATTCGTCCCGACGCATTTCCAGTTGCAGGGCCTCGTTGATGGCGGCCCGGTAGGTCAATTCGCGTTCGGACACGGTCGTGTCTCCTTGCAGTTCCGGCAACGGGTCCGGTGGGGGCTGTTCTATGGTGTTTTTCGTAGGGTTGGTCGGCCTGGAATTTCCTGGTCGCCCAGCTAGTAGCTGACGTAGACGTCGTCGAGACACTCGGCCGGTTCCGGCAATGGGCTTTGTTCGGCAAACTCCACCGCCTTGACGACCGCTGCCTCGGACGCCTCGTCGATCCCGTCGAGTTCGGCTGCCGAGAGCAGTTCACCCGCGACGACGGTCTTGCGAAACCCCTCCAGGCAATCGCGTTCCCGGAAGTGCCCTTCCTCGTCGCGTGTGCGGTACTTCTTCTCATCACCCTCGAAGTGTCCGAAGTACCGGTAGGTCTGGCATTCCAGCAACGTCGGTCCCTCGCCGTCCCGGGCACGCCGGAAAGCCTCGCCGGCGGCCTCGTAGACGGCGAAGACATCCTGTCCATCGACGACGATCCCGGGCATGCCAAAGGCGATGCCCCGGCCGGCGATATCAGGGCCGCCGATCGAGTAGTCGGTCGAGGTGGTTTCGGCGTAACGGTTGTTCTCGCAGACGAAGACGACCGGAAGTTTCCAGACCGAGGCCAGGTTGAGCGATTCGGCGGTTGTTCCCTGATTGGAGCCGCCGTCGCCAAAGAAACAGGCGGTGGCCTGGCGGGTGCCCCGGATGCTGGCCATCAGCCCGGCGCCGCAGGCCAGCGGGGGGCCGCCTCCGACGATCCCGTTGGCACCGAGCATGCCGCGGTCAACGTCGGCGATGTGCATCGAGCCGCCCTTGCCCTTGCAGCAGCCGGTCACCTTGCCCCGAATCTCGGCCATCATCTCGTCGACCGGCACGCCCTTGGCGATGCAGTGGCCGTGGCCGCGATGGGTGCTGGTGATGAAATCGTCGTCGCCGAGGTGAGCGCACACTCCGACGGCCACCGCTTCTTCACCGGCGTAGAGATGGCAGAAGCCGGGGATCACGCCGGCGGCAAAGTCGTCGTGGAGCCGGTTCTCGAAGGCGCGGATCAACCGCATCCGTTCATAGAGCCACAGCAGTCGATCGCGATCCAGTTCCATCAGGGTGCTCCCGGGCGGGCAAAGAGTCGCCTCTTTTTACGCCGGGTGCACGCCGGAGACAAGCGACCTAGGCGATCGCCTCCCACACCGGTTGGCCGCCGTGAGAGATGTGGACGGGTCGTCCCGACAGGTCGTGGACGACCTGCGTGGGATCAACTCCCAGCAACTGGTAGATCGTCGAGGCCATGTCGCCTGCCGAGACGGGGCGTTCAACCGGGTAAGCCGCCTGCCGGTCGGTCCGGCCCAGCACCAGCCCGCGTTTCGTACCGCCACCGGCCAGGAGAACAAAACCGCATTGTGGCCAGTGGTCGCGGCCGGAGTTCTTGTTGATCCGCGGCGTGCGGCCCATCTCGCCCATCAGGACCACCAGGGTCGTTTCCAGCAGGCCCCGCTGCTCGAGGTCGTCGACCAGGGCGGTGAACATCTGGTCGAGAATCGGCAGGTGGTGCCGGCACATGTTGAAGTTGTTCGAATGCAGGTCCCAGTGATTGCCGCTGTCGGCCTCTTCCCAGTTGACGCTGATAAAGGTCGATCCGGCCTCGACCAGCCGGCGGGCGACCAGGCAACTGTTGGCCCAGACGGTGTTGCCGTATCGCGAACGGGTTGCCCGGGACTCTCGTGACAGGTCAAAGGCCGCCCGGGTCCTGGGCGACGTCAACAGGCTGAAGACCTGTTGCTGGAATTGTGACATGCTGCGGGCCGCCCGGCTGTTGTCGATGCGGCTCAACTGGGTGTCGAATTGTTCCAGCAGCGACCGGCGGCGATCGAGCCGGTTGGCGGTGACCGCCGGCAGTTCGTTGAGCGAGGGCAGCAGGGGTTCGCCCAGGGCCGGGACCGGCTTGTAGAATTCACCCTTGCCGTCGAATTTCTTGTCCCACACGGTAAACAGCGGGTCGTACCTGCTGCCGAGGTAGCCGCCGTAGGGACCGGCCCGCCGTAACCCCTGCGAGAAGCCCGGGTAGGCGGGCATGATCACGTACGGGGGGACGTCGTCGCGTCCGAGGCCGAAGTGGCGGCAGACCGACATGATGCTGGGATGGTCGGATCGCTTGGCAAAGTAGTTCTCGCGATCGCTGCCACCGTCGAAGCCGGTCAGGACGTTGTAGGGATTGTGGCTGTTGTACTTGTGCGAGTAGGTGCGGATCAGCGAGAGCCGATCCATCATTGCCGCGGTCATCGGCAGCAGTTCACAGACGTGCAGACCGGGCGTGGCACTGGCGATCGGCGAGAACTCGCCCCGGACGTTTGTCGGTGCCTCGGGTTTCAGGTCGAAGGTGTCCTGGTGCGGCGGGCCCCCGAAGAGGTTGATCAGGATGACTGACCGGGCCTTCCCTTCCAGCGTCGTGCCCTGGGAATCCCGCTGCTGCGAGGCCGCGTGCAGCAGCGTCGGCAGCGAGATGCCCGAAAACAGGCTCAGCCCACCGACGCGGATTGCCTCGCGTCGCGTGAAACCGTCACAGGCAGTTCGTCGGTGTCCCAGAACCCGTAACATGCTCGCTCTCCGACTCGTCTCCTATCGTTTCTCATCGGGTCGGACAACCCGAAAGCCACAGCAGCATAGCAGATTGTCGGTGCCTTTCGTTCGACAATATCCCCCGCCGATCACCCGTGGTCGAGTGACTCGATCCGTTCGGACACGTGATCGATCCTCCTGACCAGTTCTTCCTGCCGGCGTTCGATTTCTTCGGACTGTTCGCCGATGAACAGCGATGTCAGCGTGGCGGTGAAGACGCCGACCAGGACCATGCCGGTGATGATCAGCACTGCCGTCAAGACCATCCCCGATGTGGATGAGGGGTTGTGGATGTCTCCGAAACCGCCGGTCACGACCGTCGTCGGTTATTCCCTCGGAACCCGCCTGGATCTGGTCGAGTTGACGGAGCGTCTCCTTCAACTCGGTTCGAGGATTTTCACCGCTAGCTGTCATGGGCCGATCATAGCTGCCGGGAACGCGTGGGAGCCCATCCGGCGAGCGGTTGTAGGATCTGGGGGGGTTATCTGAGGCCACGGTGACCCGGTCTTGCGGAATCGGATCCCCGGTCAATCCGGTTTCCTGTATTGACGGCCGGCGTTGTTAGAATCGGCGACGGATTGAGAGGGTTGTCTTTCCGCGAGGCGCGACGATGGTGCAGGGACTCCTGGAATCGGTATTGAAGTGGCTGCGGCGCGTCATCACGCAGCCGGTCCACGAACTGAACCGCTGGCAGCAGGCGGTGCGGTCCAGCTATGACCTTGGCCGTTTTGGCGCCCGTCAGCTCCGGCATGACCGCGCCCAGCACATGGCCGCGGCACTCTCGTTTCGCACGCTTTTCAGCCTTCTGCCGGTGATGGTCGTGGCCACGCTGTTGGTCAAGGGATTGATCGGGGTCGACAAGTTCATCGCGATCACCGATGACGTGTTGAGTTCGATCGGCCTGGACACGCTGCGGATTCTTCCGGCCCGCGGAAGTGGCGATCAGTCGATAACGCTCAGCCTGTGGCTGAAAGACCTTTTCGAACAGGCGGCCACCGTCAGCGTGGAGTCGATCCGCTGGGTCGGTGTTGCCGTGATGGTGTATGCGGCCATCTCGCTGCTGGTCACGATCGAGAACTGCTTCAATGTCATCGTCCGCGCACCCGTTGGTCGTCGCTGGAATCGTCGCGTGCCGCTGTACTGGTTTGTACTGACAGTCAGTCCGTTGGCAGTCTTCGCCTGGTATTCGGTAAACGGTTGGTTTGACACATGGATCGCCTCGGTCGAAACCTGGAACTGGCTGTTGTACCTGGTCTTGCTTGGCTGGAACCTGCTCGGGGCCTGGCTGCTGATGCTGGCCGTCTACACGCTGATGCCCAGTAGTTCGCCCCAGTGGAAACCGGCCGCTATTGGAGCGGCCGTGTCGGCGATGCTGTTGGTGATCGGCTTGCGAGGATTTGGTGCCTACCTGAACAACGCCTTCACGATTGGCCAGCTTTACGGATCACTGGGACTGATTCCGTTGTTCATGTTCTGGGTCTACCTGATGTGGCTGGCCGTGCTGTTTGGCCTTGAAGTCGCCGCGATCCTGCAGGCGTTGCCGGGGCGGCGACTGGAGGAACTTGAACGAGAACGCAAGGCCGAAGCCCTGGTGGATCCGGCGGCCGTCATGGGCGTGATGGAGGTGATCGGCGAGCGGTTCCTGCTCGGCCAGTCGTCGTCGTTGGTCCAGTTGTGTGAACGGACCGGGTTGCCCGAGGTGGCCGTTTCCAAGATGTTGTCGGGGCTGGCCATGGAAAACCTGGTCCACCGCCTCGAGGGCCCCACCGACACTGTCACGCTGGCACGATCCCCCGACCAGATCAGTGGTGTCCAGTTGCTGGAAATCGCTTTTCGGCTTGTCGATTACGGGGACGCTGGAACCGGTTCCGCATTGCTGGCCCGGCTTCGCCAGGCGCAACGGGATCTGATTGACCAGACGACACTCGCCGGACTGGTCACCGAAAACTAGGACCCGGACCAGCATCTACATCGAGATGGCCTGTATCGGCGACCCCGACATCGGTCGGGCCATCGTGCAGCAGCCAACCGGGGAGTCGAGATCACCATCCTCTTCTCTCGCAACGCCAACTCGGTGACGACATCAACTGGCGGGCGCTGCATGGTGTCTGCCGGCGGGCCGCGGACTGCTAGAGTGTGATGTCCGGGCCAAAACCGATCGTCCCGGGCACGGCGAGATGACCGTCGATGTAGGTCAGTGGCTGCGCGAGGACGTCGTCGGCGTAGAGCCCCGGGCCGACCAGGTCGCTGGGGAGGGTCAAGCCACGGATCGAGGCGGCCAGCTGGATCTGCGCGAGTGTTCCCGGCCCCATCTCGACGGTACTTCCCAGCAGCAGGCCCACGCCGGCGGTTTCGGCCATCTGTGCGATTTGACGGGCCGGGTGAATGCCACCGCAGCCGGTCGTGGCGATGTTGAAGTAGTCGAGTGAGTCGTGCCGGATGTAGTCCAGGGCGTCGTCGGGGGTGACCACGTGTTCGATCAGGGGCACGTCGACCTCGCGCCGCACCGAGGCGATCTCGGCGGCATCCCGACCGCCGACGGGCGTTTCGACTCCGGCAATGTCGAAACGGGCCAGGCGAGCGATGTTGGCGACCGCCTGGTCGCGGTTCCAACCCCCGTTGGGGTCGATCTTGATGCTGGCTCGTGGCCCAGCCGTCTCGCGCATCACGGCCAGGCGTTGCTCGTCGAGGTCGATGTCGACTCCGACTTTCAGCTTGAAGGCCGTGAAACCCTCGCCGCACTTCCCGGCAATCTCCTCGCGCAACAATCCCAGGTCGTCACGGATGAAGGCCACCCACGAGATCCGGATCCGGTCGCGCCAGCGGCCACCCAGCAGACCGCAGACCGGCGTGTTGGTGGCATGGCTGGCCAGGTCGTAGCAGACCATGTCGAGGCCGGCGCGGGTCAGGCGGTTGAGCGAGGCACCCGCCTGGTCGGCTGGTTCGGGAAACAGCTGGGCCCAGTCCGCGTGCAATCGTGCGATTTCGATCGGATCGCGACCGACCAGGGCCGCGGCCACGCGTTGCTGCCAGTCGGCCGTCCCGGGCACCTCGTCGGGTTCGATGTCCGAGATTTCTCCCCAACCGACGTGGCCGTCGTCGGTCATGGCCCGGATGAACAGAAACGGCGAATCTTCGACGACGTCACGGGCACCACCACCTTCCCGGGCGATTTGGGTCGCGTAGCGGCGGGTGACCCGGTAGGGGAACAACTGGACGTCGGTGATTTTCATCGATCAGGTCTCCGCGGGAGGGACTCGCTGCTAACGTCGCGACCGGGTCGGCAGCGGAGCTTTTACCCGGGTTCGCCATGCCTGCAACGTCGCGAAGAGACTGTTTGCGACGTCGGGCTGGTCGGCGGCCAGGTCGCGGGTCTCACCGATATCACGCCCGGTGTGGTAGAGCTCGCGGCGACCATCCTCGAAGAACTCGATCAGTTTCCAGTCGCCCGAGCGGACTGCTCCGGCCGGCGTCGTCCGCCAGGTTCCCTTGCGGGCATTGGCTTGCAGGTAGCCGGGAAAATGCCAGAAGAGCGATCGGTCCGGAAGGGACCCTCCACGCAACAACGGCGTGAAACTGACACCGTCGGCGACCTGGTCGGCGGGCAGGGTCGTCCCGGCGATCTCGGCGAGCGTCGGGTAGAAATCGACCGTGATGATCGGTGTCGAACAGGTGGCACCGGCACGGGTCTGGCCGGGCCAGCGGGCGATCAACGGGACGCGGATTCCTCCCTCGTAGAGCATTCCCTTGCCACCTCGCAACGGGGCGTTGTCGGTGATGCTGCGGCCGGTCGATCCTCCCAGTGCCCCGTAGCCGCCCAGGCCACCGTTGTCGGAGGTGAAGATCACGACGGTTTCCCCGGTGAGTTTCAGCTCATCGATTGTGGCCAGGACACGGCCGACGCCAGCATCCATCGTCTCGACCATTGCCGCATACTTCGGATTGCCGTGCCCACCGGCGGGTTTTCGCTTCGCGTACTCGGCGGCCAGTTTCTGCTTGGCCTGGATTGGCGTGTGGACGGCATAGAAGGGCAGGTAGACGAAGAACGGCTTGCGGGGAAAATGCCTGACGTGTTGCCGGATCACGTTGGCCGCCTCGGTGGCGAGGCGGTCGGTCAGATTTTCGCCCGGGGGACCGTCCTTGAGTTGAGGGTTCTTGTAGGGGGAAAAATAGCCGCCGCGGGGCGAGCCGGTCTTGTTGCCCCCGAAGTTGATGTCGAATCCCTGCTGCCGTGGTCCGGCTTGCGGCGGCGGACCGAGATGCCACTTGCCGAAGTGGGCGGTCGCGTAACCGGCCGACTGCAATCGCTCGGCCAGCGTGAGAATGCCTGTGTCGAGAACGGTCCTGTTGACCACCGGGATCAGCTTGCGGAACTTCGCCTGGCCGCGCGCTCCCGTGCTGACCGTGTAGATGCCGTGACGGGGCGAGTACTGCCCGCTCATCAGGCAGGCCCGCGTCGGGGCACAGTTGGGGCCGCAGGTGTAGGCGGCGGTGAAACGGATGCCGGTTCTTGCCAGGCGGTCGATATTCGGCGTGCGGTAGTAACCGCTGCCAAAGCAGGCCAGGTCGGTCCAGCCCAGGTCGTCGGCAACGAACAGGATGATGTTCGGCGGTGAAGCGGGGGCTGTCGGTGCAAGCAGGGCAACGGCGAGGGCCAGGAATCCGAATCGACGCAGTGGGCTGGTCATCATGAAGGCTCTTCGAAGCGGTCTGTCCGGTCAAACTCCCGCGATCGGTCGCTGGCTACTTGTTCGGCTCGAGCAGGTCGATGCCCTGCCGGTCCTTGCGGATTCGCAGTCTCATGCCCCAGATGGCGGTTTTCTGCTGCTTGCCCCGGGGGTCGTAGTAGACCATGTAGATCGTGGAGTCGGGCAACTCGGTTCCGATGCCGTAGAGGTAGACGGAGTTGTCGATCGGGAAGCCGCGATCGGCCTTGGGGACCGTCCAGGTGCGACCGTTGTCGTCACTCCAGGTGATCTGCAGACCCCCGGTTGCGTGCCAGCCGAAGATGCAGACGATCGTGCCGTCGGCGAGTGTCAGCAGGCAGGGGGCAACCATCTTGATGCCGGTGTCGACGGGACGAGTCCAGTGCCGGCCCTCGTCGTCGGAGAATGCCAGTTCTCCGTTCGGGCGAGCGATCATCACGATCCGTCCGTTGCGGGTCCGGGTGATCGCCGGCTCGTCCAGGGCGCCGCTGGTTCCTTTCAGCCGCGAGACGAATTGCCATGTCTTTCCGCGGTCGTCGCTGCGATAGACCCCCAGTTGTTCGTGGCTGGTCCAGGTTTCCTTGCCGTAGGTGCTCAGCAGGATACGGCCCCCTGGCAGCACCACCGGCTTGCCGCACATGCGGTCGTAGTAAGCGAACGGTGATGGCATGTAGGTCGGACGACTCCAGCTCCGGCCACCGTTGGTCGAGCGAATCGAGGCGACGCGGCTGTTCTTGTTGCGGCCCGCCGGTGGCTTGTCGTAACCGTACCAGTTGTCGATCACGAAGAATGTGCAAACGAGCGTGCCGTCATCGAGTTCGACCAGGCACGGGTGTCGGTCGTCACCGGGAGTGTCCACGAGCGTGGTCGGACGGGTCCAGGTTCTTCCCCCGTCACGCGACCGGCACCACAGGGCCCGGCCCCCGGTCGGCGCATCGATTTTCTCGGGGAACCCTCCCTGGATGTAACTCTTCAACAGATCGGGCTTGATGTCGATCGGCGTGGGGAACGATACGTGCCAGTAGCCGGCACTGAAACTGCAGACCAGGTCACCGTTGCCGAGCCGGATCACCGATTCCCAGCCGACAAACCCGGTGCAGCCGGGATAGGCGGGGTGTTGGTTGACACCCGCACCGGTGATCTTTTGTCGCATCTTGCGGAAATCACCGGTCGAGGTGTCCTTGACGACCCGGACGGCAAATCCGGGTTCGGCCCCAGCGGCTTCGACCCCGGGCCAGCAACTCGCCAGCAGCAACAGCGACAAGACGGTGCGCATGACGGGGGATTCCCGGAGAGTGGATGGAGACCGGCTCGCTGGTTTCAACCGAACGTTCAACCGGACCGGCCAACGTGGTCGCGGACCTTTCCGGCGACATCATTGAATGACTGGATCATCAGCGTGACATCCACGCCATAGCAGATCCAGTCCAGGCCGTAGTCGGCCCATTGGCAGACGGTCGCCGGGGCCGACCCGATCGAGACGCCGGTCGGGATGCCCGCGGCCTTGGCGCGTTCCACCACATGGCGAACCGCCGCTTCAACTTCGGGATGTCCCGGTTGGCCCCGATGACCCAGCGAGGCCGACAGATCCATCGGTCCAAATGCCAGGCTGGTCAGTCCCGGGACGGCCAGGATCTCGTCGATGTTCTCCACCGCCTCGGCCTGCTCGACCTGTACGACCACCATGATGTTCGCGTCGGCCTCGTCGCAGAACTCGATCGCGTTGCGGCGTCCGTAGTCGAGTGGCCGCAAGGGGCCGAACCCGCGCTCGCCGTGGGGGGGGTAACGGCAGGCCGAAACGGCCCGGCGGACGTCGTCGGCGGTTTTCGCCATCGGGAAAATCACGCCGTCGGCTCCCAGGTCCAGCACCGGCTTGACCCGGACCGGGTCGTTCCAGGGCACGCGGACCAGCGCGGCGGTGTCGGTGCCCTTGAGGGCCATCATCCCGGCCTTCACGTCAGTCAGTGACAGTGACGTGTGTTCCAGGTCGATCCAGAGGACATCGACGTCTGGGCCCAGTGCCTCGGTTGCCTGGGCATCGGAAAGACTGATACAGGTTCCCAGGCAGAGTCGGCCGCTCTGGATCTTCTCGAGAAATGGATGCATCGGGCTGGAGGTCTCCTCGTTGGGTTGGTCCGGGCGAGCCGACCAGCATACCCCACCCGGTCTCGTGGCGTCAGTCAGTCGCCGAACGACTGTCGAATCGGTAGGATGCCGACCGTGGGTTGCCGATCAACCAGGTCCTCCGCGAGATCCAGGAAAGAGAGAGACTCATGCGTTTTTCCGCCGCGTCCGTTGTCCAGGGCCTTTTTCTCTGTGCAGTCGGCCTGTCAAGCGTCGTTGCCGCTGAACCGGGAGCGGGGAAGATCGGTCCCCACGACTGGCCGTGGTGGCGAGGTCCCTCGCGGGACGGTGTCGCCGCCGACCGGGCCGCGCCGGTGAAGTGGTCGGCCAAGGAAAACGTGCTCTGGAAGTCCCCGGTTCCCGGTCGTGGCCATTCGTCACCGACGATCATCGGGTCACTGGTCGTGATGCAGACAGCCGACGAGACCAAGCAGACCCAGTCAGTGATCGCCTTCGATCGGGCCTCGGGTCGCCGGGCCTGGCAGACGCGGATCAACTCCGGCGGTTTCCCCGAACGCATCAATCGCAAGAACACCCACGCGTCGACCACCGTGGCTGCCGACGGAAGCCGGTTGTTCGCCGTGGCCTTTCACCACAAGTCGATTCACGTCACCGCGCTGGACATGGCCGGGAAGATTCTCTGGCAGAAACAGATCGGTCCGTTCGTGCCCGACCAGTACAAGAACGGCTATGCCGCCTCGCCGATCGTTCATGGATCGACGCTGATCGTCCTGGCCGAGTGCGACGGCACCAGTTACATGGTCTCGTTGGACCGGGTCAGTGGAAAACAGAACTGGCGAACGCCCCGGCCCTCGCGGATCAGCTATTCCTCGCCGGTGCTGGCAAGGGTCGCCGGTCGCAGCCAGGTGTTGATTCCCGGATGCGACAAGGTGGCCGGCTTTGATCCGGACACGGGCAAGCGGTTGTGGGCCGTCGCTGCGACCACGATGGCCACCAGCGGCACCATGGTCTGGCACAACGACCTGGTCTTTGCCAGTGGCGGCTTCCCCAAGGCCGAGACGGTCTGTATTCGTGCCGACGGGTCGGGCAAGATTGTCTGGAAGAACCAGCAGAAGTGTTATGAACAGTCGATGATCGTTCACGACGGTCATGTCTACGCGATGAACGATGGCGGGATCGTTTTCTGCTGGCGGGCGACCGATGGCCAGGAGATGTGGAAGCACCGCCTGCGCGGTCCCGTCAGTGCCTCCCCGATTCTCGCCGCCGGGAACATCTACATCAGCAACGAACGGGGCATGACGTATGTCTTCAAGGCCTCGCCGTCGAAGTACACCCAGGTGAGCGGAAATCAACTGGGGGATTCGGTTTTTGCCTCGCCGTCGATCTGCGGCGGCCGTCTTTACACCCGGGTCGCTCATCTCAAGGCCGGCCAACGACAGGAGCTCCTCTACTGCATCGGGAACCGGGCGGCCGCATCACGCTGACGCTGGGCGTTACGAATTCTCGGCGGCCGGTTCCGTGAGTGGTACCGAGAGAAAGACGCCGAACTCGACGGCAAAATTGATGGCGATGCAGGCGTGCACCCGGCCCTGCTTGTCATCGAAGACCACCCGGTCGCCGACCGGGTACAGCGGTTGGTGCCAGGTGCCCGGATGCAGGTTGACGCCGAAGGTTCCGTCGCAGTAGTAGGCGATGAAATCTGCGGGAGTCACGTCGTCGCCGGCCGGGGCCAGCAGGGCCACGTACGGGGCTCCGTCTCGTGGGAAAAACACCTGCCCACCGTCGGGGTGGTAGTTCGCCTCGCACACCAGCACCCGCGAGACATCGGTTGGCTCGATGTCCCCGGATGCCGCCGCCGGATCCCCGAACCAGCCGGTGATGTAATAACCGTCGACGGCGTGGTTGCGGCCCAGGACCAGTTGTCCCTGGCGGTACACCTCGAATTCCCCGCTCGTCACGCCGCCCTGGTCGCCGGTTCCGGCGACGACCGGTCGCCAGCCTGCCGTTGGCCAGGTCACGATTTCGACATCGGCGGTCTCAAACGACGGAGCCAGGCTTGCCAGTCCGGTCAATGACTCGGCCGTCGCCGGTACCAGTGGGACGTCGACAACCGAGATTTCAGGGTCGTTGATCGAGGGGATCTGATCGATCGGGGCTGTCAGGGAAGGGGTTCGGTGGGGCATGCTGACGGCTCACAATTGTGGTTCATTCTTATTCCAGGAGTGTCTCGATTTCGCGGCAGAGGCAATCCAGCGCGGCGCGGGTTCCCTGGACGAACGGATCCTCTGCGGCGGGGACGTGAGTGTCGGCGTAGCCTTCGAGGATTCTCTCGCCCCGCTGGTCGTCTCTGCTCTTGGAGAGGAAAACATCCTCGGCGATCTTGCGTTCGCGATCCTGCAGGTCGGAAAGCATTGCGGCGATATCGGTTCGGCCGACGAGGATCTGCCGCTGGTGTTCCCACCGCGGGTCATCGGAGGGTTCCTCGAGCAACGCACTCGCCGCGGGACAACGCGCGGTCAACCCGGTTGTCTCGAGCTGCTGTTTCAGGCCCCGCAAAGCGTACCACTCGATGTAGAAGCCGTAGGCCTTCACACCATCGTCGACCGCCGAGCGTGACATGCGGTTCTTTCCCAGGCCCTCGATGTCGTGGTCGAAATAGAGATCCTGGACCGTGGCCTGTTGCAGTCGCCCGAGGGCGACCTGCATCAACCCGACCGTCTCGGGGCGGAAGACGTCGAGCGAGGCGTCGGACCGTTTCGTCCGGTCCCGTTGCCGGTGTTTTTCCTCGTTTCGTTTGACCATGTAGATGTTGTGTAACAGGACCCAGCCCGGAAACAACTCGTTGATGGCCGGTGACCGGCCGGCGACGACCGCCGATGGTGTGTTGATCAGGGAGAAGGGGAATTCAACGCGTTGCGGCAGCGTGGTGACGCCGGCGGCGATGATCGAGTAGGGACTGCCTGTGAAATCGGCGGGGAACTTGACGAGGCAACCAAGGCCGAAGAACAGGCCCTCGCCACAGCGGATCGACTGGTCGGGGGCGCGGCCGGTGTGATTGGATCCAACCTGGGCCCCGGCGGCGATGTTGCCCCGTCCCCCGGTCCAGGTTGCCGCAATCAACAGCGAGCGGTGATGGGCCGCCACGAATGATCCCAGCAGCGATGCGGTCACCTCGCCCTGCGAGACACTGGAATTGGTGCCCAGGATCGATCGAACGACCGAGGCATTGTTCTCGACGACGGTTGCCTCGCCCAGGACCGAACTGCTGACCACCGCTCGGGTGGAAACGCGGCTGCCCCATTGCAGGACAGAACCGCTGATGCACGCCCCGTCGGTTGCCAGCGTGGGCTGTTTTGCGGTTGAAAGCAGCGAGCTGTTTTCGATTAACTGGGCACCACGCACCACGGCCGATCGGCCAATGTAAGAGTCGACGATCCGCCCGGCGTCCCTGATCACCGCCCCCTCGTCGATGATCGTCACCGGGGCGTCGATCCCCCGGAGATAGTCCTCCACCAATTCCTGGTAGTCCTCCCCCAAGCCCCGCTCGTCGAGACAATCGACCAGTTCCCCGGCAATCGCGGCTGTCAGCTCGGCATAGACACCGATTTCCCTGTCAGCTGTCTCACCATCGACCGGCAGTTTCAGGTCGCAGCCGTAACGTGATGACGAACCGCCGCCGGTGACACTGGCGGTCTGAAGGATTGCGGCTTCACGGGCAAGCAGCGTACCGGAGATGAGGCCGACACGGCTGACGACCGCTTCGTCACCGATCTCGCAGTCCTGCAATGTCGCGTCGTAAACGCCAGTCGGCAGCGTCGGTCCCCCGTCGAGTGTCCGTGGGGTGCCGGAGAAGCTGCCGAGAACGACGCGGCCCAGGAAACGGTTGTTGCGAACGTGTCCAGGCGTGAAGTTGCTGCCAACAAACACCGACGACCATGCCTGGGCCTGGTTGCCCTGCGACTCGAGTTGTTCGATCTCGGGACTGGTCAATTCGCGGGGCTGTTCGGTGAGAACCCAGCTGGTTGCTCGTCCGACGTGTTGGTTGACCGTGGCGACGACGCCGAGAAGATCCGAGTCGGCCATGGCGACCTTGATGGCCGACAGCAACCGGGTCCGGGAGGTCTCGGACGGTGTCGGGCGATCGCTCACGTTCAGGGGGTCCTCGTCGGAGTTGTCAACGAAGTGGTTCTTGCCAAGACCCGAAGGGATGTCAAGGGCGGGAACAGTGGAGGCTGGTTTCGCTATAATCATCGGCGCGTTCAATCATCGAGGTGGGACACATGCGAAGCGGTTGGATCAACGTTGCCTGGATTCTGGTTGTGCTGTTGGTGGGCCTGGTTGGTCGAGCCGAAGCCGAACCTGCCGAGGAGTCCGATGGCGAGTTTCGGCCCGGCCTGGTGGCTGCCTACACCGCAGGAACGCGCACCGTCGAACGGATCGATGATGACATCTCCTTTGACTGGGGCCCGTCGGCAGCCGACCAGCGATTGTCGACCGGAAAATTTTCGGCCCGCTGGAATGGCCAGTTGCTGGTTCGGCAACCGGGGCGTTATCGCCTGCACGCCTTCATCCGTGGGAAGATCAGCGTCCGGATCGGCGACCGCGAGGTCCTTCGAGCCGAGGCCGACAAGCCGGGATGGCACAGTGGTGCCGCTTTTGAGCTGGCATTTGGTGAAAAACAGCTGTCCGTCGAGTTCGTCAAGACCGCCACGACGGCCCGTGTGATGCTTTGCTGGTCGTCGGACAAGTTTCCGCTCGAACCGATCCCGGCACACCTGCTGTTTCGGCCGGCCCCGCGAGACGATCTGGACCGTGTCGAAGTTGGTCGCGGGCTGTTCACGGCCCATCGCTGCAATCGCTGTCATCAGCGGGAA
>Ga0163108_10001573_pt1 | contig 16674 bp, 11 predicted proteins | sample Fk1155metaG_FD_109644 | JGI IMG/M metagenome (GOLD analysis project Ga0163108, IMG submission 109644) | Marine microbial communities from the Central Pacific Ocean - Fk160115 155m metaG | ecosystem: Environmental > Aquatic > Marine > Oceanic > Photic zone | place: The Central Pacific Ocean...
CGCTGATCAACCATCGCCGATCCGGCGTGTAGCCAGGCGCTTCGGCGTACTTGCCGGAGAACAGATTCTCGTGAGAAATTACGTTTCCATACTCGAACCGCCGCAGTTTTTCAGCCAGCGCCTCGGCCGCCTTGCCGGTCAGTTGGCTATTCAGCCACTGCAGCAAAATCTTTCGGTCAGCTTCATTCGGCTGCTTGGCCTTCTCGGGTGGCATTTCTCCCAGGAAAAGCTGTTCCTGCACCCGGTTGAGTAAATCCAACTGGTCATTAAGTGAAAGATTACCAACGTCATCGAGTCGAACGTTGCCCTCCTCGGTCTCCTTGCCATGGCAACTGACGCAGTTACGCTCAAGGACTTGTTGTGTCGCCGCCGGTACGCCAAAAGATTGCGCAATCTCATCAGCACGCGCTGCAATCCCCGGAAAGAGGGATAAGCACACCAAACACATCCGCAAGTAGTACGCAATCGTTTTCATTACCAGCCTGGTCTTCCTGATCGGTTGGACCCCATTCACATCAATCATATTATAACCACCATCGCTGGGTCCACTTGAAGGTGCAGCTATCGCCAAGACGGCGTACGAGGTCGAACCACTAGATAAGAAACTGTTCGATCGGACCTTCCTGGTTGATCCCATTCAGTCCCACGTCAAGGGCTCCGTAGTGATCGATCGGGTTGCCATAGGCGTTCAGCAGCGTGGTGTACCAGTTACCCAGCGTCTTATGGCCGGGCTGGCCATAGTTCGGCAGTCGAATATAGCGGCGGCCCAGGTTGAACCTGGCGTTGTCGCCAGCCATGACAACAAACGGGTACTCGGTGCCGTGCGAGTGGTGCGTTTCGCCTCCATCCGGGAAGTAGAAAATCATGGTGTTGTCGAACATCGTACCCCCTGCTTCGGGTACGCTCTTGAGTCGCTTCACGATGCGGTCGACCAATGTCATGTGATGGTGACGGCAACGGGAACGGATTTCCTCGGCTGCCAGGCCACCGATGGTCTTGTTGTGTCCCACGTCATGCATGTTCACCTTTTGGCCTTCGATCCCGGGAATGCCCGTGTAGCGGTGACCCAGTTCGTCCACCGTGAAAGCCACGACGTTGGTCAGCCCTGAGATCAACGCGCCCAGCAGTACCTCGGCATGGCCAACCTGCCGATCAAAAGTGCTGACATCGGCATCCAGGTATTTCGGGTCGAGTTCGGGCACATGCTGGCGGATCACGTCGGCCATGGCGTCGATCTTGCGGGTCCGCTGCTGGATGGTTTCAACCGAGTCGGAGTAGTTCGTGATCTTGGTCTTCTCAAGACCCCGGAGCGGGCCAGCTGTCTGTTTCTCGTTATTGGCAATAAATTCCAGTAACTTGCGATCCAACTGGTACTGGGTCTGAGCAGTCTTGTCCGTCGCTACGGATTTAAACAACTCGGCGAGCGCAACGCGTGGGGAGCCGAATGCGTAATTCGCCTGTTGTGGACCGCGGGCCGAGAATCCCTTGGCGATGCCGTCCAGCGCGCCGCGGGCATTCCCGCCGCCAAGTGGAAAGCAGGCCAACTCGATATGTTCGACCGGGGATGGAAACAGCTTGGCAAGTTCAAAGTCAACGGTCGCCCACTTGATCGAGCTGACTCGCTCGTTGGCTTTAAAAACACCCAGGGACGAACACCAGGAGTGATGCCCCGTCGTGCACATCTTGCCAGACACACCCTGCAGGATCGTCAGGTTGTCAACGTGATTGGCCAGTGGGCTCATCCACTCGGGCAAGTCATGCCCGTCGAGATCGACCTCGTAGCCTTCCTTGCGTTTTTCCTTGTCCATCAATTCCTTGCTGAAGGTGGGCGGCACCATCACCCGCGGCCAAAGCCCGTTGCCACGATGGATAAAAATAAAACGCATCGGCTTTTTTGCTGGCGCGGCAAAGCTGGACGGCGGGTTCATGCATGCCATGGCACCCGCAGCGAACAGGCCGGTTTTCAGGAAGTCACGTCTTGAATTCATAGGTATTCCTTGATTGCGGAATGGGCAGGAGTCCCTTTCCGGTGGTTACTTTCTATATATAAATGAATCGGACGTTAAGAGGGAAATAATCACTGCCCGGAAACTTCCGTCACTTTCGACATACGCGCGATCCGCATCAATCAATGTTTGCGAATCCGACAGCATCTCGTTACGGCCCATGAAAAACCGAAAAGCGTAACGAATGATCGATTGGCGGACGCGTTCCGATTTGGCCAACCTGTCGATGAGCTCAAAGGCGTCGGAGACTTTTCCATCGAGGTTCGGTTCGTCCGTGCCCCGCAGTTCTCCCAAGGTGGTAACGGGTTTCGTCTTGTAGAGGTTGGATCCGTTTTTCTTCTTTGCCCTGGCCAGGAGATGTTCCTCATGTTCCAGGGGTTCCTCGAGACGGTATCGCCCGAAGTCGTCGAATACCTCGAAGGGGAAACCAAGCGGATTCATTCGCTCGTGGCATTTTCGGCATTCGGCTTGCCCCGTAACCACCTCCACTCGCTCCCGCAGCGTCTTATGAGGATCCTCGGGCACCTGGGCATCGACCGTGATGGGCACATCAGGCACCTGGCCGGCGAGCAGCTTTTCACGTATCCAACGACCACGTTTGATCGGGTCGGTATGAAAATTGGAGGAGTGGGCGATCAGCCAGGCGGGGTGAGTCAACAATCCTTTCCGCTTGGCAATCCTGAAGGGTTGTTCGACCGGGTAATCCCAGAACACGGCTTCTTCCAGCTCGCCTTTGAAATTCTTGTGCTCGACCCGTTCGTAACGACCGCGATTAGGGGTCGGCGGCAGGCCGTAGAAGGTCGAATGATGATAGGTGTAACCATGGCTGGTCGCTACGGTGGTAAAGGGCGTTCTCCCTTTTCCAATCGTATCACTGAAGAAGTGCATGAACCGCAGGAAGGTACGCCTTTGATGCCCTCCTTCTGGAACCCAACGCTTGAGAGAATCCTTGGTCTTGATGAATTCCATGTGCTCGGCGAGGACTCCTTCGGGATTCTTTTTCCAATCCGTGTCCTTAAGTCTTTCGTACGCTTCGGTCCACTCGGCAATGATCTTGCGGCCGGTCTCGTTATCCTTGTCGTGGTAAACAAAGAACTCTTCCGTAGTCAGGAGATTCTCGAAAACATTCTTATCCATTTTGAGATACCAATCCACAACGCGATCTGCTTCCTTGATCAGGAACCCGGGGGTGCCCAGCGTCCCGCGTCCGGGATTCTGGTAGTAGCCGTCGCTGCGTTCGATATCCTTGAATATTTTGGCCGCCTGCGGGTAGCCAAAGAATTCACGAAAGAACCGGACAAGCTTGGGGTGCGACGTTTCATGGGAACGCATGTTTTTACCGCTGATCTTATGGTCTACGGGACCGCTGTAATAATTTTCATCGGCCAGCAGACGCTGCACCTCTCGGCGGTAATCATCCCGGGTATTGAGCCGTCCCTCCTTCGCAGCCTTGGCAAGCTCGGCGTCTGGATTGCGATCACCAATCGCGTAGGAGATTGCATAGCTGGCTTCCCGGGGCGACATCTGGCGACGTCCCATCGCGTCCGGTTCACCCGCACCAAACTCCAGTCGATAGAGGAACTCCGACTCCAGTAACACGGCAACCAGCATTTGACGGAGCCCCTCGGTGTTACCACTGAGCTGAATCGCGTCATGGGTTAAGGCCTGGTATTTCTCGAACTCTTCCTGGGTTGCTGGTCTTTGCAGTACACAATCAAACTGGGCCTGGATGGCAGCGGCAAGCTCTTCACGTGTTGGTACCGACTTCTTTTGAATGACCGTCTCAAAGGCCTGGGGAGTCGTTCGTGGAGCCCAACGATCACGGGCGTCCGGAAAGTCGTTGGCGTCGATCTCGCCACTCTTCACGCGGGCGGCACGGATCTGCTTGCCGGCAATCCACTTCGCATTGTCGAGCATGACAAGCAGGTGCCCACCGTTGAGCGTGCTTAGGTCGTAATAACGAACCCCCGAGTGATCCGGTAGAACGAACGGGTTGGTAACACCGTAAAACTGTTTTCCCTGCTTCGAATAGCTATCACGCTCCCGGCCCTCCAGCTTGAAGACATCGGTCACTCGCTCCTGAAAGATCTGGGGGCTGACCAGCCAGCGACGGACAGGCGTATAGCCTTTCGTCTTGATCTCGCCCGAGAAGAGTTTCTTGTGATCGATATAGTTCCCGTAGTCCGGGTAACGCAGTTTGTCATCAAGCTGGGAAGCTCCATGCTTGCGCAGTTCGGTACGTAGCCAGCCCGCTAGTAATGTCCGATCAGCCTCGGAGGGCTGGTCGGCCTCCACGGGGGGCATCAGCCCAAAGAAAAGTTGTTGCTGCGCCCTATTCAGTAAATCCAGGCGGGCAGCGAGCGAAAGTGTCGCCAGCGTGTCAAAGCGAATGTCTCCTTCCTCGCTGTCCGGTCCATGGCAACCGACGCAGTTTTTTTGCAGAACCTGTGCTGTCGCCGTCGGGACGGCAAACGACTTCACGGACTCGTCCGCATGAGTTGCCATCCCTGGAAACAGGAATGCACCCATGAGACAAATCGTTAAGAAACACGCACTCGTTCTCATCGCTGGCCTTGTCATTTCTTGATCGGCTGAACCCCATTCACGTAAACAACATTATAACCACCGTCCCGGGGACCTTTGAAGGACCATCCGTCGCAAGCGGCTTTCTATGCGAGAAATATTCTCGTTAGATGCCAGGAGCATCCACTGCGATCGTCACGATTTGATTTCGATGTCTTGTTTTCCGAAATGGCTGAAACACCCGCCTACTTGGAATGCTTCAGTAACTCCACCATCGCTTTCCCCATGGCCTCGCCCACGTTCATGTAGGTCTCAGCATTGCCACTATAGTGACCACCTGAGCTGCCTCCTTTAGACAGTGGATGCGTATACACGGAAGCGACGTTCCCCTTGAAATCCGGATACTTGCCGGATGTGCCGTCCACCGCCAACATGGCATCAAGAATTTTACCACCACCATCGGTGGCCCCTTTCTTGGTTTGGCCAAGTGAGGCGCTGACAAACTTTGCGTTAGGTGCGTTAAAATCCTTGCGAAGTGTCTTGATGAGATGAACCAGGTTCTTCTCGTAGCGACTGGAAAGCGCGGCACTGCGACTGTCTCGATCCCCCTGCCACCAGAAGAAACCGGCGATCTCGTATTTTTTTGCTCCGGGGTAATACTTGTCCAGCTCCGAAAGGACCTTTTTCGCGCGAGCAATATCGCCATCGTACTGCATCCCGGCGTACCACTTGATTTTCTTGGGCTCCGTCCCCTTCTGCCAGCGTTCAGGACTTCCCTTGTAACCGGGATGAACCCAGGTGACACCCTTGGTATCGGTGAACTCAAAGCCCTCACCTCCTGGTGGCAGCAGGTCCCATCCCAGGGCACGATTACCGATGCAACTCTTGAGGATCAACACGGGCGCGTCCGTGGCATGTCCAACGTGATGCCCGATGCCAAATTCCGGGCCAATGTTCCGGCCCTTGATGGTCATCCACTCGTTGTTAAAGCCTCGCATGCCACCGGTACCGCTTCCCATGACTCGCACGTTGCGAACGTCCTGGCGCTCGGTCCAGTTCCCGGCGTCATCGACCAGGTAGGGGTACAGCTTCTTCTCCTTGACTGCCTGCTCGAGGGTTCCGTCCTTGTTCCCTGTAATGCGACCAGCGCCCAGCATGTTGGACTGTCCCAGGAGAATATAGACCTGCACTGGCTTGGTCATATCCGCCGGTTGGCCATCCGGATCAGGCAAGCTTTGGTCCTCGGCCACCGCCGGCAGTGTCACGGCCATGAGTAAAAGAATAACAATAAGGGTTTGCGGGATCTTCTGGTCTGAGTTCATCGGGGGCCTTCTGGTTGAGAGATTTGTAGAGTGAAATAAAATTGTCCGTTGTTCGGGGAGTTCCCCAATGACCATTAGGGGACGGCTTGAAACATCTGTTGGATCACCATGTCTTTGCCATCCATCTTGACCTGCAAGTCAAAGAATCCGCCTCCCCGGGCCTTGTGGGGAAAAGAGATCGAGTAATTCTCACCCCGTTTTCGGAAACCCATCGGTTTATCCCAGGCGATCTGCTTGAAATTAGCCTGGTTGACTGCTGGCTCGATGATATAGGTTTTGTTCAGGAACAGGCCCAGCATCGATTCCGCCTCTTCCATCTTTAAACCCATCACCGTACGAGTTCGATATTCCTTCTTTCCTACCTTGAGAATGATTTCTTTTTGCGTACGAGGCTTTCCTGCCCAGTATTCTCCCATCTGCAAATCATCCTTGCGAGGTGCCGCATTGGGATGCCACCATTTCTTGTAACTCACGTTCAGGACCGGGGTGGAAACTTCACGTCCCTTGACCTGCTCCAGTCCCTCGACCCGGATGCCGCGAGCCGCCGTCGGGAAAAGGTTGTAGGTCGAGATCTTGGCGACCTTCTTGATCCCGCGTTTCGCGGCTAACTCGAGCACGATCTTTTCCTGTGCCTTGGTCAGCACCGCACGCGGCACATAGTCCCGCTGGATACCATCTTTCTCCGCCTTATCAGCTCCCTGTGAAGGGAGCGCCAGGCCCACGATGATCAGGGCTAATAATAGTTTCTTCATGCCAGTAGATCTTTCTTGGTAAATGGGTAACAAAAAGTTTCGCCAGGTTATCTTGTCGTCCGCGTTTCCTTCAGGACCTCAATCCCATTGGGAAGCAGCGGCTCATGTCGCTTGGTTTGCTTATTTTTCAACAGGTACATCTTCACCGTATCACCCTTGCTGGAAAGTGGCACATGCCCCTGCAAGCCTGGATGCGGAGGAATTCGGATGGTCGGTCGCCAGGCCTCGACCACGATCTCGTCTCCTTGTTTAACCCCGGTCCCTTTTAAAACCGACGTCACCTTCAGCTTGATCGTGTAGACCCGGTCACGATGAATACCAAAGCCTCGTTCATATTGTGATGGCTGGACACTGGATGTCATCACGATCACGTTACCCGTAACAATCAACTGCGATTGTTTCGCGAGTTGCTCCTGGCTCAGCGGTGCCTTGGCCGCTTCAACATCAACACCACCACTTACCAGGCTGACGCAGGCAACTGCAGAGAACAGTACCTTACAGGTAGCGCGAGACATCTTCACATCTTCCTCCAGCTCTTATTCTTACCTCAGGTCGAGATCCATGAAATATAGGAGACCCACTGGCCCCTTTCCCTGCCCAGGGAGCACTCAGCGCATCTCCCCTGGGGCAAGTCTTTATTGTAATCTTTTCACTCCCTTAAATCTCCGGGGCTCCACCAGGATTGTCAGCAAGTCCATTGCCAGTCAACGTCTCATCTGCTTTCACTTCCAGTTCACGGTCTGCCGAGGATCTCGATAGTACCATCGTCAGCCAAGGTGATTTCCTCCTCCGTTGACAGGTTTGGTGTGAAGTAACCGAACTCAGCCCTGTAATTCTCGCTATCCAGGGTTCCGCTGATTTCTCCTCCACCTTCGACCTGCGACTGAAATCGAATCGATTCCGTTGCACCGCCATCCAATTGCTTGATCGTGAAGTCCCGTCCCCCGGCGCTGATTTCAATTTGCTTCCACGTCTTGGCACCCTGGTTCGTTATCTTGATGTCATTACGATCGCAACCTGGAAGGAGCGCCAGGACAGCGGCGATGACGAGCAGCCGTTTCATTTGATCCCCTCTTCACATGTTAACGTCGTGCCTTGTGGATCATACAACCAGGCAAGGCAGTTTTTAGCTTGCTGATGGTTGCATCGTTCACTTGGCTGGGGAGATAGAGTTCTTTTAGCTTACTCAACACGGACAACTGAACCGCCCCCGCGTCGCTGATGTTGGTCCCTCGCAGCGAGAGAGTTTGCAATTCGCTAAGGCCGTGCAGGTGTACTAGCCCGGCGTCGGAAAGAGATTCGCAATCCATCACGTCAAGGATTTGTAGCTGGTTAAGGGTTTTCAGGTGCTCCAGCCCCGCATCGGTAATGTTGGTGCTGCCGATGTAGAGTCGTCGGAGGCTGTGCAGAGATGTCAACTCTTTTAAGCCGGCATCCGTAACCCCAGTGAAAAAGAGGGAAAGTTCTTGTAGCGAAGACATGCCCCGCAGATGTACAAGGCTTTTGTCGGTAATTCCCGTGCCGCCAAGATTGAGTTCTTCGAGGCTAGTGAGAGCTTGAAGTAATGGAGCTTCCACATCGGTCATTAGCTCGGGGCGAGGGCCGAAGGATACGTGGGTAATTCTCCCCTCAGAGTTTCGTGGGCCGTCCGCCTCGCCCCCTAACTTCTCGATGGTGGCCACGGCGGCCGCTTGGGCTGCCCCGTCCACAGCTGGCACCTGGTCTTTCGTCGTGACGTCAGAGGGAGCGTCCAAGTCAGCTGGCCCTTGCTGCGGAGAACCTGGGGGGCCACCACAGGAGATCGAGGCCAGGATCATGATAGCCAGCACGCAAAGTCTCAGGGGCGATGGGCAGGACTCTATCATGGCAGGGATGCTTCCAGGCTGATATCGATGGGTTGAGAAAAGCGATCGCTTCAATGGTTCACGGAAGAACCAGGATTCCCGTAGTCTAACTGGTATCGTTCGTTTCGTCAGTGGCAAGCAGGCTACTTGTCCACCGCAGTCATCGGCTGGAAAGCCTCGCCAGCCAGTACCGAAAGGAACGTCAAATACCTGGCCCTTTACCAGGGTCCTTTGCGGACTTGCATCGCCATCGTTCTGCGACCATTATGATGTCAACCATTGCCCGGTCCAAAACCCGTCCTCGAAAGGCTATTCATGCAGCGGATCTTCCTCATCCTATTACTGACCACGTTATCACCAGGTCCGGGACTGCACGCCCAGGATCCTTCCCAACCCATGGCAAAACAAGCGGGGCGCTTGCAGCGACCGCAGGCCAAGCATCGTAAGAGCAAGCCGGTACCCAATCCCTGGCTTGGCCATGGTCATGACCAGGACCCCCAAATCCGTGATGCTACCTACCTGAAAACAACCGAAGAAATCCGAGCTCTGTTCGAGGGCCTGAAAAAGAAACCAGGCGGCTCGCTCAGCTATCCAAAAGCAAACGGACTGCGAATCGTGGCCACCGGACACAGCTGGATGCGACCCGGTTACGGAACGCTGCCACACATCGCGCGAGCCGCTGGCCTGGAACAACGGCTACGCACCAACACCCGTGGTGGCGAACAGGGCGCTGCTCGCATGATGTGGGAACACGAGAATGGCATCCTCTCCTCGCGCGGAAAACCAAATCCTGTTTGCATGGCTGCCATCACCACCGGGCAATGGGACATCATGATGTGGGGTAGCTATACCAACGATCGACCCGAGTACTATTTCGGCTGGATCGATTTCTGCCTCAAGTACAATCCCAAGATGGAATTCTATGTCTTTAACGGCTGGCCCCAGTGGGCTGATGGATTTGGAGATGGGGAACGTCGCCCACGTATCGAAAACTACCGGGCCCGCGCCAGCAAGACCAACCAGTCTGTCACCAAGCAAATTGCCGGGATCGACAAGTACTACCCAGGCAAGGTTCATGTGCTTCCTACCAACGAGGCCATGCTGGCCGCCCTGGAACTTTACTTCCAGGGAAAACTACCGACCATCAAGGGACTCAACAAGAAAGTCGATGGCAAGGTCCCCTGCATCTGGTCCGATGGTGGACATCTTGATGCCCCGCTGGCCTGGCTGGAGGGGTATGTCTTTTATGCAACGATCTACAAGCGCTCACCTGCGTTGATCAAGCTGCCAGGCAAACATCCGGCACTGAACAATGAGTTGGACCAGGTCTTCCGGAAAATCGCCTGGCAAGCCGTGATCAATAACCCGCTCTCCGATGTCACCGATAAGAATTCAAATGGCATCGGGGATGAAACCGAATAGCTGGAGCACCCATGAAAACCATGCATACCCGATTTGTACTGGCGACCTTCATCGTCCTGGCCAGCGCCCTCCTCAGCCATGCAGCGACACCCAACTTCGTGGTTATTTTTATCGACGATATGGGTTACGGAGATATTGAACCCTTCGGCTCAAAAATCAATCGGACTCCGCACCTGAACCAGATGGCTGCCGAGGGACGAAAGCTGACGTCTTTCTATGTCGCTTCTCCCGTCTGTACTCCTTCACGAGCTGCCTTGATGACCGGCTGTTACCCCCAGCGTGTGGGCCTGGAAAAAGGTTCCGGGCACATTGTTCTCTTTCCAGGTGACCATCATGGTCTCCACCCCGATGAAGTTACCCTGGCCGAAACCCTCAAGTCCGCCGGGTATGCCACGGGTTGCTTTGGGAAATGGCACCTGGGTGATCAACCCCAGTTCCTCCCCACCGCCCAGGGCTTTGATACCTATTACGGGATCCCTTATTCCAACGACATGTGGCCCGCCCTGAAGCGTTTCAAGTGCCCGAACCTGCCGGTCCTGCGCGACACCAAGGTCGTGGAAATCGTCAAGGACATGGATGACCAGGCAACGCTCTGCAGGAAATTTACACGGGCAGCCACCGACTTCATTCGCCAGAACAAGAGCCAGCCGTTCTTTGTCTACCTGCCGCACGCCTTTGTCCACGGCCCCCGGAAAGCGTCACCGGAATACATGGCCAGGGCCAAGACCGTGGAGCAGGCACAGGTCGAGGAAGTGGACTGGAGCGTCGGCCAGGTACTGAAAACACTGCGTGAGGAAGGCCTGGCTGAAAATACGCTGGTCCTCTTTACCTCGGACAATGGACCAGCCCGGGGACTTTCAGCAGGTCCCCTACGAGGCAGGAAGGGATCTGCCTACGAAGGCGGACATCGCGAACCCACCATTGCCTGGTGGCCAGGCACTATCCCGGCCGGCACCTCGTCAACCGAAATGATCAGCGCCATGGATCTCCATCCCACTTTCGCCAGGATGGTCGGCAAGTCCATGCCGACAGATCGCGTGATTGATGGCAAGGACATTGCCCCCATTATCCTTGGCAAACCGAATGCCAGGACTCCGCATGACCGGTTTTTCTATCAACAAGGGGGACGACTTGCTGCCGTCCGTTCCGGGAACTGGAAGCTGATGGTCAACGGTGAACTCTACAACCTCCACTCGGATCTTTCCGAGAAGAAAAACGTGGCCCAGGCTCATCCTGCGGTGGTCAAGAAGCTCCGCGGATTGCTGGAAGCATTCCGCCAGGACCTGGAGAAAAACTCTCGGCCTGTCGGTATTGCCAAGAACCCACGAACCCTGGCACCACGACCCGGTGTCGAAGGCGAGGAGGCCTATCGACCCACGCTCTCCCTGGGGAAAAACCCCTGAATAGGCGCCAGCACACTGGCTACTTTCTTGGTACCTGCACGGTAACGCTATTGGAAACTCCCATGCCCTCGGGACCGGTCGGTCCACCCCGCACCGAATACACGCGGTAACGATACGTCTTACCGGGCATGACCTTGTTGTCTGACATAGTGGTCATGCTCTTACCAGGCAGACCTCGATAATTAAGGAACGTTCCTCCTTCTTCCCCGTCCACTCGCTGCACGATATGACCAATCTCCTTTTGCGAGTTATCTTTCCACTGGAGGGTCACCGAAGTTGCTGACTTGGCAATCACGCGCAAATCACTAGGCGCATCCGCAGTCTGGGTCCCCGGTTGAGGTGGACGTGGGCGCTGCAATGCCGGCCGTTCGCCGGGAGCATCAAGCTGGGAACGCGCAAGACGATAACGACGATGGATAAATTCCTGGATCGAGGCAACAATCGTGTCGTAACTGCGATCCTCGGGATTCGTGATACGAGTACCTGGAAAGGGATCTGCCGCCAGGTCATCCTTGAGCTGCAGGTAGAGCTGATCCAGTCGTGGTACCAGGACCCGTGGATGAAAATACTTTTCCAGGATCACGTCTGCCTCGCGCCGGTAACGAGCCAGGAGCTGGGGATTATCCAGGATCCGTTGAATCAGTGGTGAGGGGGAACGGGGCACCATCGGCCAGGCAGCATGCCAACCAGCAATCACCGGTATGCGCCGAAACGCGTTGTCGGCAAACGCCACATCCAGGTCCCAGGGCAGGTAGTGCCAACGGCCATCCAACGGATCATGATACAGGTAATAATTGTGGGCATTCCAACCGGTCAATTGGTCAAAGGCACCTGAAAAAAGCATCACGGCCATGATTTTCAGGAAGTTGTCCATCTCGATATTGGCTTCCATCACCCTGGCAAAATCCCTGTCGGGAGTCTTGTTGATCTTCTCGATGAGCGCCAGGACATCCCGTGCATCCTTGCGTGCTGCCGATGACTTGGGTTCAAACGCCAGGCCATGCTTCGCATTCAGATCCAGTGGTAAGCGAACTGGTTCCAGGCGCCCCCCTGGTCCGCCTAGATGATTCTTGTAGAGCGCACCACCCTTGCTAAAGTGACGACTCGTAAAAACGCTGTCCATACGTTCCACGTTGGTGTACACACCGTGGAACGTGTCATTCAGGTAGAGCGTGGCATGATTACAACGGGATGCCGGAATCTCCAGGTCGCGCAGGATACTGGTAATCAACGACTCACTAAAAAGACTGCCAAACTGGATCCCGTTATCCAACGCAACACGTTCCAGCCCGAGGAACGTACGATCTTTCTCAAATTCTCCAAACTTGATCAAGAAACTGCGCTTGTGTCGCTGGTTCGGATTGGAAGAACTGTTCCCCTTGTAGCGCACCCCAACATTCTTGAGCGTCTGGGTACCCCAGCGAAAGGTCGCGGGCACATAGATCCGACTTGGCAAGGCCGCTTTCATTTTGGCCAGGTCCGCATCCTTGATCTGTAGGTGAATTTTCTGGACCTTGTCCACCTGGTAAAAAGTGGCCGCAGTTTCCCGATCCACGTTGGCTGGTACCTGCTGTGCCTCAACGGTTGCAGGCAACGCGATCACACTCATCGTTCCAAGCCCAAGGACAAGGTAGCCAAATACTCGGCAAAACCCGTGGCGTAAACGTGTCATATCAATTCACATTCCTGTGGTAAGCAAACGGTCCGTGTATCAGCATGCAATGGCGAGACACCACCACGATTTTGATTTATTTCTACCTGGGATCCAAGCGTAATTTCAACTCGCCAATCGAGCGGGCCATCCGCTCACGGAGGTCAAGATACCAGGCATCGTTCAGTGTCCATTCCACGGAGGAGGGAAACATACGCCGGATATCCGCCAAGACGCTGCGAGCCGCCGTCACGTCCACTCCCCGCGCTGCGCCTCGTGTTACCAGGTCTTCGAGGATCCGAGCGTACTCATAGTCATCCACGCTCTCGCGAAACGTCATCACACGCAGCGAAGGAGTAATCGTAAAGTCCGGGGTTTTTGAAAGTCCCGTGCGCCGGGGAGGATAGAAGTAGCACAGACCACCATTCGCCAGGCGTGTGTAGGGTTCCACCCAGGGATTACGCACATCCCCGGCTTCCCCGTAAGTGTGATGCCACATGAGCGTATCCCAGATGACATAGCCACTTCCTCCCAGGTTGAACAATTCCAGCCCGATCTCCCGGTTGGTCATCCCTGGCACGTTAATGCCAAGCCGACTGCTGTAGGCTGCGTAACTCCACAGCCGATCCCGGTCTCGCGGAACCTGGTAATCGTCCCAGAAATAGTCTTCCCAGCGATAGTAATTCTCATCGACCTGCGGCACGTGCGTTAGCAACTCGCTAAAAACATACTTCCCGTTTTCCTGGTGATACAGGCTTTCAAATCCCTGTAGGCAATGTGCAAATCGGATAGCCGACGTTTCCGGATCACTCTTCAAGAGGCGTATCAGGTGAAGGATCTTGTCCGTTCCAGAAGTCTCATCAACAAAGTAGTAGAACTTGTCGAGCCAGCCATGCTTCTTCAAGTTCCGCACCATGGCACGGTAATAATCCAGTACCAATCGATCCCACTGATCACGTGTTACCACCACGCTCGTATCGAACCACGGATCACCGGCCTGTTTCTGGTACGTCACCTGTGTCATCTCTCGAAATGTCTGCCAGCCCATCGTGACATGACCCGGGTCCGGATTCCAACTACTGGCTGGTTTGCCCGGCAGGTGCTTGAAAATATGACTGACACTCGGGTTGGTATGGGTCAGGCAGACGGAGTTCACCTTCAGCTCGTCAATGAAGTGCTTCATGAGCTCGTTGAACTCGGTAAAATCCCATTCGACCAGTTCAAAATAGTTGCCCGGTGCAGCAACGTTGTAACCCTGCGGCGGTGGCTTCCACTTCAGGCCAATCTCGGTGAACAGTGCCACGTTCTTGGGATAGAATTTTTCCCGGGCCATGGCCTCGTAATACTTGAACGCCAGCTTCTTGAGATCCTTCCTGGACTGGATACCGTGGTAAGCCATGATGGGATTGACCGTGGGATCCCCCCCCTTCTTGGCCAGGTATTGTCCACCCATGTTGCTGCGAAACGTGGAGAATTCCGGAAGCTCAAAATCATGCACGGTCACGACCAGTGATAACTGTGCCGAAGCATTTCCCTTACCAAGAATCGAAAGGGTACCGGTATAGTCCCCGGCGGGTGTTCCGGGAGGCGTTCTCAGCGTGACCCAGAAGGCAAGATTACCAGAGTCGGCCTTCACCTGACGCGGGCTCACGGGAACCAGTGGATCACCGATCAGATCGAAAAAGGAGACCTGGTTAATACGCGCTTTCCTGGCAACCTTGACATACGCCACCTGCCGAATCTCCAGGTTCCTGGCAGCCAGTCGATGGTCACCTTGCGAAAGCGATGAAACACGAACACCCTCGAAGGCGAAATCTGTCCTGGGCGAAAGTACCAGTTGAAACGACTGGGATTCATTGGACGCCGTGCTGATGTGAATCGCCTTGCGGCCCTCGCTCGGAACGGGTGTCCTGGGCGTCAACTTGACCGTGGTGTCCGCAAACCACGCTTGGAACGCGGCCGTACCTCCCAGTCCATAACGCGTATTCCCCAATCGTTTTTCAGCCAGTCCCTTCCGTATGACGGCGACGCTTTGAGAGGGAATCTCTGACCGGCGCAGTTTCGGAATCTTGAGGTAGTGTGCTCCCAGGGGCTGGTAGTAAAGCACCAGTTTCCTGGGACCCGTTTTTTCAAATTTTGCCAGCAGGGAAATCCTGCTACGCCGCACCGAGATCTTTTCAGCAACCGTGGTCGGCCCCACGGCTAATTTCATATCCGTTCCATCCGAGCGCAACAGGCATTCATGATTGGTGCGAGTCCGGGGCAGCAAACGCGGCACGTAGGAACTCATGTAGGCATGCGTACGAGGCGGTTCCCCGACAGGAAACACCTGTTCATAGCCAACCGTCGGGGGGAACTTTCCTCCTTCACTGGTAAACCGCACCTGGTAGTAAGCATCTTTCTCGGTCGGTATCGGTAACGCCGGATCCTGCTTGATCAATTCCTGCGGGTTGGTGACCAGGTAAAACCCTGCCTCAGGCAGGAGAGTATAACCACGCCCCGAGGGATCTACCTGGCCGATCCGGACATGGTTGTAAGCCAGGAACATTGGATCAAACGAGTATTCTTCCAGTTGGCTGATCGCCTGGCTGATATCTGCCTCGTCCAGCGGAATCACGTTCCAACCTGTTTGTTGGACATCCACGTCGATCGCCAGTCGGTATTGGCAAAAAGGGTGGACCCAGTCAGGTTGCTGGGCAATGGCCGTTCCGGTGATCGAGGCCAGGAAGACCGCGATCGCTGTAAAAAAGCTGGAAGGTTTCATGGGATTTGATCTCCAGTGTAACTGGTTAAAAGGTCTCATTCCTATACCCAACAGGGGTTATTCGGACGAACCTGACCGTACCAACCATCAATCCGCGACCAATGAGAACCATCAAAAACATGTACGACCGATTGAACTTCCAACAGTCGACTTGCACGTGACCGGAACAGGGACGATCATGAATACGTTCTATAAGACTTCCAGCCTGGAGTAAAACCATGAAGAAAATATTGCTTGCCTCCATGATCTTGTTGCTTGGTGTCTCCTGGCTGTCCGCCGGGGAAAGCCGTGGCCAGATGAAGCAACAGGTCGCCGGACAACAGCTTCATTATCTTTTGCAGGCACCGACCGGGGACGCTCCAGAAGATGGCTGGCCCCTGCTCCTGTTCCTGCATGGTTATGGTGAATGCGGAGACGATCTCGAAAAGGTCAAGGTGCACGGTCCCCCGAAGCTGATCAGCAAGTTCGATGCACTGGCAGGTTGTGTTATTGTCTCACCCCAGTGCCCGCGCAATAGCTGGTGGCGAGTCGACGCCTTGAAGGCCCTGGTAGAAGAAATCATCCAGGCACGGGGCGATATCGACCGACGACGTCTCTATGTGACCGGGCTGAGCATGGGTGGGTATGGTACCTGGAGCTTCCTTTCGCGCTATCCCGATTATTTTGCAGCCGCCATTCCAATTTGCGGCGGTGGTGATCCATTTCGCCTGCCTGGCAACCGACCACCGAAAAAAACAGGTATCAAGAACGAGTTTGATCCCAGTGGTCTCAAGCGTACCCGGGAAATACCTATCTGGACCTTCCATGGCGCCAGGGATCGATCTGTCCCCATCCTGGAAACCGAGATGCTCGTCAAGCTGCTTCAAGAGGCAGGCAGCAAACACATCCGTTTCACGAACTACCAGGATGCCGCTCATGTGGGTGCCTGGCAAAAAGCCTACCAGGATCCGAAAACCTGGAAATGGCTTTTTGCGCAGAGGTCAGCCA
>Ga0163108_10001574_pt1 | contig 16672 bp, 12 predicted proteins | sample Fk1155metaG_FD_109644 | JGI IMG/M metagenome (GOLD analysis project Ga0163108, IMG submission 109644) | Marine microbial communities from the Central Pacific Ocean - Fk160115 155m metaG | ecosystem: Environmental > Aquatic > Marine > Oceanic > Photic zone | place: The Central Pacific Ocean...
CCGAAAAACTGGTCCGCTCGCCCGTCTGGTCGCTCGGTCGCCATTCGGCCGGGATGTGTGTTCGTTTTGTCACCGGGGCGACCACGTTGCACGCCCGATGGACACTCCGCAGTGAACGGCTGGCGATGCCCCACATGCCCGCCACCGGGGTCAGTGGTGTCGACCTGTACGTCCGTGACAATCGAGGCCGCTGGCGTTGGCTGGCGTGTGGTCGACCGACGCAGTTCCCGACCAACTCGGTACGACTGGTCACGGGCATCCCGGCCGGTCGCCGTGAATTCCTGCTGTACCTGCCGCTGTACAACGGGGTGACGGCGGTGGAAGTCGGAACCCCCGCGGGGACTTCGCTGGACAAGGCGCCGGCCCGTCCCGCCTCGCACCGCAAGCCGATCCTCTTCTACGGGACCTCGATCACTCACGGTGCCTGTGCCTCGCGGCCGGGCATGCCGCATCCGGCCATTCTCGGTCGGCGGTTCGAGCGACCGGTGATCAACCTCGGGTTTTCCGGCAACGGCCGAATGGAGATCGAGTTGGCCGATCTCCTGGCCACGCTCGACCCGGTCGTGTACGTGCTCGACTGCCTGCCGAACATGGATGCCCGGGCGGTGGCTCGCCGTGTCGAACCGTTCGTGCACCGGCTGCGAAAGTCTCGACCCAAGACCCCGATTCTGCTCGTCGAAGACCGATCCTATGCCGACTCGTTCCTTGTCACTTCCAAGAGAAAGCGGAACCTGGACAGTCGCCGGGCGTTGAAAGCGGCCTGGGACAACCTGAAGAAAGCCGGCGTGGGTGGGCTGCACTACCTCGAGGGCGAGCACCTGCTCGGTGACGATGGCGAGGCGACCGTCGACAGTTCGCACCCGACCGACCTCGGGTTCGTTCGGCAGGCCGAAGCCTTTGCCCGGGTGCTGGGTCCGATTCTCAAGGCGACGGAGTGAGTGGCCGTGCCGGGGGTCCTGCCTGCACGCATTGTCCTGGGAAGCCGATCGCCCCGGCGACACGAGTTGCTCCTGGAGCTGGTGGGGGAGCGGGGGATCGACATCGAGGTCCTGCCACCGTCATCGGTCGAGGAAACCGGGTTCGCAGGCGTATCGGACTGGCCGGGAATCCGGCAGCGATTGACCGAGATTGCCCGGGCCAAGGCCGTTGATGTCCGCCTGCAGTTGGGCGTCCAGCGTCGCGCCACGGGAATGGCGGCGATTGTCTGTGCCGACACGGTGATCGTGGCAGGGGAACCCGGCGAGGCACCTCGCGTGCTGGAACAACCGCCACTGGAGAACTGGAAACAGACGGTGCGGGACTGGTTCCTGAGGTACTATCTGGGCCGGACGCACACCGCCGCCACGTCGATCTGCCTGGTGACAGGCGCGGGACGGGTTCTGAGCCGCGTGGTAGAATCGCAGGTGACGTTCCGGGCGGGGATGGAGTCTGAACTGGACTGGTACCTGGCGACCGGTGAGTCGGTGGGCAAGGCCGGCGGGTATGCCGTGCAGGGAGAGGCCCGGGTGTTTATCGATCGGATCGAGGGCAGCCTGAGCAACGTGATCGGGTTGCCGTTGGAAGCGCTGGCCGAGATGTTTGTGGAGTTGGGAATTGATGTCGGTTGATGCCGCCGAGAGTTGTCTGCCGTTGATCGACGACGATCCGTCGTTGCTGGTTGGCAGGCGTCGGTTGCCAACTCGCTATTTCCTGGCCCCGCTGGCCGGTTACACGCACCTGGCATTTCGGCGGGTGATCCGTGACCTGGGCGGCGTTGGCCTGGCGACGACCGACCTGGTGCAGGCCACCACGCTGCTTTCCGGTCGCCGTCAGGCGCTGGAACTGGTCGCCACGCACCCGGATGACCGGCCGTTGTCGGTCCAGGTCTTCAGCGGACGAATCGATCACCTCGTCGAGGCGGCGGTGTGGCTCGAGGATCATGGCTACGAGGGGGTCGACATCAACATGGGCTGTCCGATGGCGAAGGTCAACAGCCGCGGGGGTGGGGCTCGCTTGATGTGCGACAGCGACGGGGCCTGCGAGATGGTCTCGCAGGTGGTCCGGGCCGTCTCGTTGCCGGTTTCGGTCAAGATGAGGCTGGGCTGGGATCGCGAACAGCTGACGGCACCGGCACTGGCGCGGGAATTTGAACAGGTGGGCGCCGCGGCGATTACCGTGCACGGACGGACCCGGGCGCAGGGTTTTTCCGGGTCGGTGGACCTGGAGGGAATCCGGGCGACCGTCGAGGCGGTCGAGGCGATCCCGGTGGTGGGCAACGGGGATGTGCGTTCGCCCGGGGATGCGTTCGCGATGCGACGGACGACCGGCTGCGATGCGGTGGCGATCGGCCGCGGCGCAATGCTGGATCCGTGGATCTTCGCCCGCATCGCAGCGGCGGTGGCCGCCAATCCGGCTGACGGGAACCCGTCGGCCGACCAGCAGGTGGACTTTCTGGTGCGGCATTTCCGCCTGATGGCCCAGCAGCACGGTGAGTACAGCTGCCAGCTATTCCGGAAATTCGCCGGCTGGTACGGGGCGAAGCTGGGGATTCCCGAGGATCTCGAGGACCGGTTGAGGCGATTCGAGTCGTTCGCTGCGTTCGACACGATCGTCGAGGAAATCCGGCAGCGGCACGGAACCCGTCAGACCGACGTGGCGACGGCGCTGATCAAGGTACCCAATGGTCCGGTCGAGCGGTGGTAAATCGCTTGCAATCCGCCCGAGACTATTCGACAGTGCGACCGCTTCCACGCGTCTCCAACCAGGTCTTGTGATGTCGATGGCCCAGGAATCGTCTCCTCTCGAGGTCGAGCGTCCCACGGGAGTTCGCTGGTTGATCTTCGTGCTGGCGTGTGGATCGTCGTGGTTTCTCTACCTGCATCGCTACACCTGGAACGTGATCGCGCCCTTCCTGAAGGAAGACTACGGCTTCAACAACCTCGAGCTGTCAGCGATCTTCACCCTGTTCACGCCGACCTACGGGGTGCTGCAGATTCCCAGCGGCATCGTCTGCGACTGGATGGGTCCGCACCTGTTCCTGGGCGTGATTATCGTTGCCTGGTCGCTGGTGTTCCCGATGTACGGCTTGGTGGGGGGGTCGAAGGCTGGCCTGGGCGCGGTCCGGTTGGCGTTTGGAGCCACCCAGGCGGGGACCTATCCGGCGCTCTCGAAGATCACCGAGACGTGGTTTCCGGTCAAGACACGGACGGTGGTCCAGGGCTGGGTGGCGACATTCTTCGGCCGCAGTGGTGGGGCGATGTCGTCGATCATCCTGGGGACGGTCCTGATCGGGCTGGTGGGGATGACCTGGAAGTGGGCGCTGGTCGTGATGGGCGGCGTCGGAATGCTCTACGGAGTGGTCTTCCTGCTGCTGTTCCGCAACTCGCCGGCCGTCGACGGTCGGGTCAATGATGCCGAGCGGGCGTTGATTGCCGAGGGGACGCCACCGCCGGACCCGCAGGAACCGCCCGTGCTTCCGTTCCGACGCGTGCTCAAGAATCGCAGCATGCTGTTTTTTGTGATCCAGCAGATCATGAGCGCCGGGGCCGACGGGGTCTACGTGCTGTACATGGGTGATTATTTTCTGAACGTCAAGGGCTTCGAGATGGTCAAGGCCGGTTGGCTGATCAGCCTGCCGCTGTGGGGTGGAGCGATCGGCGGCATGCTGGGCGGAGTCTGCAACGACCTGATGATCTCCTGGACCGGGAGCCGCCGCTGGGGGCGAAGCCTGGTCGGGTTCACCGGGAAATTCCTCGCCTGCGGGCTGGTCTTCGTTGCGATCGCCCAGGACGACGGCGTCGCTGCGGCCTGGGCCCTGTTTGCCGTCAAGTTCTTTTCCGACTGGAGCCAGCCGACTGTCTGGGGGACCTGCACCGACCTGGGTGGCCGCTACTCGGCGACCGTTTTTGGCGTGATCAATACCTCCGGCTCGATCGGTGGCCTCATTTCACCGCTCATGTTCGGACTCATCCTCGATTGGAACACCGTCGGCAAGGTGACCGACTACAACCCGCTGTTTGTCACGATGGCGGTGATGTACCTGATCAGTGCCGTGTGCTGGTTCTGTGTCGACTGCACCGAGTCGCTCGAGAAGCGTCTGGCACCCGGTGGCGACATGGTCGACACCCCGCCAGTTGACCTGGACCCGAGCGCGTGAACGGCAACCGTCCAACCAATGTCCGCTGGATGGTCTTCGTGCTGGGTTTCGGTACGAGTTGGCTGCTCTATCTGCATCGCTACTCGTTTGCCCTGATCAAGCCGTTCCTGAAGGAGGAACTGAAGGTCAGCAACACCGAGCTCGGATACATGGATGCCGTGTTTGGGGCGACCTATTTCGGAGCACAGTTTCCGACCGGGTTGTGGGGAGACGTCGCCGGTGTGCACTGGTTGCTGGGCGGGCTGATCCTGTTGTGGTCGGTGTCTCTGGCGATGCATGCCTGGGCACCCAATATAAAGATCTTGTATGCCGCCCGGGCCCTGCTGGGAGCCGGGCAGGCCGGCGTGTTTTCCCTGGTGGGCCGCCTGACCCGGTCGTGGATTCCCATGAGTGTCCGGACCACCGCCCAGGGCTGGATCGGCGTGGCCGCAGGTCGGTTGGGCGGCCTGTCGGCCAATCTGCTGCTGATGACGGTGATGATCGGGATCATGGGAGTCAAGTGGCAGCTGGCACTGTACATCCTGGCCGGTGTCGGTATCACTCACGGATTGGTCTTCCTGGCGTTGTTCCGCAATTCACCGGCCGAGCACCCGTGGGCGAACGAGGCCGAGGCCGACCTGGTTGCCGGCAATACGCAGCAGGAGAAGGAAAAGCCACTGAAGATCAGCGAACTGGTTCGTCAGATGGATCGTCGTTCGATCCTCAACCTGGTCGCGGTCAACGCCTCTTCGACTTTCAGTTCGATTGCCGACCACATCTACTCTCACTGGATCCCCCTGTTCCTGGTTGCCGAGTACCAGCTGAAGTTCAAAGAGATGGGCATCTACTCCGCCCTGCCGCTGCTGGGTGGTGTCACCGGGGGAATCGTCGGCGGGTATGTCAACGACTGGCTGATCCGCCTGACCGGCAGCCGTCGCTGGGTTCGCAGCCTGGTCGGCTTCGCCGGCAAGTTCCTGGCCGCGATCGCGCTGGCCGCCGGAATCGTTTTCTTCTACGACGATCCCTATGCCTTCTGCGGCATGCTGTTCGTCGTCAAGTTGTTCGCCGATATCAGCCTGACGACGCGGTGGGGGACGATTACTGATATCGGCGGCCGGGCCACCGCGTCGGTGTTTGCCTTCAATAACTCGGTGGCCAGCGCCATCGTCATGGGGATCCCGGCCGTCTACGGGTACATCTCCGATGTCCACGGCTGGCGGGTCGTCTTCTGGGTGGCCTGCGGGGCCTACGTGGCCTGCGCCCTGACGTGGCTGCTGGTCAACTGCACGATCCCCGTGCTGGCCAACGATCGTGACGAAATGGTCCTTTCGGATCGCGGCGATGAAAACGGACCCGGCTAGACCAGTTGCCGGACCAGTTCCTCTGCCACGTCCTCGACCAGTTCGACGTGCCCCATCCGGCTGGGGAGTACGAACCGCAGTTGGCCGGCGGTGGTTTTCTTGTCGAGCTTCATTCGAGCGAGAATCTCATCCGTGCCGGGTCCGTCGGGGGGCGTGACCGGCAGTCCGACGGCGGTCAGCAACTGGACCTGGCGCTCGGTGACTTCCGGCGAGATCCGGTCCAGGCGTTCGGCCAGTCGACTGGCCTGGATCATCCCGATCGCCACGGCCTCGCCGTGCAGCAGTTCCCCGTAACCGGCCAGGGTCTCGTGGGCATGGGCGAAGGTGTGGCCGTAGTTGAGCACCGCTCTCACGCCGGTCGTTTCCCGCTCGTCCTGTTCGACGATCTCAGCCTTCAGCTCGCAGCTGCGGGCGACGACGTGTGCCAGCACATCGGGGTCTCGGCGGTTGAGTTCGTCGCTGTGCTGTTCGAGATAGGTGAAGAAGTCGGCGTCGAGGATCACCCCGTACTTGATCACCTCGGCCAGCCCGCTGCGGTAATCCCGCTCGGGCAGTGTCTCGAGCGTGGCCGTGTCGATCAGCACGCCAGTCGGCTGGTGAAAGGCACCGATCAGGTTCTTGGCCTGGCGATGATTGACGGCGACCTTGCCGCCCACCGAACTGTCGACCTGGGCCAGCAGCGTGGTCGGCACCTGTACGTAGCGGATGCCCCGCGCGTAGGTGGCGGCCGCGAACCCGGCCGCGTCACCGACCACGCCGCCGCCGACGGCGATGACGAGCGTCTGTCGGTCGGCGGGCAGATCGACCAGCGCGTCGAAAATCGTCGCGGCGACCTCGAGCGACTTCGACGGTTCGCCCGCTTCGAGCACGTGCTGCCCGACGGTCCAGCCGTTCTGCTGCAGGTTCGCCAGGACCACCGCGGCGTGCAAATCGGTCAGATGCGAGTCGGTCACCATCAGTGCCGAACCGGGCGTGTCGAGACCACACCAGGCCTGACAATGACGGGCGGTTGTTTCCAGCAGGCCGGAGCCAATCTGGATGTCGTAGCTGCGGTGGGCAAGCGAGACGTGAACGGTGGGCATGGTCGGGTCAATCGATCTGGTGGCGTTGGTTCCAGGGGATGGGCATCGACGGTTCGGGTTGCTGTTCGCGGTGACGGGTGTCGCGGGGGCGATCGCGGAAGTAATCGACAAAGCCGCACAGTTGCCTGACCGCTTCCTCGTAAGCCCGTTGCCCCTTCTCGACGCTTCCCTTTTCCGCGTCTCCGAGTACGCCGGTCTCCGAGTAGCTGCTGGTCCAGGAGATCAGCGAGGCGGGGCCGGCGGCGAACAGGTCGACCCAGTTGTAGTCGTTGTTCTCGTCGTTCATCTTGATCGTACCGCTCTTGATGCGGTCCTTGCGGACGTCGTCCTCGGCCAGGTAGAGGTACAACGACGTTTCGAGTTCTCCCGCGTGCGAGCAGCCACCGGGGATCTTGCTTTCCCGCCAGGACGGCAGGAATTGCTTGTCGACGGTCAACAGGTTCCACCAGGCCACCAGCACGCACTCGGCATCGGTTTCGAGGTTGGTGCGGCGGGCGGCCAGGTCGAGGTTGGGCATGTTCGAACCGTGGCCGTTGAGCAGGATGATCTTCTTGAAACCGTGGTAGGCCAGCGAGCGGGTGACGTCGGTCACCTGGCGGATGAACGTTTCGTAGTGCGTGTTGATCGTTCCGGGGAAGTCCATCACGTGCCCGGTGTATCCGTAGGCGATCGTGGGCAGCACCAGCACCTTCTCGGGCATCGACTCGCCGCAACCACGGGCGATTCCACCGGGACAAACCAGGTCGACATCCAGGGGCAGGTGGTGTCCATGCTGTTCGACGGCCCCGCAGGGCAGGATGCAGACCTGCCGCGCCGCGACGGCGTCGTTGATTTCCGGCCAGGTCAGTTTTTCGTATCGGTAGTCGGTCGTAACACGGTTGCTCATCGGTGTCTCCTGGTCGGCTCTTGCGGCATGGTTGCTGATTCTCGAAGATTGATCCAGCGACGCCACGTGGTTCCTCATTTTGGCTGTGCCTTCCCATGTCCGCCAGCGACCTGACGCACATTCTGATCGGCACCGCCGGACACATCGACCACGGCAAGACGCGGTTGGTGGGTCGGTTGACCGAGATTGACACCGATCGCCTGCCCGAGGAGAAGGCCCGCGGGATCTCGATCGACCTTGGTTTTGCTCACTGGCAGGCCGAGGGGTTCCAGTTCGGGATCATCGACGTGCCTGGCCACGAGCGGTTCGTCAAGAACATGGTGGCCGGGGCCACCGGTGTGAACGTCGCTCTGCTGGTGGTGGCCGCCGATGACAGCGTGATGCCGCAGACGCGGGAACACCTGGAGATCATGGACCTGCTGGGGATCGAGGCGGGAGTGATCGCCGTCACCAAGATTGACCTGGTCGAGGAGGACTTCGTCGAACTGGTCGAGGCGGAAGTCGAGGAAGTTGTCACGGGCACGTTCCTGGAGGGTTGCCCGATCGTGCCGGTGTCGTCGGAGACCGGCGAGGGGATCGAGTCACTCAAGGAGACGCTGCTCGAGGTCTCTCGGCAGGTGACGCTTGCCGAGCAGGAACCGGTGTTCCGGATGCCAGTCGACCGGGCGATCTCGCTTCCCGGCCATGGGACGATTGTCACCGGCAGCGTGGTCAGTGGCGAGGTTCGGGCCGGTGATACACTGGAGCTGTGGCCCGAGGGGCGCGAGGTTCGCGTTCGCAGCGTGCAAAATCACGGGGCCGACTCCGCCGATGCCGGGGCCAGGCAACGTACGGCGATCAATCTTGCCGGGGTGAAAAACGACGAGGTATCACGAGGGGTCGAACTGGCGACCGTCGGCCTGCTGCAACCCACCCGCCGACTGCTGGTTGATCTGAAGCTGCTGTCGAGCTCGCCGTTGCAGTTGAAGGATCGGATGGAGTTGAACCTGCACATCGGTACCCGGGAGGTCCCGGCGCGGGTGATCCTGAAAGGGCGTCAACTCAAACCCGGCGAGCGAGCTTATGCCGAACTGCGGTTGGCCGAGGAAATCGTGGCCGCTCACGGACAACGCTACATCCTCCGTCGCGTGTCGCCGGCACTGACGGTGGCTGGCGGCCGCGTACTGGATCCCTGGCTTCCGCTGGGCAAACGGGTTCGTGATCTCCAGTTGGCTGGCGAGGCGTTGGATCAACCCGGCGAACGGGATCGACTCTCGGGACTGGTGGCCACTCTCGATGATATCCCGGAAACCCCGCTGGCGGCACGGTGGCGTGCCGGTGTCGGCAGTCGCCGCTACATGGAATTGCTCGAGGAACTCAAGGACGACGGGACGATTGTCACCGTCGGCCCCGTCGATCGCCCGGTGGCCGTGCACCGCGAACGCTTGACCGGACTTGCCGGCAGTGTGATGAAGACCATCCGGGAAGAACTGCAACGCCAGCAACCGCGGCGGACGCTGCCGCGAGCAACGGTGGTTGCGTCGTGCCGCGAGATCATGCGACCGGCGCTGCTTGAGGCGGTTCTGTCTTACCTGGCCGATTCGGGAGAACTGGTCACCGCCGCGGGCAACCTCGGACCGGCCGATGCACAGGTCCAGTTGACCAAGGCACAGCGGGCCGCACGCGACGGGATGATCGAGCAGATTCAGGTCGGCGGGATGACACCCCCGACGGTCAAGGAACTTGCCGAGGAGCTTGGCCAGGCAAAGGACCAGGTCCAGTCGCTGCTGCGACTGTGCGTCGAGGACGGCCTGGCCGTGGCCGTTTCCGAGGACCTGTTCTTTGCTCCCGAAGCGATCGAGCAAGGACGAGACATCTGCCAGGACGTGCTCGAGCAGCAAGGCGAGGCGACGATGTCACAGTTACGGGAAGCCTGGGGGATCAGCCGCAAGTTTGCCGTGCCGTTGTGTGAGCACTTTGACCAGGCAGAGATCACCATTCGTCGCGGTGACGTCCGGGTGCCCGGGCCGAAACTGGCAATTCCGTTGGGATGACTACCGGCGACGCCGACCAGGTTGGTTGCAAGGACCAGGAATCGTGAATTCAGATCACCAGGAATTGTTGAGAATTTTGCCCCCTGTCACCGAACTGATCGACGATCAACGGGTCGCGGCGTTGATCGACGAGGCGGGACGGGAATCGGTTGTCGATTGGATCCGCCAGGCGCTCGACGATGTCCGTGACTGGTTGCTTGCGACCGATGAATCGACCGGGGAGGAGAATCGGGAGTCGTTGACAGGGAGGGTGATCGAGGCCGTCGTGGAGCAGTCGATCAGGTCTCGGTTGAGACGGTTCGATCGGGTGATCAATGCGACCGGGGTCGTGTTGCACACCGGGCTGGGGCGATCCCCGCTCTCGGCAACCGCCCGCGATGCCATCGATGAACTCGGGGGTGCGGGAAATGTCGAGGTGGACCTGGAGACGGGGGAGCGGCGTTACCGTGGTCACCAGTTGCAGGCCACCTGGCGGGCTTTGTGCGGTGCCGAGGACTCGGTGGTGGTCAACAACAATGCCGCCGCCACGCTGTTGACGTTGCAGGCGTTGTGCGCCGGTCGCGAGGTGATCATCTCCCGTGGTCAACTGATCGAGATCGGGGGTTCTTTTCGCCTGCCGGAGATCTTTGAGCTTTCCGGTGTGGTGCTGCGAGAGGTTGGCACGACCAACCGCACCAGCGTGAGCGACTATGCCCAGGCGATTGGACCCGACACGGCCGCGATCATGCATGTTCACACATCCAACTATCGCGTGGTGGGATTCACCGACACGCCCGGCATCGATCTGCTGGCCCCGCTGGCCCACGAGCATGGACTGATCGCGATCGATGACATCGGCAGCGGGGCAATGATCGACGTGGAGAAGTTCGGTCTGCCCAGTGAACCGACGTTTCGCGAGAGCCTGGCCGAGGGGGCTGACGTCGTGCTGGGAAGCGGTGACAAGCTGATGGGGGGCCCCCAGGCGGGAATCATCCTCGGCAAACGGGAGTTCGTCGAACCGATCCGCCAGCACCCACTGGCCCGGGCCGTCCGCGTCGGCAAGCTGACGCTGGCCGCGTTGTCGGCCACACTGGATGCGTATGGCCGCGGCCGGGCGGAAACCGAGATCCCGCTGCTTCGGCTGTTGGCCGCGACCGAGTCCGACCTGGTGGCCCGGGCCGAGGCGATCGCGAAGAAGCTCGGTGCTCTCGAGTCGCTGACGGTCACGGTGCGGCCGGACACGGCACTGGTGGGCGGAGGATCGCTGCCGGGTGCCGAACTGCCGACGGCCGTGCTGGCGGTGACGCGGGCGGAGACCTCGGCCGACGAGTTGGCCCTGCGATTGAGAACGGGGCCACAGCGACTGTTCACGCGGATCCAGAACGACCAGGTCCTGGTCGATCTTCGCAGCGTGTTGGCCGAAGACGATTCGCGGATTGTCGAGGCGCTGGAGTCGGTGGTGGAGTCCGTGTAGGCTGGTGACGCCTTACCGTGGATTTACTCACCGTAGAGAGGAAGATCTCCCCATGTCGATCCGTCCCCTGCTGGCCGCCGTCGTGGTCCTCGTGACCGTTTCCCTGACCGCCTCGGCCCAGAAGCCCAAGACCACGTTCGTCGACGCCAAGTCGGCCGGCCCCGATTTCGTTGTCCAGGGGGAGTACGTGGGGACGATCGGCAAGGCGCGGAAGCTGGGGATCCAGGTCATTGCTCTCGGCAAGGGACGCTTCAACGCGGTGATGTATGCCGGGGGACTGCCCGGTGCCGGTTGGGATGCCAAGACCAGGACACGCCTCACGGGCCAGACCGTCGATGGAAAAGTGACGTTCAAGGGAAAGAACATCAGCGGCCAGGTCGCCGGTGGGGTGTTCAGTGGTGGAGCCAAGGTTGATGTTCGCTACGAGGCCAAGAAGGTCCTTCGCAAGTCGACGACGCTGGGGGCCAAGCCGCCGGCCGGGGCCGTCGTGCTGTTTGACGGGAAATCGGCCAAGGCCTGGAAGGGTGGCAAGGTCGAGGAGGGCGGGTTGCTCAACGTGGGTGTCCGGACCAATCAAAAATTCGGAAACTTCCACCTGCACCTGGAATTTCGCACACCGTTTATGCCGTTCGCACGAGGTCAGGGTCGCGGGAACAGCGGGATGTACCTGGCAGATCAGTACGAGTGCCAGGTGCTTGATTCGTTCGGCCTGGCCGGCCTCGACAACGAATGCGGCGGCATCTACAAGGTGGCCCGCCCGGTGGTCAACATGTGTCTCCCACCGCTTTCCTGGCAGACCTACGATGTGGATTTCACGGCCGCCCGGTTCGACAAGGCGGGCAAGAAGGTCGCCTCGGCCGTGACAACCATTCGTCACAACGGGGTCGTGATTCACGACAAGTTGACCCTGAAGGTGACCGCTGGTGGCGGTCAGAATGACGAGAAACCCGGTGCGCTGTACCTGCAAAATCACGGGAACCCGGTCCGCTTCCGCAACATCTGGCTCGTCGAAACGAAGTGATCGCCTCGTGTTTTTTCTGAAGGAATTTTCCGGGGAAGTCCAGCCAAGGAGCCGGTGATGACCGAGGCCGCGACCACGTTTTCCACCGTCGAGTTACGGGATCGGGTCGACCGGTTGCCGCAGTATCCACTCGGCCACCTGCCGACACCCCTGGAGCACCTGCCACGGTTCTCGAAGGCCATCGGGGGGCCCCCGGTCTACATCAAGCGAGACGACTGCACGGGACTGGCCTTTGGTGGTAACAAGACGCGGCACAACGAGTTCCTGATCGCCGACGCACTGGCGAAAGGGGCCGACCTGGTTGTCTGGGGGGCGGGCGTCCAGAGTAACAACTGTCGCCAGACTGCCGCGGCATGTGCCAAGGCCGGACTCGATATTCACCTGGTTCTCGGACGCGGCAAGCCGGCCGACGGCCCGGACCCGATCCAGGGCAACCTGTTGCTGGATCACCTGGTCGGCGCCCATGTCGAGATCATCGATGGGCAGGTCGGGCCGGAGGTTGATGCCCGGATCGCGGAGGTCGCTGCGGAATATCGCGAGGCCGGTCGCAACGTCTACGAATGGGACAGGTACACGGTCAAGTCGTTGGCGGCGGTCAGTTACGTGCTGTGCCTGGTCGAGATCATCGAGCAGGCCGAGAAGTCCGGTTTCGCCCCGCAGGCCTGCTACGGTTGCTCGGCCGGATCGACCGGAGCGGGACTCGTCGTGGCCGCCGCGGCTCTGGGAGTTGGCTTCCCGATTCGCCACGTTGCTCCGATCGTCTGGCCCTGGGACACGCGAGCCGACATGGCCAAGATCGCCAACGAGGCGGCCGACCGGATTGACGTCGAGGCCCGGTTCGAGGCCGACGACATCGAGTTGTTCGAGGAATACGTGGGACCCGCCTACGGCGAGGTCACCCCGGGCTGCCTGGAAGCGATGGCCCTGCTGGCCCGGACCGAGGGCATCCTGGTCGACCCGTCCTACAGCGGCAAGGCCCTGGCCGGGCTGATCGACCACATCCGTGGAGGCCGGTTCGATTCCGAGCAGCCGGTCGTCTTTGTTCACACCGGCGGCACGCCGGCACTGTTTGCCTACAACGAGATCCTGGCCGAACAGATTGCCGCCCGGTCGCTGGCCACACCGGCCGCGGGCTAGAGCCGGGGAAGTTTTGGTGGCTTTGGCGGCGGTGGCGGTTTTGGCGGCGGCGTGTTGTTGTTCTTCCTGGCGAAGAGCACGCGGGGCCGGTTGGGGGCCGCGGGCGTCGGGCGTCCCGCGCGTCGCTGCACCGGTGGGACGTAGCGTTGGATGATTTTCATCCCGAGCGGATCCTTCAACTCGCGGGCTGCCATCACGGCAAACGGGGTGCCCGGAGCCTCGTTGGCCACTCGCTCGAGCATTTCCGTCGCCTGGCTGGCCATCTTGCGGGCGGAGGTGGCAAAGTTCAGCTTGTCGTCGGGTCGGAAAATCCAGTGATTCGACGTGCTGCCGACATCCTGTGGCGTCAGGTCGTTCTTCAACTGGGCACAGGCGTAGTTGTATTCCATGCAGCGGATCTTCTGGGCCAAAAGCCGGCCGTAGGCCAGTGCAAACGCCATTCGCCAGCGAGGAGAATCTTCATTGTTGTAGGCCTGTTCAATTCCCCGGGGAAACGCCTTGAGGATCTCGTTGATCATCAGTTCACTTCGGGCCACCGTCTTCTGGGCCTCGCTGGCGATGTCCTTGAAGTTCTGTGGCGTCACGCGGAGGCTCAGTGAGGGCGTGCTGCCGGCCTTGAACTTCCGGCTGATCATTGCCGCGTTGTAGACGGCCATCCGCAGCGGGTGTTTCATCACGTCATTGAGGCAGTCCTGGGGTGAGGAATAGCTGTAGTCGGGTTCGAACGGACGCAGTGCGGCGGCGTCGAAATGGCCCAGTGGAGCCAGTCCGGCCATCGTCGTCATGTTGGTCATGAAGTACATCCCCCCGGTTTCGCTGACCAGTCGTGCCAGGGCATAAGGGGCGAATCCCGAGGAGAGTGGCGGTCGATCGTACTGGGGGCCACTGAACCAGAAGGGCAGGTTGATATGATCGGGGATGGCGGCTTCGGGGCCGAGATCGACCGGCAACTGGTAGGTCTTGCCGTTCTCCGGTGCGACATAGGGGACATAGCCCTTGCGGGCCCCGAAGGGGGCTGACGGGCCGATCACGTAGGCCTTGGCCCCGCGTCGCCGACAGCGGTTGATGGCCACTTCCAGGGGCGGGCCGTGGTCGTCACCGGCCTCGTCGGTGATCGCCACCAACAGGATGCGACGTCCCTGCTTGCCGCGGTAATGACCCCACAGGTTCATGACCTGGCAGACCGCCGTGAAGACGTTCTCCTTGCCGCTGACGTCGGTCTTGACCTCGCCGAACGCCTTCTCGATCTCGCTGAACCGATCGGTCGGAGTCTTGGTCAAGTAGTTGGTTCGCTGTCCGTAGGAGACGACCGCCGAGAGCATCGGCTGTTCACGCATCGGCAACTGGCCGATGCGTTTCAAGGCGTTGAGTTCTCCATAGATCCGCCGCAGGCGTTTCCGGATGATCTGCCGCTTGGGATTGAGGCTGCTTGAGGCGTCGAGCAGCCAGACGACCAGGAGCCTGCGTTCCTTCAGGTTGTTGGCAATCTCCCAGGTCACCAGGTCGAGTGCCGACTCCAGCTGGACCACGCTTTCGCCGATGGCCCCCTTCACAACGACCCGGTCATCGACCTCGATCCCCTCGGGAATGTCGTAAGCCGTCTGCTGCAATTCCGTCGGTGGCCGTTCCAGCAGCGGCGTGGGGGCCGCCTCCGGCTTCGGGGCGTCATTTTGTGCGACACCAACACTGGTGGCGTTGATCACCTCGCGAACTTCCAGTTCCCGCTCATCGGGATTGGCCAACTCGTAGTCGATGACCTCGTCGAGTTCTTCGACGGTCGGTTCGTCAATCAACGTGGCAATCAGCGGGATGTAGGGCCTGTCCTCTGTGGGTTCCAGGAAAAGCCCGGAGAGATTCACGACCAGCCAGGCGTGAAACAGCAGGCTGACGACGGTGCCGGCCGTGCCCATGCGACGGGCGGGTCCGTCGCCGTCGTCGGGATCGGCCAGTTCCAGCTCGATGATCTCCTCCTCGAGGACCATCGGAGTTTCTTGAACACCGGGACTCCATCCTTCCCAGGGGTTCTCCAGCGAGCCATCAGGTGATGGCTCGGGACCGGCCTCCGGGCAAAACAGCCCCTCATCGACATCGGAGACGATGCCGGGATCGTGGTCTGGAAGTGCAGCATCATGGAGCATCGGACTGTTCCGCAGCGACCCGTCCGGATCCGGTGCCAGTCTACCAGAGAGGATCGGTCAGGTGAACATCGGCAAACGACAGAAATCAGTTCTCCAGCGGGATCTCGTGGTATTCCAGGGCCCATTCCCGCATGAATCTCACTCGCGAGGGCACGATGCGGTAGACAATCAATTCGGGATTGTCGATCGAGCCGAGGTATTGTCTGAGCAGTGGATTGTCGGTCCAGATTTTCTCGAGGATCTCTCGCTCGGCGACCACCCCGGCGGTTCCCTCGATGCGGACCTGGTCGTGTTGCTCGTCGAGGTAGCACAGTTCGACGTGCGGGTTGGCTTCAATCTGGGCGGTCTTGGAGTAGCTCCGCAGGTTGGCGACATAGACGGTGAAACCATCGGTCCTGACGGGCGAGACCGGTCGGAGTCTGGGATGGTCGCCGTCGATGGTCGCCAGGCAGGGGAACTTGTCGGCGGCGATCACGGCCCGGGCCAGGCCGGGCAGTGCGAGAGGATCGATCGGGTCAGGTGCTGGCTGGTTCATCGCTGGCGGGGTCTCTCAGGAGCCGGTGGCCTCTGTCTTCAGGCAGCGGTCGATCTGTCTGACCGCCTGGCGAAGCCGCTGGGCATTTTCGACGATCGCCATTCTTAGGAATCCTTCGCCTTCCTCGCCGAAGCCTCTTCCCGGGCTGACGGCGACGCCGGCTTCATCGAGCAGTTTCATGGCGAACTCGATCGATCCCATCCCAGCCCAGGGTTCGGGGATCTTGACCCAGACGAACATGCTGGCCCGCGGTGGTGTGACTTCCCAGCCCAGACGTTGGAGGCCGTCGCAGAGCGCGTCGCGTCGTACCTGGTATTCCGTCGCGATGCTCTCGATTGCCGCGTCACAGTGTCGCATTGCCACGATCGCGGCGATCTGCACCGGCTGAAAGATCCCGTAATCGTAGTAACCCTTGATCGTCGCCAGGGCCCGGATCATCTCGGCATTGCCCTGGCAGAATCCGATCCGCCAACCGGCCATGCTGTAGCTCTTGCTCATCGTCGTGAACTCGACACCCACTTCCAGTGCCCCCGGGGCCGCCAGGAAACTGGGGGCCTGGTAGCCATCAAAGCAGATGTCAGCGTAGGCAAAGTCGCTGATCACCAGGAACCCGTACCGCTTGGCCAGCCCGACCAGATCGGTGTAGAACTCGGCCTCGACACAGGCCGTCGTCGGATTGTGCGGGAAGTTGACGATCACGACCTTCGGTCGTGGCACCAGGTGCTGGCAGGCGTAGGCAATGTTGGACAGGAAGGCGTCCGGTTCACGGCAATCCAGCGCGATGACGTTGCCGCTGGCCAGCATCACGGCGTAGACATGGACCGGGAAGGAAGGAGCGGGCACGATCGCCGTGTCACCGGACCCCATCAGCGCCAGGCACATGTGGCTGAATCCCTCCTTCGAACCGATGCA
>Ga0163108_10001575_pt1 | contig 16661 bp, 16 predicted proteins | sample Fk1155metaG_FD_109644 | JGI IMG/M metagenome (GOLD analysis project Ga0163108, IMG submission 109644) | Marine microbial communities from the Central Pacific Ocean - Fk160115 155m metaG | ecosystem: Environmental > Aquatic > Marine > Oceanic > Photic zone | place: The Central Pacific Ocean...
GAAGTTGAAAAATACTTAAATGAAATAAGTTTAATAAGTTATTATGGCCTACCAGAATTTTTTAGATTAGGGTTTGACTTTAACGACAAAGTCAAATGGAGAATACTCAGAATTAGTAAATCCTCCCAAGAAGTAAAATTCTGTAAAATGAGAATTCCAATAGAAAAAGAAATTTTTTTAAAAAAAACAAAAATATTTTTAAATAAAATTTTATTTATTTTATCAGGAAAAAAAAAAACAAACTATGTAATTGATCAGGGAGGAAATTTTTGGGATCCAATTAAATCCACACAGTATTTTGATAATAGAAAAATTGTTTTGGTTACAAGGGATCCAAGAAGTATTTTTTCAAGCATGAAAACAAGAAAATCTTTAGCATATCCTGGACATGATATTAAAATTTTTTGCCAATGGTATAAAAATATAATGAAAAATTACAATAAAATAAAAGAAAGTAACATTTTAATAAAAATAAAATATGAAAATTTCATTTTAAATCATGAAAAAGAGTCAAAAAAACTTCTTAAATTTCTTAATATAAAAAACTTGAAAAAAAAAAATTTTGATATAAGTCAATCGAAAAGAAATATTTTTAAAGCAAAAAATTATTTATCAAATAAAGAACTAAAGATTATAGAAAAAAAACTTAAAAAATACTTACAATGGCCAAAAAAAATTTATATTTAATAAGACATGGAAAAGCTGCAATGGAGGGATCTGATAGAGAGAGAGTTTTAGATTCGGACGGGATAATACAGGCTAATTCACTTTGTAAAAAAATTAAAATTCAATTTCAAGATCAAAAAATAAGAATTATTTCAAGCCCTTTTAAAAGAGCTATGCAAACTATCGAAAAACTATCGCAAGATATGTCTGCTAGTATTGAAAAAAGTCAATCACTAGAAGAGATAAATATTGGAAAAGATCAAAATTTATCCAAGCACCAAATAATTGAAAAAATGTGGAGTGATAAAAATTTCAAGGTCCAAAATGGCTCATCACAATCAGAACATGTTGATAAAATTAAAGATGAATTAAATCAAATTTTAGAAGACTTTTATAAAAATGATTATAATTTAATCTTAATTTCTCATGGTAATTCAATTGGCATTATTTTAAAGTATTTTTTAGACACCGATTTTACATTTAATGACTGGAAAAAGATTAGTATGCCAGATATGTATTGCTTAAGTTTTGATGAAAAAAATAAGATTATTAATTTTAAAAGAGATATAGAGGGTATAGAAAAAATATTTACTATTTAACTATGACAGAACAAATAAATAAAAAATATTTAAAAGAAAAGCAGTACAAATCTACTAAGTACTTAGAGGCAAGAATAAAAATTCATCAGTTTACAAAAAATAAGATTGGTTTTCATGAATGGATATTTAGTCAATATGATTTATCAGAATTTAAAAAAGATAATAATGAGATTAAAATCTTAGATATTGGCTGTGGAACAGGAGTTTTTTGGAAAAAGAATTTAAATAATTTTCAAAATTACAAACTTGACATTACTTTTACTGATGCAACTGAAGCAATGGTTGAGAAGGAAAAAATAAATACTGCAGAATTGAATGCAAAAAAAAAATATGAGATAGCTGATATAGATAATTTAGAAAAGTATAAAAATCAATTTGACATAGTCTTTTGTCATAATGTTATTTACCATGCAGGAGATAAAGAAAAGTCTATTAAAAATTTAAAAGATTGTCTAAATGATAAACCATCATCTTTTTGTAGTATTACTACAAATAGCGAAAAACACATGTTGAATGTTTATGAAATAGGAAGAAGTTTAGACAAAAATTTTCCAACAGATAGAATTATTGATTCTTTCACTGAAGAAATAGCAGACAAAATGCTACCAAAGGTTTTTAAAATTGAAAAAAAAATTGAAGAAGAAGAATTAAGAGTTACAGATTGGGAGATTTTGATGGGGTTTGTTGCATCAGGAGTTGAACCAAGAGGAATAAATTTAGTAGATAATTTTTGGGATGAATATAAAAAAATTTACGATCAAGAGTTTAAAAAAAATGGTTATTTTAAAATTATAAAAAGGTCTCCATTATATATTTGCAAAAAAAATTAATTCCCTAATGATTTTATGGATAACTGGTATATCAGGCTCGGGTAAAACGACGCTTGGTAAGTATTTTTTTAAAGAATTTAAAAAAAAACATAAAAATACTATCTTTCTTGATGGAGATGAATTTAGAACTTTATTTAGCAATGATTTAAAATATACAATCAAAGATAGAGATAAGAATGCTGAGAGAATGACAGCTTTCGTTAAATATATATCTAATCAAAGTATTAATCTTGTTATAAGTGCAAATATTACATCCCAAAAATATAGAAATTGGTGTAAAAAAAATTTAAAAAATTTTGTTCAAATTTACATTAGAGCAAGTATTGAGTCGTTAAAATCAAGAGATTATAAAGGTTTATATAAAAAAGCACTAAGTGGAAAAATTAAAAATGTTGTAGGGGTTGATCTACCATTTAGTGATCCAAAAAAAATTGATCTTTTTTTAAGTAATAATGGATCCAAGAAAGAATTTCTAAAAAAAGTAAGCATAATTAAGAAATTTTTAAAGAAAAATAAAATAAAGATTTATTAGTTTATGTATGTAAATTTAATTCATGTTTATAAATAAAGCACAAAATTTAAATTATTTAGAGAAATTTAAGATCAAAAATATAGAAATACCAAAGTTTATTTATTTTAATGTTTTGGAATGGAAGAACAATAGAGAACTTATAATCAATAAAATAACAAAAGAATTAGATAATAAAATTTGTATAAGATCATCATTTTATAAAGAGGATTCATCCAAAGCCTCTCTTGCAGGTAAATTTGAGAGTTTTATAAATATTTCAAATAATAAAAAAAATATTAGTAAGGCTGTAAATAATTTAATAAATCAATATAAAAAATTTGATAAAAAAAAAAAATTTTTTTTTAAAAATTATTTACTAATACAAAATTTTGTTAAAAATTCTATTTGTAGTGGTGTAGTAACCAATTATACACTTGGCGATGGTGCCCCCTATTATTCTATAAATTATAACGACCAAACAAGTTCTACGCTTTCAGTCACGTCTGGGGATAAAAATAGTTATAGAGTTTTACATGTTTCAAGAAATTCAAACAAAAATATTAGATCTATTAAATTTAAAAAAATCATAGATGCTATAAAAAAAATTGAAAAGATTTATAAATTCAAGCCTCTTGATATAGAATTTGCACTAAACAAAAATTTTAAAGTTTTTATTTTACAAATTAGACCTATTTCAACATCTTTTAAATGGAAAAAAATAAATGAAAAAAAATTTAGCAATTTGTTAAAACAAAATGAAAAAAAATTTAAAAAAATTTGCAAAAGAAATATAAATTATGGAAAAAAAGGTATTTTCGGATTGATGCCAGATTGGAATCCTGCAGAGATTATTGGATTTCAACCAAATATATTTTCTTATTCTTTATATAAATTTTTGGTAACTGATGAAATCTGGGCAGTTGCGAGAGAGCAAATGGGATATAAAAAATTAAGAAAACCAAAACTGATGTATTCATTTACTGGAAAACCTTATATCGATCTAAGAATGTCTTATAATTCTTTACTACCAAAAAAATTAAATAAGAACATAGAACCAAAAATAACAAATTACTGGATAGATGAACTGATTAAAAAACCTTATCTTCATGATAAGATTGAATTTGAAATTACAGATAATTGTTATTATTTTGGTTTTGAAAAAAAAATAAATAAGAAATACAGTTTTTTAAATAAAAAAGAAAAAAAAATATTTATTGATTCTCTTAAAACGTTAACAAATAATATTTTAAAAAATTACAAATCTAATTTTGAAGAAATGAAAAATGAAATTCTAGATTTGGAAAAATTTAGAGTTTCATCAATAAAAAATTTTTTAAATAAAAAAGATTATATTAAACACTCAAAACAATTATTAGAAAAATGCAAAATATCTGGTTTGATACCTTTTTCTAAACAAGCAAGAAATGCGTTTATATCTAAGAAGATTTTAACATCGCTAGTTGATAATAATATATTATCTAAATCAAGTTATTTTAAAATTTTAAGTGAACTTAAAACTGTTTCTCATGATTTTATTTCTGATCAAAATAAACTTAGGTTAAATAAAATGAAAAAAAATGACTATCAAAATAAATATTTTCATTTAAGACCCAATACTTATGATCTTTTAAATAAGAGATATAACGAAAATATACAAGAGCACAAAATTCCAGATGAGCAACTTAATTTATTGTTAAACCATGATTTCAAAAATGTAGAAAGATTAATTACAAAGAAAGAATTTACTAAGTTAAATTTAATTTTAAAAAGAAAAAAAATTAAAACTGATGTAAATAATTTACTTTCTTTCTGCATAGGATCTTTAAAATTAAGAGAAAATTACAAGTTTATTTTTTCAAGAAGTTTAAGTGATGGAATTCAATTATTAAGAAACTATTCAAAAAAAAAAGGAATTATTGAACATTTTTCAAACGTCGATTTAGAAACTATTTTTAAAGTTAAAAACAGATTCGATTTATTAAATTTAAAGAAAAAATCTTACAATAACAAAGTTTTAGGTGAGTATTTTAATTATGTAAAATTACCATATCTTATAGTTTCAAATAATGATTTTTTTGTTTCTTCTATTCTATTGTCTAAGCCAAATTTTATAACTGATAAAAATATATCTGGTAAATTAGTTTTTTTAGATGGAAAATCAGCAAAAAGCTCATTAAAAAATATGATAGTTGTTATAGAAAATGCCGACCCTGGTTTTGACTGGATTTTTTCTCATAAAATTAAAGGTTTAATAACAAAGTTTGGAGGCATAAACTCACATATGTCTATAAGGTGTGAAGAATTAAATATTCCCGCAATTATTGGATTTGGAGAAGACAATTTTTCTAAAATCATCAACTTAGAACAACTTAATGTAAATTGTAAGTTACAAAAAGTGAATTTTGGAGAATTAAAAAATCATGATTAAAATTGGCATTACATCAAACATTAAAAAATATTATAAAGGCTATATAGACTTCATAGATCATTACTGGATTAATTTTTTTGAAAAAAAAAAAATTGAATATAAACTCATTCCTAATAGCAAGTATTTATCTGAAAAAACACTAAATCAAATTGATATTCTTATTTTAGCTGGAGGTAATGACATTATTTCTAAAAAAAAAGAGTCTATTATTCGAAATAAAATTGAAATTAATTTGATAAAAAAAGCTATTAAACGAAAAATTCCTATTTTTGGAATTTGTAGAGGAGCGCAGCTGTTAAATATAAAATTTGGAGGGAGAATTAGCAAAGTTAAAAATCAAATGAGAACAAGACATAATATATATTTTAATAAAAATGATATAATTAAAAAAAATATACTTAATGTAAATAGCTTCCATAATTATGGAATTAAGTACAATGATTTTTCAAAAAAATTGAAAATTGTAGCGACTGATATTGATCAAAACATAGAAATGTTCATATCAAAAAAGAATAAAATTATAGCCACCATGTGGCACCCTGAGAGAGAAAAGAATAAAAAAATTTTAATAAATTTACTAAAAGAACTTTTAAAATTATGAAAGTAATAATTTTATGCGCAGGCAAAGGTAGGAGGTTTAAAATAAGGACCCCAAAGTGTTTACTTAAAATAGGCAACGAAACCCTAGTTGAAAAATGCTTAAAAAATTTCAAAGATAATAATATTAAATCAAAAGATATTATTTTTGCATCTGGTTTTAAAGAAAATTTAATAAAAAAGAAAGTAGGAAATAAATTTAATTTTATTAAAAATAAAGATTATGAAAATACAAATATGGTTTATACTTTTTTTAATGCAATCAAAAAAATAAAAAATACAGATATTATTGTTACATACTCAGATATAATGTTTAGTTCAAAGGATTTAAATAATTTGATTAAATCAAAATATAAATTTACTACACTTGTAGATTCAAAGTGGAAAAATATATGGAAAAAAAAGAAGAAGCTTTTATTAGATTCTGAAACTCTAAAAATTTATAAAAATAAAATAATTTCTTTAGGAAAAAAAACAAAAAATATAAAAAATATTGATGGAAGATTTGTTGGAATCACCAAAATATCTTCAAATGAAATAAAAAAAATTAAGCTTATTTTTGATGAAAATTTATTAAAATATCCAGATAAATTTAAAAAAATTGATATGACTAATTTTTTTGATTTTCTTATAAAAAAAAAACAAAATATATATGCGACCAAAACTCATTCAAGTTGGTATGAATTTGATGATAAAAATGATTTAAAATCGTTTAAAGATCAAAACTTATAAAGGTAATTTTAAATAAAAAAATTATATTTAATGATTTTTTTATAGTTTTTCTACTAGATGTTCATAATTTGAACAAAGTTAATTTAAATAATGTTTAAATTACTTGATACTTTTATAACCATAACTTAAAAGACCTTATGAAAAAAAAAGCATTAATTTTTGGAGTAACTGGACAGGATGGTTCATACTTATCAGAATTACTTCTTAAGAAAAATTATGATGTAATAGGTGTAATGAGAAGATCAAGTGCTTTTAATACAGCAAGGATTGATCATTTATATTCACTTTATCCAAATCAATTTGATACATCTTATGGAGATTTATCAGATTTAAATAGTATTGAGAGAAACATTGAGAAGTTTGAACCTGATGAAATTTACAATCTAGCAGCGCAAAGTCATGTTGGAGTAAGTTTTGAAATATCTGATAGTACTTTTGATATCAATGCGTTTGGACCATTAAATATTTTGCAGGTTCTTAAAAACAAGGGAATTAAATCTAAATTTTATCAAGCTTGTTCAAGTGAAATGTTTGGAATTTCTCCTCCACCTCAAAATGAAAACACTTTGTTTCAACCACAAAGTATCTATGGTGTATCAAAAGTGTCAGCATACTATACAACAAGGTATTTTAGGCAAGCCTTTAATATGTTTGCTGCAAATGGAATTTTATTTAATCACGAGTCTCCTAGACGTGGATTAAATTTTGTTACAAGAAAAATTACTATTGGAATAGCAAAAATTTTAACTAAAGAAATTAAGGTTTTAGAATTAGGAAATTTGTCAGCTCGTAGAGACTGGGGTTTTGCAGGGGATTATGTAGAAGCAATTTGGAATATTCTACAGCAAGATAAACCTGATGATTTTGTCATCTCAACTGGTGAAAATTATTCGATCGAGGATTTTGCAAAAGAAGCCTTTAATGTGGTTGGTTTAGATTGGAAAAAATTTGTAAAATCAAATGTAAGTCGATATTTGAGACCATCGGAAGTACCAAGCTTACTTGGTGACAGTAGTAAGGCTATAAAACAATTGAAATGGAAACCTAAAGTTTTATTCAAAGACTTGTGTTTAATGATGGTAGAAAGTGATTTGAAAAATTTTAATCTGACATTGGACGAGGCAAAAAAAATTGCAAAAAAACTATAATCAATTTTTTAAAAAAAAACTTGAAAATAAAATAATTGCCATAACAGGCTCAAATGGGTTTATTTCAAAGCATTTAATTAAAGAATTAAAATATTTAAAAATTAAAAAATTAAAGATTAAAGAAATAAACTCAAAAAATACAAACTATTTTAATTATAAAAGTTTAGAGAAAAGTTTAAAATTTGCAGACTATGTTATCCATCTTTCTTCTGCAACAGGTGGAATAAAATATACAAAAGAAAATATGTCAGAACAATTTTATATTACCATGATAAAAGATCTTAATGTTTTCAAAGCTGCCAAAAAAAATAAAGTAAAAAAATTAATTACCATTGGAAATTTACACGCATACCCAAAAAATATTAATGGAAAGTTAACAGAAAAAAAAATTTATGGCGAACTTCCTTTTCCTGGACATCTTGGGATAGGATGGTCAAAAAGGAACCTAAGTGTTATGGGAAAAATATTTAGTAAAAATAACACTTATACAAAATTTATAACATTATACTCAGCCAATTGTTATGGACCTGGAGATACATTGGATTTGAATTATGGTCATATAATTCCCAAAGTTATTATACAATGTTTGAAAAATAAAAATTTTGAACTATTTGGAAGTTTAAATGCAATAAGAGAGTTTATTTATGTCAAAGATTTGGTAAAAATTATCATTTTATCTCTTATAAAAGTAAATAAATCTGTCTATTTTAATGTTGGATCGGGTGAAGCAATAAAGATTTCTAAATTAGTAAATATTATTAGAAAAAAAACCTTCTTCAAAAAAAAAATTACAAATAAAAATAAAATTATAGATAAATCTATAAGATTTTGTGGAAATAAAAATTTAAAAAAATATTTGAACTATAAGATTATGTTCAATATGAACATGGGATTAAGTGAAACCATTTCATGGTATAGAAAAGTTTTATAATAAATTTCAGTGAAAAAAAAAGTTGATATCGTAATATTTGGGGATTTAAGTAATATAATTTGCCGTATTTTAGTTTGGCAAATGATAAAAATATCAAAAAAAAATAATATTAAGATTGCTAAATTTTTTAATACTGAAAAAAATAAAGAAAGTTTAATAATAAACTCAATAAAATTCTTTTTAGTAAAGTTATTTAATCCTTCTAATAATAGTTTTTTTTTTAACAATACAGGTATATTTCTAAAATTATTTTCAGGTTTGAAAATTCAAAATGTGGAAGATATAAACGATAATAAATTTAGAGAAATATTAAACTCAAAAAAATATGATTATGCCTTGTCTTTATGTTGTAATCAAATTTTTAAAAAAAAAACGATTAAATGTTTTAAAAAAGTTATTAATTACCATAGTTCAACCATACCATTGTATAGAGGACTTAATTCTACACTATGGTCAATATTTTTTAATGAAAAATACACAGGTTATACCTACCACTATGTAAATTCTAAAATTGATAGCGGAAAAATAATTTTTCAAGATAAATTTAAAATTAACTATAAAGAGTCTTATAAAAAAACAGAAATTATTAAAACTTTAAAGGCTAAAAAATCTCTAGAAAAAGTTATTAAATTGATTTTAAATAATTTTAAAGGAATATCTTTAAAAAAAAAAGGAAGTTATTATGGGAGAAAAGAAGTAAAAAAAATTCTCACATATAAAAAAATTAATAATATAAATTTAATAAAAAAAGTTATAAGTATTTGGGGAGGTATAGTTTTGATTAAAGATAATAAAAAGTTTTTTATTACTAAAATTTCAGATAGTGGCAATATATTAAGAATAAGTCATTATCCAGTTGTTGTTTATAAAATTTTAAAATTTATTAAAAATTAATATGAAAAAAATTAATCAAATTGAACCTGTAATTAGTTTGAATGATAAGCTTGCAATAAATAAATATTTAAAAAGTGGAGGATGGATAACTGAAAATAAAATTTCTAAAAAGTTCGAAAAAAATTTTTCTGACCATGTAGGTGCAAAATACTCGATACTTCATCCCAATGGAACACTAACTTTATTATCTATAATGTTGGCTTTGGGACTTAAAAAAAATGATGAAGTTATTTTACCAAATTATACAATGGTTGCGACTGCAAATGCCGTTATTCTTGCTGGGGCTAAACCAATTTTGTGTGATATTTCAGATGAGAATTTATGTTTAGATCCAAATAAGTTAACAAATAAAATTAACAAAAATACTAAGGCTGTTATATACGTTACATTAAATGGTAGATCAGGCTTTATTAAACAAATACAAAAAATATGTAAAAAGAAAAAACTATATTTAATAGAAGATTCTGCACATTCAATAGGATCATATTTAAATAAAAAACATCATGGAACTTTTGGTATTGCTTCATCGTTTTCATTAAGCATGCCAAAATTAATTACTACTGGGCAAGGAGGTTTTGTTGTTACAAATAATAAAACTTTAGCAAATAGAGTAAATGAAATAAAAAATTTTGGAAGAAGAAGTGATGGAAATGATATTTATTTTTCAATAGGATATAATTTTAAATTTACTGATCTACAATCTTCTTTAGGAATAAGTCAATTAAAAGATATTAAACAAAGAATAAAAAAAAAGAGAGAAATATTTAATTATTATTACAAAGATCTTAAAAAAATTGAAGAAATTAAAATGTTTGAGTTTAAAAAAAATGAAACACCCTGGTTTATTGATATTTATTTAAAAAATCCCCAAAAGTTACAAAAATACTTAGGAAAATTTAATATAACTACTCGTTTAGTTTATCCGCCTTTAAATACTTTAAAAATTTTTAAAATTAGAGGAAAGTTTGAAAACTCTAAATATTATTGTAATAGAGGGCTTTGGCTTCCTAGTTCAATTAATCTCAAGCAGCAAGAAATTAAATTTATTGTAAATAAAATTAAAATTTTTCTAAACAATTATGCACAAAATTAATTTTAATTTTATTGAATTTTGCCATAAACAAAAAGGCCTTATCGATGGAGGATTAAGAAAGAAAAATAAAATGAAAAATCCATTATTCTCCATTATCACTGTTAATTTGAATGACGATCTAGAAAGCACAATACTAAGCGTCAAATTGCAAAAATATAGAAATTTAATTGAACATATAATTATAGACGGTGGCTCTAGAAACAATTACTTAAAATTATTAAATTATTACAATAAAGATATAGATTATTGGGTATCAGAAAAAGATGATGGCATTTGGGATGCAAGTAATAAAGGTGTTACCTTAGCTAAAGGGAAATTTATTGGCTTGTTAGACGCAGGAGATATTTTGAGCAACGATGCTTCTGAAATTTTAAGAAGAATGTTTAAATTAAATCCCAATGCAGACTGTATAATTGGTAGTGTTATGAGAGCAAGGTTATTATCAGGTTTTTATCCACAAAAAATATCTACTCATTTAAACGTTATTCCATCAAATTCAGGCGGTTTTTTTTTAAATAAAAAAATGCAAAAAAAGCTAGGATTATTTGATGAGAGATATAAATGCTCTGCAGATTATGATTTAGTATACAAGATGATTAAGTCGTCTAAAAAACTTAAATTTATTTGTTCTAAAAAATGTGAAATATTATCAAAGAAAAATCCAGAAGGATTTTCATCAAAATATGGATTTTTAAATAATTTATTAGAAGAAATTAAAATTAGAAATAATAATGGAGAAAATTTTATTTATACATCATTTTTAGCAATTGCAAAAATAATAAATAAATTGTTAAGTATAATAAAAAATTTTGATGGAAATAAATTTGTAAAATATAAGTATACAGAATTAGAAAAAAAACAAATAAAAAATCTTAACAAATTTTATGAGCATATTCAGAACAAAAAAAAATTTAAAAAAATTTAAAAATTATTCAAAAATTTTAATAAAATTAATTTTAAGAAAGCCATTTACTTTTTATTTGGAAATATTAAATTTTTTAAAAGATTACAAAAATATTAAAAAGGATATATCTAAATCAAATTTTGAAATTTACCCTTCTCACCCTTATCTTTTTGATAAAAATGATAAAGGTTTAAAGCTAGAATATTTTCATTTTCAAGATCTTTGGGCTTTTAAAACATTATCAAAAAATAATATATTTGATCTTGTAGATATTGGCTCAAATTTAAGTTTTATTACTTTTGCATCTTCAATAAGTAAAATTAAATGTATTGATATAAGACCACATAAAATATATTTAGAAAATGTTGATTTTGTAATTGGCGATATAATTAAACTTCCTTTTAAGGAAGATAGTGTGACCAATTTAAGTTCATTATCGGTTATTGAACATATAGGTTTGGGAAGGTATGGTGATAATATTGATCTATTTGGTATGGAAAAATCTGTTAAAGAATTTGAGAGAGTGTTAAAAAAAAATGGAAATCTAATAGTTTCATTCCCTTTTGGCAAAAAAAATATTATAGAGTTTAATGCACACAGAATATGTAATTTTGAATATATCAATGAAATGTTTAAAAATTTTATTATAAAGGATGAAATTTTTATATATGAAAACAAATATAATTCGAGAGAAGAATTTAATAAATCAGGAGAACCTAACTGCATTGCATGTTTCCATTTTATAAAAAAATAATTGAATTCAAATTTTTATGATTAATGTATGCGTTATTGGACTAGGTTATGTAGGTTTGCCAATATTGGTAAATTTGTCAAAAAAATTTAAGCCTATTGGATATGATATAAACAAACAAAGGATAAGAGATCTAAAAAAAGGTAAAGATTTATTTAATGAATTCAAAAAAGAAACATTAAAGAAAAATAAAATAAATTTTACTAGCTCAATTAATTCAATAAAAAAATCGAATTTATTTATAATTACTGTTCCAACACCAATTAACAAAAATAAGTTACCTGATTTAAAACATTTAAAAGATGTTTGTAATAAACTTTCAAAAATAATAAAAAAAAATGACATAATAATTTTTGAATCCACAGTATATCCTGGCCTTACCAATGATTTTTGCATACCTTTGATTGAAAAAAAAAATAATTTAAAAGAAGGTATAGATTTTTATGTGGGGTATAGTCCTGAAAGAGTTAATCCTGGAGACAAAAATCATAGCTTAAAAAATATCAATAAAATACTTGCTTATCCACATAATTACTTAAAAAAAGAATTAATTAAATTATATTCTTTAATTAGCAAAAAGATTATTTTTTCAAATAATATCAGAGAAACAGAAACTGCAAAAGTAATAGAAAACATTCAAAGAGATGTGAATATTGGATTAATAAATGAATTTTATTTGGTTTGTAAAAAACTAAACTTAAACTTTAATAATGTAATAAAATTAGCATCGAGTAAATGGAATTTTATAAAATTTAACCCTGGATTGGTAGGGGGACACTGTCTTCCAGTTGATCCATATTATTTTTCTTATATCAGTAAGCAGAATAATTTTAATACCAAAATCACTTTAGCTGGTAGAGCAATAAATAACCAAATGACTACAGTTGTAAAAAAAGAAATTATTAAAAAGCTTGAAAAAATTGATCCAAAAAAAAATAAGAAAATTTTATTTTGTGGTTTAACATACAAAAAAAATGTAGCAGATTTAAGAAATTCACTCGGACTAAAAATTTTTCAAAGTTTAAGAAAAAATAATAAAAAAATAAAAGGTTATGATCCAATATTAAATAATATTATTTCAAAAAAAAATAATTTAGTGGTTTCTTCAAAAGAATTTAAAAGTTTTGATATATATATAATTGTTACCAATCATTCTATAATCTCAAAAAATTTAAAAAAATTGGATAAAAATAAAACAATATTTAACGTTTTAGATTAATTATATATGAGAGTTGCCTATATTGCAGAAACATCATTAGATAATAGAAGTGCTTACACACATCATGTAATTAAAATGTGTGATGCATTTTGCATAAAAAATAGTAAAACAACCCTTATCATTCCTTTTATCAATAAAAAGATAACTTTTAAAAAAATAAAAAAAAATTTTTTGCTAACATCAAAAAAAAAATTTTTAATAAAAACGATTTTAAATTTTAAAGTTAGCAACTTTTTAACAAGGATATTATTTGGTTATAAAGCTGCAAATTATTTGAGTAAAAATTGTCCAGAATTAATTATAACTAGAAGCTTTATATCAAGTATTTTTTTTACTTTTTTTAAAATAAATCATTTTTTAGAAATTCATTCTGAATTTAGAGGACTTACAAAATTTTTAATGATTAACTTAAATTTTTTAAATTCAAGATATATTTTAAAAATAATATTAATTTCAAAAGCTTTAAATAAAAAAATATTTAAATTAAGTAAAAAAAAAATTTTAATTCTTCATGATGCGGTTGATATTAAAAACTTTAAAAATAAAAAATTTAAAAATAAAATTAAAACGGCAACATACGTTGGAAGTTTTTATAAAGGAAAAGGTATTGAATTTATTTTACAACTTGCTGATAAATTCAAAGATTTAGAATTCAATTTATATGGAGATTCGAAAAAAAATTTTTACAATATTTCAAAAAATGTAAAAATTCATGGATATGTAAATTATGAGAGAGTTCCGCGTATCTTATCTAAATCTGATATATTACTTTTACCAAGTGCACAAATACAATATGGAAGAACGAAAAATATAAATATTGCAAACTATAACTCGCCTCTTAAAATGTTTGATTATTTAGCTTCAGGTAAAATAATTATTTCATCAAAACGTGACGGAATATGTGAAATTTTAAAACATAATTATAATGCAGTAGTAGTTAAAGAATATAATACTGAATCTTGGATTAAATATTTAAAAAATATCTTAGATAATAAATATAATTTAAAAAAAATAAGACTTAATTCTATCAAAACTGCAAAAAAATTTACTTGGAAAAATAGAGTAAATAAAATTTTATTAGCACATAAGTCTTTAATTTAATAAGTATATGTGTTTAATACATAAATTTTTATGAAAATATTAATTACAGGAGTTGCTGGATTTATTGGATTTAGTTTTGCAAAATATTTGCTTGAAAAAAAATACAAAATAATTGGTTTAGATAATCTTAATAATTATTATGATGTTAATTTAAAAAAAAGAAGACTTAAGCAGCTTTTTAAATCAGATAATTTTAAATTTTATAAAGTAGATTTAATAGAAAAAAAAAAAATTGAAAAAATTTTTAAAAAAAATAAAATAGATTTTATCTTTCATTTTGCAGCTCAAGCGGGCGTTAGACACTCAATCGATCATCCAAGAAAGTATATTGAGAGCAACATACTTGGTTTTTATAATTTAATAGAGAATGTTAAAAATCATAAGGTTAAAAGAATGTTTTATGCTTCTTCTAGTTCTGTTTATGGTGAGAATAAAAATTTTCCATTGAATGAAAAAGAAAATATATTTCCAAAAAATATATATGCTTTATCAAAAAAAATTAATGAAGAAATAGGTTTAATTTTTAATAAATATTATAACACAAAATTAATTGGACTTAGATTTTTTACCGTTTATGGGGAATGGGGCAGGCCAGATATGATGATGATGAAATATATAGATAGCTTTTACAAAAAAAAATTATTCTACCTTAATAATTATGGGAATCATTCAAGAGATTTTACTTATATAGGCGATGTAATTAATATTTTGTATTTATTACTTAAAAAACAAAAAAAACTAAAGGATTTTGATTTGCTCAATATCTGTTCAAATCAACCAATAAATTTAAAAAAAATTATTTCTTTTATGAAAAAAAATAAAATTAATCCGAAAATAAAAAAAATCTCTCTTCAAAAGGCTGATATATTAAAAACACATGGAGATAATCAAAAACTTTTAAAAATTATAAAATATAATAAATTTAGTAATTGGCAAAATTCTGTAGAAAAAACAATTATTTGGTACCAAAAAAATATGATAAAAAATAATTTAAAATAATTTAATATTTTAAAAATATACGTTTTTTGTATCGAGTTAACTTTAACTTTTTAATACTTCAAAATATTTTTTTAAATTTAGTTCGTAATCGAATCTATTTACCCTTGATAATGAAAATTTTATTTTTTCTTTTCTTATTTTTTTGTTTTTTGAATAAAAAATAATTTTTTGAGCTAAATCTTTATAATTTCCTACTTTAAATAATTCTCCACCTCTCCCATTATCTAATATTTCTTTAGGACCCGTTGGACAATCGCTAGAAATTATAAATTTATTTAAAACTATAGCTTCCAGAAGAACATTTGGAAGTCCTTCGTGTAAAGATGTTAAAATTAAAAAATCAGCCTGTTTTATATATGGATAAGGATTTTTTTTATAATCTAAAATTCTTACACTTTTTTTAAGGTTATTTGTTTCTATAAATTGTAAAATTTTTTTTTTTAAACTACCTCTCCCCATTATAACTACTTCAAATTTAATTTTTTTTTTTAAAAGAGTTAGAGCATTTAAAAAGGTAACATGATCTTTTTCCGCAGAAAATCTACCGACATGGATAATTTTTAAAGAATTTTTATTAAAATAGATATTTTTAATTTTTTTTTTTGATAACTTTAGTATTTCTCTTCTATTTAAAGGATTGTAAATGCATTTAGCATTTATTCTATAATTTAATTTAAATTTATTTCTTGTTTCTATACTATTAACAATATTTTTGTTGGCCAAAGGGAAAATTTTTTTAAAAATGAATCTTTTTATAAAACTATTTGCCCAATCATCTGGAAAACTATTTGATCTTGTTATTATATTTATAGAAAAAATTTTACAAATAATAATAGCATAAATATTTGCCTGGAAGCTTAGAACTAAGATTTTTCTATCTTGTAAAATTTTTTTTATTAAAAAAAAAATTGATATAAAGGTTTTAATACCTCTTCCAAAAATGTCCCATATATCACTATCAGGACACAAAAATTCTATTCTTTTATTAAAATTTTTTTTTGTTTTTTTTGAAGCTGAAATTATTGTTAATTTTTTAAATTTATTGCTTAGATAATTAGAAATAATAAATAAATTTTTTTCTGCCCCGCCTTTTTCTATAGATGGGATGAATAAGATAATTTTTTTTTGACTCATATAACTCTTTTTATTTAAAAAAACATTAAATTAATTAGTAAAACTATAAATCATTATTAGTATTAAGAGTTTTTTAATAGTGAGAGATATATTATAAATTATTTATATTTAAAATGAAAAAAAA
>Ga0163108_10001576_pt1 | contig 16655 bp, 15 predicted proteins | sample Fk1155metaG_FD_109644 | JGI IMG/M metagenome (GOLD analysis project Ga0163108, IMG submission 109644) | Marine microbial communities from the Central Pacific Ocean - Fk160115 155m metaG | ecosystem: Environmental > Aquatic > Marine > Oceanic > Photic zone | place: The Central Pacific Ocean...
GGTAACTTATCGTTCGAACGAACCTTTCAGTTCTCTTGGTAGTGCTTTATTTTATAGATTAAGCGTTTCAAGCAATTAAGAACTGAGGCCTTTTGAAAGAGTATTAATCTCTTTGGCAAATGCGTGCAGGCTCTCAGAGAGAGCCTTTAGAGTAATAGTTGATTCTTCCGATGGGATCAGTTTTTCTCCTACTTGATTGAACTGATCAAAGGGTCCCTTGAATGCTTGTGCTGACTTCATCGCATCATTAATTAAAGAACGGATCTTATCAGCTCGTGAATCAGGAATCTGCTCTGCAAGGCCTATCAATCCCAGGCCTAGAACCTGTAACTTTCCATCCAATCCGACATAGGCACCAGCTGCAAGATTAGATATCCCAGCAACGGTATGTAAAAAATCAAAATGTGTCGTGTCACTGAATGTGGATTGCTCCTTAAAGGTTGCACCCTTAGAAACTATAGATCCAATTTGGGACTTGGCCAGATCATCAGCCAAAAACGACACCATTCCTAGGATCCTAGTTATTGCTTGGTCCGAAGGCATTGACTCTAAACGGAATCTCAAATTATTTTTACTCTCAGAATCCCACTCGGAAACCAAAGCCTCTAAGTCTTGAATGAGAAGATCACAGCAAGCCACTAAATAGTCTGCCCGGCGCTTGGCCAATTCTGAATTTTTTTTATCATAGTCTTTGAGCGAACGTTTTCCGCTTGATGATTTGTCTAAATCCTCCCCCCATAGAAGAAACTCAATGACGTGGTAGCCGGTAGTGAAATCTGATTCGCCTGCCTTCAAATTCATGCTCCTAAGTAATTCAGAAGTGATGGCCGGGTACTTCTCTTTACTGCTAATTATATTTCCTCCTACACTTCTTAAGGAAGTATAATCGATATGTCCCGGATCAATTGGCCAACCATTAACCCGATTAGAAATGCCAGAACCAGCTTTCCCGGGTTCGGCACTTACACGGGAAAATTCACTCTGTAGAAAAGGTAACCTTGCCCGCATCCAGCTCACCTTTGCGAGCAGATGCGTTTCCGCTTTGGGATCTTTCACAAAAGCAGAAACGGCTTCCTTCAGAGCTATACCTTGAGAAAGCGCTGACCTAGAAGCAGCCTCAGCAATGTTAGAATAATTGGAAACAAATAGCTTTTTCGCCTCACCAACATTCTTTGGGACTGGTGCCTTGAGAATTAGTTTTGGTTTTCTTGGAGCAAAGAGTCCATCTTGGGCAGTACTTGGCAAACAGTTAATATGGCATAAAGTTGTGCCTACAATTAAAGAACGGAGTAAAATTCTGAGGTTCATATTCATGTCTTTAATAATATGTTTAAACTGAAACATGCCATAACGGCAGTTGCCATACTAAACTCTTTTTCATGCTCTTCAAATAAAGGGCCTGATAAAAAAATCTCTACAGATGAATCTGTCATTGAATTATTTGATGGAAAATCTTTGGGAATATGGGAAGAAATCCAATTTAGAGAAGAAAACCAGGCCAATGTTCGAATTGAAAACGGAAAAATTATTTTCGACCGCGGAGATCCTCTGACGGGTATCGCTATCAATGATCCCGGCTTCGAAGTACCTGATGATGAATACGAACTAATACTAAAAGCACGTAAGATTGATGGGCGGGATTTTTTTTGTGCGATCACTTTTCCGGTACCCGAAAAAAAAACATGCTGCACATTTGTGGCCGGAGGGTGGGGAGGGCAGGTCACTGGATTATCAAATATTGATTATCTCGACGCAAACAGAAACACTACGAGAAGCACTCTGGATTATGACCATGATCGATGGTATATCATTAGGGTCGAAGTCACACACGGAAGAATTCGATGCTGGATAGATAAAAGATTAGTCGTTAATTGCCTCATCAAGGACAAGCACATTTCCATTCGCCCCGGCCTCATTGAAAAATGTCAGCCTCTTGGAGTAGCAAGTTATGACACTAAAGTGGAATTTAAATCGATCTCTTTAAGAAAATTTCACACTAAAAACTAATCAATGAAGTCACTACTTTGCAGATCTGGGAATTATGCATTAATAGTTAAAATACAATGAGTGATAACACTTCCATAAAACCGGTCCATTTCCGGGAAAAAATTCGGAGGATCATCTTTGATCACAATACTCCAGCCTCTAAAGGATTTGATATTGCATTGCTTGTTTTAATATTTCTGGCCGTTTTCGCAACAATGCTTGAAAGCATGGAAAACATTCGTATCCAGTACGGCTCTGCGCTCAGAGCAGCGGAATGGATCTTCACTATCTTATTTATGTTTGAATACGCTGCGCGGATTTACTCAGTAAAATCGCCATTCAAATACATTCTAAGCTTTTACGGAATCATCGACCTGCTCGCTTGGATACCTCTATGGATTACACTCCTATTGAATGAGGACAGCGCTCATTACTTGGCCGTCGTAAGAATTTTAAGGATGCTAAGAGTATTCAGAATACTTAAATTAATTGATCTGATTGGTGATTCGAACCGACTCATCAGAGCCATGCGTGATAGTAGCGGAAAGATATTTGTTTTTCTCTTTTTTATCCTGACACTTGTCACGGTAACAGGCTCAATCATGTATATAGTTGAGGGTTCTCAGAATGTGAAATTCAGTAGTATTCCTACAAGTATTTATTGGGCAATTATAACTATAACCACTGTAGGATTTGGAGACGTTGTGCCTGTAACCGCAGCAGGGAAAATAATCACCTGCATCATGGTTCTCATTGGTTATGCAATCATTGCGGTTCCTACCGGTATCGTAATAGGTGCTATGAGAGATTCAAAGCGTACAGCAGCTAGTGGTCGATCTTGTTCAGAATGTAGCCGGGATGGACACCACGAGAGTGCTGTTTTTTGCTATCACTGCGGTAGCGAAATTGACAAACCATAATATTAATATCAAATCAAAGCGTCTTTAAATACGCATATAGATCCGCGAGCTGATCAGGCCCAAGGCCAAGAAGCAATCCTTCCGGCATGAGTGAGTTGGCCCAGTCCTTCTGTTCAATAATGTTAGGCTCATCCAATCTGACTGTCCTTCCCGAACCTGTCCTTACTATGACTCCATCGGCAGAATTAAACGCAATTCTTCCGACGTGCTTGGTCCCATCCTTCATAGTAAACACTGTCGCCCTGTAAGCAGGCGGAACATTAGCATTTGGCATTATAATCGATCGGAAAAGATCAAGCGGAGACAATCTCTTCGAAATGCCGGAAAGGTCCGGACCCAATGCATTTGCAGAAAGATGGCAAGAAGAGCATGCTCTCTCCGCAAAAATTTTCTGTCCATTCTTTAAATTCCCTACAGTCCAATCAACGTCAGATAAGAGAGCATCCCAATTGACCTTGGAGTTTGGATTGTCCGCCCCGAATGAACTGGCAATCAAAGGATGGTTTTTTTCAAGCCACTTAGTAGCCTCACTCCTATCTTCCAATTTCTTTCCCGCAAGACGGCCAATTAAAGGTAAGCTAAGACGCATATCAGACACACTAAAGAGCGCTATTAATTCTTCAGGTTCAGCTCTCGGACCAAGAATTCCTAAGGCTTTGATAGATGATGAGACTGCACTTTGATCGCCATAATTTAGTGCAGCCAAAAATAAATGCCGGTCCATTTCTGCTGGCTCCTTGGACAATTGAATTACAGCAGCAGTTCTAAGAGAAGGGCTCTCTGCTAGGATTCTTAAAAGTGGAGCCGAACGTGTCAGATCAAGATCAGAAATCAGACTAATAAAATCAGCTCTCCAACCATTCTTAGGTTCATTTAACGCGGCTAAAAAGAAAACTTCAGCGGCCCTGCTACGGAAAGGCTCAGGAAAGGAACCGGCAATTCCGGCATGATTGGGTCTGGCCAAGAGTGCGCTCTTGCACAAATGTTCAAAGATCGGTCCTCTTTCCGCAAGGCCTGCGATCACTTCATTAAGCCTATCAATGTAAGTCTGTTTGGATCTCATCTGTTTGCCCTGAACCTTTGAATCGAGACGCAGTATCGATTCGGATATTTGCTTAGCTGAATCCGAATCCAAACGCGATGATAATCGGGCCAGACATGCAAGATAATGAAAGTCCTCATCGGGCCTAGAATCTTTAGTTATAAAATTCAATATCCTTGTGGAGGAAATGGGATGGGAATCTCGCAACATAGCAATGAGTCGGGCGGACTCTCTTCGCTCGTCTGAGTCCAAGGAATGTAACAGGGCTCTAGACGAATTACGTGCTATCACAAGCAGATCGTTATGTTCTTTATTGAAAATTTCATCCGTAGACAGTTCATATCCAGTGAAAGATTCTTTTGATGGACTCTTCAAGTTCCAATCGCCTAAGGATTTCATCAATAAACGCAGGGACCTCATCCTGTCTCCTATAGGCGCCTGCAATAATGTACTATCAAGATGCCTAGCCACGATCATCGCTTCTTCAGATTTGAATCCAGTATTCTTTTTTTCAGAACCTTTCTTTAATCCTTTCAAAATTATTTCATTCATTTCGATTGGCCTTACCTCAGTCCTCGGATTTTTATGTCTAATATGATAAACGGATCCGGTCGTGCCTCGACCACCTACCGAAAGAAAAATTGAGCCGTCTGGTCCCACTTCAATATCACTCGGAGCAAAACCATTAGTTCCAGAAGATTCGATAAAAGTATTAGTGACTGGAAATCCCACTTCTTTGATGAGGCCAGCGGTCTGCGTGACATAGACCTTGCCAAAGGTCCAATCACAATAAAAAACAGCATCATGGTAATGTGCTGGAAACGCCGTGTGCCTGTACACTGCGACTCCTGTCGGAGATCCCCTACCAACATTAACTACTGGCTTTACGCTATCATAATAATAGTCAGGCCTTTTCCAACCTCGCTTCCAACCTGACAAACGCCAACCATGATGTGCCCCATCCTCTAACCTATAGAGTCTGGTAGGAGAGTACCATGGAAGGAAGAATTCCCTCTCACAATCGCTGTCATAAGTAAATATTTGACCCTCACTATTAAAATCAAAATCATAAGGATTGCGTAATCCATGACACAGGGGAGTAGATTCAGAAAGGTTTGAAGAATAACGGATCAAGGCACCACCCTCTAATTGTGGATATCCTTTCATGTCCTGATGTCCGGCAAATTTAGAATCGTTCCCTCCAATTAAATATATTCTTCCCTGACGATCCTTTCGAATTGCATGGATCCCATGTTCTCCGCCCCCAAACTTACCTATCCTAAAAGGCTTAGAATCAAATTTTCCGTCCCCATTTTTATCAATGTAACGGTTAAAATATCCTCCTTCTGTCGTTAGCAGAGTCCTTTCATCCAGAAAAAGCATACCCATTGCGCCGGAACTGGATTTAATGAGTATGGTTTCTGTATCTGCTGCTCCGTCTCCATCTTTATCCGTCAACCGCTTGATATAACCTCTAGAGGAAATCACAACAGATCCCGTAGGGTCCAGAGTCATTGAATAGACATCCGGGGCAATTACTGAATCAGCATAATGAGTAATCTCAAATCCTGGAGCAATTTTCAAACCAAGGTCATTAACAGAAACCAACTCAGCAGAGGCTTGACTTATGAAGGCGAGTGCAATGAGTAACCGGATCCGCATCACCAGATATACTAATGCCCGTAATATAAATAACGAGTCTGATCTGAGAAAAGAACCTTAATCTTCTCTTTAAGATAACCAAGGCTTAGCAGGAACGGACCCTCGAAAACGAGAACGTTTGTAACCTCCCCCATTAGCTGCCTGCCAAGCACTAATGCGACGAATAAGTTCTCCTGTAGTCGAATCTCCTGATACCGTATCGGCTAGGATACTTGCCAAATCACTATCATATCGAATTATATCTTCGGCAAGTTCTCTAAGACTATCTTCTTCAGCAGATTCCTTAGCATATATCCAATCGCTTGGATCATCATGAGCTTCCGGCTTGTCTCCATTTAATTCTGAAGGCATATCAAATTCATTTTTATCAATATTTTCCGGACTGTTCGATCTTGGGTTAGGCATTTTATGTAATGTATTTCTTGGATCTATTGATCTTCGGATTTTGAATCCAAAAACGTAGATCCCTTTTCTATGTATTCCCTGATCGAATCGATTAGTAAAAGGTTCGCAGTCTCGGCAGCATTCTTACCGAACATCCCCGTCTCGGTCATCCGATCTAGGTGTTCGCGAACCCTTTCCGTTACAGAAACGGTCAGTTGCACAGAAGAAATCGCATTTTTTTGCCGAGCCATCCAGATAAAAATAGAATAATAATGCCATTCTTTTCTCATTTGTAAAACATTTTTTTGATAATTATAGCAATTTTGCTTTATCTAGATCTGAAAGGACAAATGGCCTAAATTTATAAAACTTTTGAATCAGATCGACTGCAGATCTCGACTTCAAGTGTTCAACAAGAAAATAAATAACGATTTATTCTTATTAATGCCCGCCCTTTAAAAATGCATTTCAATTTGCTGAAATGCTACTCGAGACAAATGTGGATCGACTAAAAGTCAAACTTGCCAGGATCATCAAGATTATCAAACCGGCCTGCCCTGTCATCAGTATCACGGACAATCTTCGCTTCAGGCAAAGCATTGCGCAAAGTCGAAACTCCATTAGAAGTGACTGCAGTATTCCAAAGATACACTGCCTTTAAGTCTCGATACTTTGCTATGATCGGCATGCTCGCATCCGTGATTTTTGTGCCATATAAATTCAGCCATTCCAAAGATTGCAAATCAGCTAAAGCTTCTATTCCCTTATCCCCAATCTCAGTCCGATTAAGATTCAAATGAGTTAGTCGTCCCAGTTTCCCTACATGTTTGAGACCCTCATTGGTCACCTTGGTCCGGCTCAGATCTGCTTCAACTACATTAGCTGCTAGATGCAATATCTGCTCTATCTCCTTATCTGTTATCTTGTGATAAGTCGAAATCCATTCAACTGATAAGTATTCAGGAAGAGTCACAGAAACTGGATTAATTGTTGCTCCTAAACCTTCAAGATGAGCTATCGCATCAGCGTTCGGTTCCCTAGCTGGCATACTCTTTACTTTCCGTGCATCAAGGTCAGCAGGAATTTTACCCAATGATCCGCCAGAGCCTGAACTGAATTTAGCTCCATCATCAATCCATTTCTTTATTATGGCCACTTCCTTAGTCGATAAAGGGCTGCCGTCATCTGGAGGCGGCATTAAATCATCAGCATTCTTTGGTAATGAAACACGTATATAAAGTTCGCTACTCGATGCGTCTCCAGGCTCCAATACTCCACCCGAACGTATTCCTGTAGGAGTATCTAGAGCAAGACCAGCTTTCGGCTTTTTATCTGATTCCTTCTTCTTGGCAGTATGACAAGAATTACACTTTGAGGCCATGATGGGAGCAATGTGTTTCTTGTAATCCACATCTTGGCCAAGCCCTATCAACTGCAAACACATGAAACCAGTGAGGCTAATAGACAAATTGCGTAAGGAATTATTCAGCATCATTTTAATGCAATAAACAGTGATTATCAGGGTCTTTGCCCTTTATTATAATCTAAAACTAAGCAAAAATCTCTTTTACAGGCTTAGCCTCATCACCAATGGTAAATGGGCGACCCGAAGAAGAGTTTACTACTCTTTCCGTAGGTAGACCTAAAGCATGACCAATCGTAGCATTGAACATTCCAGGCGTCACGATGCCTTCTTTGACAGTATGTGCCTTACGGTCAGTTTCACCATAAACAAAGCCGCCCTTGACTCCTCCTCCTGCCATTAAGCAAGTGAAGGCTCTGGGGAAGTGATCCCTACCTGTATTATCATTAATGTCAGGAGTCCTTCCAAACTCAGTTCCAAGCGCAACTAGCGTGGAATCCAAGAGGCCTCTTCTTTCGAGGTCAGATATGAGACCTGCGAGAGCAGTGTCTAAGATCTGACACCTAGACTCTACAGATACAAAGTTGTCATTATGTGTGTCCCATCCACCCATGCTCACTTCTATGAACCTGACTTGGTGCTCAACTAGACGACGTGCCAATAGGCAACCTTGACCAAATCCGTTCTGACCATATAGGTCACGAATCTTAATATCTTCATTATTAAGGTCGAAGGCCTTAAGGTCTTCACTGGTCATCAGCTTAATAGCTTCATCATACAGGCCATTGTAGGTCTTGATTTGTTTCTGTTTAAATTTTCCGTGAAAGGTTGAATTCATCTTATCGGCCAAATCAAGTCGACGATTAAAATCCGATTCACTGACTGAATGTGCCCTCGTAGAATCTTTGAGCCCATCATTCGCATTGCCGAGTGGAACACCCCCATACTTTGCACCCATGAATCCTCCGGTCGCATTCTCAGCGGAACCTCCAACCGATACGAATCCTGGAATTGTCGTGTTCCTTCGGCCTGATAATCTCATGACCCAAGCTCCCAAAGCTGGATGCACAATAGTGCCACGCATAGGATAGCTCCTATGAAGAAGGTACTGGCCCTGTTCATGCGCGCCCTGATTAGTCTGCATTCCGCGGAACAGGGTAATGTAATTCATCATAGCCGCAGTCTTAGGAAGAAACCCCGAAATTTGTATGCCATCAGCATTAGTATTTATTACAGGAGTTGGGCCCTGAACTTCTTGATTTTGAGGCTTAGGGTCAAAAGTATCTAAATGACTCATGCCCCCAGACATATTAAGAAAGATAACACTCTTGGCCGCACCACGGCGCATCGGTGGAGCTGCTGCGAAAGTATCGTTAGTTGCAACGGTAGCTCCGAGCATAGGCAATACACTCACTCCCAAGCAATTCTTGGCAGCTCCTATCATGAATTGCCTACGACTCACTTCGTCGCACTTATTGAATATGGTTTTATCTGGCATTTGTCTGTAACGGTTTACTTATTTTATATGTCCTAGAATTTTTTCTCTGTATTAATCACTGAAGAAACATGAACTCCGCCGTGGAAATTAAGGCTGATACCATATTTTCCTGAGCAGATGCCCCATTCGATTTGAATTCCTCAATGAAAATTTCCTTCTCTAAAGTCGTTGGCAATCTCGAAAGTATACTAATAAAGGCACGGTCAATTTTTTCCTCATCGGTTTTACCCTTCTTCATTACGCGAAAAACTTTGGCGCTACCATTAGCAGTAATGTGTCTCTCAACGTGTCCGTTCAAAATTGAAAGTACCTGAGTAACATCTGAATCAGTACTTGAGTTTTCAATGACCTCACGGTTCGACTGTCCAAACTGTCGAAGGAAATGACCATTAGGCATTGGTGATTTAAGTTCAGAAGCACGCATTTCATTCCCGTGCTTCTTACTAGAATTATAAGCCATCATCATCATCTGCATTTTCTCTCCACCTCCTTTACTGCCACCTTTGTCTCCCTTTATCTGGTCGTGCAGTTTCTTTGTATAATCCCAAACTTCTGTACCCGTATCCAAGGCCATCACATCATTATAAAGGTCCTTCATGGATTTCTTACCAACCAGTACGGGTCTCCCCCTATAAATGATAGCGTCTCCTCCATAACCGTTCCCTTTCCTCTCATCAAGATTATCAACTTTGAGAGTTAATAGAGAATCCCAAATCTGCTCAGCGCTTAAACGTTTTAATTGGCGGCCATTAAAATGGTAAGCGGCCCTGTCAGGGTGTTGAATGGTGTTAGGGCTGAGCTGAAAAGCGTAACTCTTATAAAGAACCTTCTGATATGCCTTAAGATCATAATCAAGATCAATTAAGAGTTCTTCTAAATATGACATTAGAGAAGGGTTAGACGGCTCAGAGGCTGCGCTGAAGTTATCAAGCGGTTCAAATAGACCCGTTCCCATGACCCTCTTCCACATTCTATTTGCTATGACCTTTGTGAATCTTGGATTATCAGAATTCACTAACCAATCAGCAAATTTCTGCCGGGCCTTCCCTGGATCAATGCTCTTGGATCTAGTACTAACTTTGACCGTCTTACCGAAATGACTCAAGGACTTGGCTCCGACCCTCTCACCAGGATCTCCGTCACGATACTTATAGTCTTTCGGCAACTTAATGGTGCCTGTTCCAGAATCACTAATTGAAAAATCATAGACCGCATATCTAACTAACCTCGACACGTCCCTAAGCTCCCTGCTAACGCCGTCCATATCTTCTTTGTCTTCGAGATAGTCGGATAAATGACTCTTAGCTGTCTTGATACCGTTGGTGAAGGCAGCCATCTGATAAAAGTCCATCTGCTTCCATGAATCGAACGGATGATTGTGACACTGCGCACATTCGATCCGAGTCCCTAGAAATATCCTAGTCGTGTTGGCCATATTGTCCTTAAGCATGCCAGTGTCCCTCACATAATAACCAACGGCTCCGTTCTGCCATCCACCTCCAGTAGCTGCAACTAGTTGGTGTACCATCGTTTTGTATGACTTGTTTTCGGCGATGGAATCCTTAATCCATTTTATGTAAGGTGCACCGGAAGTGTTCTCAAATGTGTCAGTGGCCCTTAACAAGTCTGCCCACCAATTGAACATATGCATGTTATAGCCATAAGAACTTAACAAAAGCTCAATGAGTTTATTGCGCTTCTCTGGATCCTGATCATTAAGAAATTCTACAGATTCTTCGTACGAAGGAATACGACCAATTACATTAAGATACGCTCTTCGGAGAAACTCGGAATCGGTAGCCTTTCCAAGTGGCCGTATCTGCTTTCTTCTGAAATCAGCACCCACGAGTCTGTCGATTTTTTTTGATGCCTCAATTTGAAATTCAACTGATTGGCTTTTGGAGACTGTGCCTGTCCGTTGAGCTAGCTGTGAACTTGCATCTAGAACAAAAAAGGCACTCGAAAACGCCAGGGCAGTGCTAATCCTAATCCGCTTCATATATGATATAATATAGCTTATATTGCGGGTCATCTGCAACTAGAGAATAAATTGCAAGAATAGATTAAATATTTAGTTTCATTAAATATATATTCCTGAAAAAGATGTAAATACTAGAGCTTTATTACTTTTCATTAACCCCTTATGAACGGTAACTTCCAACCACCGTCACCCGCAACACGGATGTCACGCAATCCAAAACCGGTTCTGGCTAGAAATAATAAAACCAAAGCAACTAGAAACAGCTTAATGAAAGGGACAATTTCAAAGCCCATCATTGCATTACTTTGATAATAAGTGAGTGGGGAAAAAACAGCCCAACTTTCAAGACCCTTAATAGCCTTAGATAAAGTAGTAATGATGTAGCCTGCTAATACCAGGATGCCTGAGATCATTGCGGCAGAGGAACGGGACGGCACGCACATGCTAAGTGCCAAGCTGAAACAGGCAAAGAACCATGTCACAACAAATACGGATACATATGGGAGTAACAATTGAAAAGGTGGGAAGTTCATAGATCCTGCCTTAACAACACCTATCCACAGACCCAGCCAACCCAGACCAATAATACACGAAAGACTAGCAGTGAAAGCAATGACCCTTCCCCAGAAAAGTTGTCCTCGACTGACAGGATGAGCGAGTACAAAATCAAGAATCCCCCTCTCCTCATCAGCTGCTAATAGACCACTACCCGACACTGATCCGTAAATACCAAGGATGACCGGTAGGAATGCAAAATATCGTAATGATATGAATCCCTCAGGAGTAAAAACCTGTTCAGCCTCATCACCCCCTATGAAACTCTTAACTAATGGCTTTAAGTTCTCAAGAACTGGTCGTAATTGCCTTTCATTTTCTGCAACCAAATCATAGAACGGAATCGTTATAATGCCTAAAAGCATTAGAGGAATTCCCCAGCCTATGATCGCCCAAACCGATCGACGAAAAGAATATCTGGTAATAATATAAAACTTATTCATTTCCTTTTTTTTCCGATTGATCTCTTTCAAGGACTTCTCCATAATAGGAAAGAAAAACCTCCTCAAGGTCAGGCCTACCAGTCTCGATAGACTCTACATGATATCCAGCCAATACCTTAATAAGGTCATCCATTTCCCCATCAACCATTAATTTTAACTCACGCCCATCCGGACTTACCTCGTCCAATAGGATACCAGTCAATGCTTCTATTTCTTCAGTACGCACTACTGTATTTTCTGCAAAAATCACTTTCATCCTCCAAGCTCTTCCAGACAAAAGTGAACTCGTTTCTCCAACTTCAACGATCTGCCCCTCCCTTATAATTGCAACGCGGTCGGCAATGGCCTGAACCTCGGCAAGAACGTGTGAAGAAAAGAAAACAGTGGCCCCCGAACGACGTGATTCCCTTACCATTTCAAGTACAGTCTGTTGAATTAGAGGGTCCAGACCACTCGTCGGTTCATCTAGTAAAAGGAGATCAGGACAATTCATAAATGCAGCAATAATACCCACCTTTTGTTTGTTACCTTTTGATAGGTTCTTTATTTTTGACTTAATATTAAGATCCAACCGCTCAGCAAGTTCCTGAGCTCTAATACGGCAATTCTCTCCTCCTCCGCGAAGTTCTCTCAAAAACTCCAGAACGGAATGCACTGAAGTATTCTCATCAAGCCTAAGCTCACCTGGCAAATATCCGCAATACTTACGGACGGAGACTGGATCCGATTGAGGGTTCTTTCCAAGGACGGAAACTGTTCCTCCATCAGGACGAATAAGGTCAAGCATACAACGAATTGCGGTCGTTTTACCTGCGCCGTTTGGACCAAGAAATCCAAAAATTTCACCTCTATTTACAGTCAAATCTATTCCCTTAAGGGCTAAGAAAGACCCGTAGGACTTTGACAGATTATTTACATGTATTGCGGGATCAGAATCCTTGTCGTTCATTAATCAAAAAAAATAGTTCTTGGGTCCACCCAAAGACGAACCGAATCATTAGATGACACTTCATCAATCTTTGGAGCTGTCACTTCAATGACGCTAGGGTCTTGAAAATGTTCAGGCTTAGTTTCTGGATGTGGCCAATAAATAAGCCCAGTGACACACTTACTCAAGCCAACAGACAGGCTCACTTCAAAGAAAGAAAAATCCTCAGCCGGACAATCAGCGTGCCATTTAACATTTTTAAATGCGTGGGTTGGATTGACAGGATTTGGTTTTAAAGGAAATACCGAAATATTAATCGTGGCTCGATAATAACCGTTCAGATTCAAGCCATTCTTTTCAAATATTGGCCACTGAAGGGCCAGAGTACCTTCAGGAAAACGAGGATCTCCGGCTCGTCCAGAAGCGACGCCGTGCCCCTTAACAATTTGCCCAAAAATAATATCCATTGAATTCAAAACCAATCAAAGGAATCTGATTTAGCATAATATCCAGATTCTTTTATCACGGAACATGTTTTAGGTAATGGGTATATTTGATTTAAAAAACGAATTAGAATTGGCTTCAACAAAATGCACTAATGATTAAATGAAATCAATGAGCTAAATCCCATTTGTGTTTCAGTGGATCTTCCCGAAAATTAATATCATGTCTAAGCATCAAGTCATACTAAATTGGAAGCGTCAAGGCGCTCCTTTTACTTATAAGGAATATCCAAGAGCACATACTTGGGACTTTGGTAACGGTGAACTCGTGAAAGCATCTGCTGCCCCCGATTTTCTTGGAGACCCTTTACTGGCAGATCCTGAGCAGGCCTTTGTAGCATCATTAGCAAGTTGTCATGCGCTTACCTTCCTCGCTCTGTGTTCATTACAGAAAATTACAGTGAACTCTTATTCTGACACAGCTATAGGATACTTAGAAAAAGCAGAAGACGGTAAGCCGTGGCTTTCTAAGATAGAACTAAATCCCTCAATAGATTTTGAAGAAAGCGAAAAATGTGACCCTGCAAACATAAAATATATACATCAAAAAGCTCACCTCGAATGCTTCCTAGCACGCTCAGTAAAAACCCAAATAACAATTAATTAGAAATTAATGACTTCCAGATCAATTAAATCAGCACTCTTGTCCATTGGACCTAATTGATGTTAGTCTAATAATATGAAATCAATATTTTATCTCCTCATTACAATTTCTTGCCTGAGTTTCTTTTCGCCTTCGCTACAAGCTCAAAATCTAGTCTACGAAGGCACTTCCGGTATTGGTAAGGGAAAACATATTGTTTTCATTGCAAGTGATCATGAATATCGCGGCGAAGAAACATGCCCTGCCATTGCTCGTATTCTGGCTCATCGATACGGTTTCAAATGCACTGTTCTTTTTGGTTTAGATGATAATGGGCACATCAAACCAGGATCCTCAAAGATCCCAGGAATGGAGGCCTTGGACAAAGCAGACATGATGTTTTTATTCCTTAGATTTTTAGCTCCCGATGACGCATCAATGGAACATTTCATTAATTATCTGAATCGCGGAGGACCGGTCCTCGGATTACGCACGACAACGCATGGCTTCAATGGCCTCAAAGGAAAAAACAGCAAGTACAATTACAATTCACGAGACAAGAGCTACGACTGGGGATTTGGCCGTCAGATACTAGGTGAGACCTGGAGACCGCGTGAAGGTGCTGGACATTATGGAAGAAACCATAAATTCAGCACACGAATGTTCGTGGTTCCAGAGCAAAAAAATCATCCTGTCATGCGCGGAGTAAAGGATATGCACGCGATGGCTGGAGCGTACAGTGCAGTGCCTATCGAGGGATCTGTCATACTGGGCAAGAACCAAGTTCTCGATTCAATGAAACCGGACGGCAAGCCACTACCCAATAAGCCTCCTAGCCCCTCAATTTGGGTCCGTAGCTACAAATCTACTTCTGGTAAAGAGGGCCGTGTTTTCACTTCTACCCAGGGAGCTTCTGAAGATATTATTAGTGAAGGTGTCAGGCGTTGTATTATTAATGGAGTGTTTTGGTGCATGGGTCTTGAAGAAAGTATAAAAACTGACATGAATGTCGATTTTGTAGGCCCATACCAACCAACAACATTCAGCTTCGGAGGCGGACGAAAGAAGGTAAAACCAACAGATCTTGCAGGCTTTGAAAGCCCCATAATGCCAAAGAAGAAGTAGACGTTTCTTATTTTTGAGCAACACAATTTATTAGCCCAAATCAAAAAATATTTTCCGTGGCACACCTTTATCTTAATGAAAGGTGAAAATCGCCTATGCGGTAACATTGATAGGAAGGAAAATAAATCTTGTAAATGCTTCAAAGAATTACACGGCTCATACTTTTTGCCCTCACTCCTTTGGTGGTATCAACTAATGCGTTAGGTATAGATGCCCAAGCAAAAGATATTAATTCTTTGAACAAACGTGACAAGGCGCGCGCCTCTTTACTTTTCAAGGACTACGAAAAATATCAGGGTAACCATAGAAGGCGTACAGAAATTATCCGCCAAATGATGGACCTTGGCCGTCCCGTAGCACAGAAGATGTTTGATATTATTGATCGTGACATTCGTAAAAAATGGCCACTCTATCAAGGAGGGTTTACTGCCAGTGCTCAAAAAACAGGCGCCAGAAAAAATACTATCCAGGTCAGAAATGAAATCGCCGCACTTCAACTAAAAGTGCAAATCTTAAGAAGCTTGGGAAAGGGATTAACCAAAGAAAAAATAATTCAGATCGGTGATCCGGCATTAAAACGTTTACACAAGCTCAAAATAATTGAGATGAGAGAAATCTTTAATTCCAACTCAAAGCTAAGCAAGCAAAGAGAAGACATCATTGCCCTTTCCGAACAACGAGCGATATGCATTGACCGTTTGGTTCTGCGAGAAGATGAAGCTGAAACTTTTGGACTCAAAGAAATATCAGAATACGAAAAATTAACCGCCTCATTGGCATTGGGTCCGTCACTAGGGCATCTGCAAATACTCAATCTCAACTCTAAAATCAATAAGACTGTGCCACCTGAAGAAGCCGCCGCGGTCCGTGATATGAATCAATACAGAATCCTCATTGGATTAAGACCATGCCTCTTGGATCCACGCCTATGCCTAGCTTCAAGAGAACATTCACAGGACATGGAAAGAAAGAATTTTTTCGCGCACGATTCCCCCATTCCCGGAAAAAAAACCCCTTGGCAAAGAGCTAAACTGGCAGGAACCACAGCCAATTCTGAAAATATATTTAAAGGCAATAAAGATGGCCCTGCTGCAAACCGAGCATGGTGGTATAGTCCAGGCCATCACATCAACATGCTAAGCCCTAATGCGAAACGTGTAGGAATGGGAATACATGGAAAACATTGGACTCAAATGTTTGGCCCATAAAAATAACTATCAATTAGTGCTCTAATTTGGTACTCGCCAAAAACAATCCACATATAGTAAAATGTTCACCATGAAACCCTTACACTTACCTTTCTTGTGCTCTCTCTTATTGAGTGTGAATGCTTTTACAACACAAGCTCAAACAGACGATTTTGATGACGGGAATGATAACGGGTGGGCTAGGGTTAATACTTTGGCAGGACAGGGCATCCCGGCAACGTGGGGTTTTCCTAACAATAACTCCTATAGCATTGCCATGGAAGGCCACGGTATCGAACCGCTTGGTCAACCAAGAGCCGGAAGCTTAAGAGAAGAAGCAATTTACTCCGACTTCTATATAGCTGTAGATATTATTTTTGATCCAACGATCGATCAGAACATGGGGATCCTTGCGCGGGTCCGCGAGGTGGGCCTACAAACACTGGACGGATATGGAGCAGTATACAATCCAAGGGACGCTGATCCGGGAGGTAA
>Ga0163108_10001580_pt1 | contig 16610 bp, 15 predicted proteins | sample Fk1155metaG_FD_109644 | JGI IMG/M metagenome (GOLD analysis project Ga0163108, IMG submission 109644) | Marine microbial communities from the Central Pacific Ocean - Fk160115 155m metaG | ecosystem: Environmental > Aquatic > Marine > Oceanic > Photic zone | place: The Central Pacific Ocean...
CACAGCCGTCGAGAACATCGTGGATGATTTGCAGCGGCTGCTCGTAGGCCGGATTGTTGCTGGTAATGATCATGGTGTCGGAGTGTTGTTGTGCGGCCCTTCCCAGGAGGGGACGTTGGCGTGGGTCATCGAGAGCTGTGGGTCCCATGACACAGATGAGGCGACCGGGAGTTACTTGTCGGATTGTTTGCAAGGTGCGTGACAGCTGGTCTGCTGTCCGAGCACCGTCAATAAAGACGCGAAACGGCTGGCCGCATTCGATCCGGTCCAGGTAGCCGGGGATTGCGTCCAGTGCCTCGAGCCCGCGCACGATCAAGGGTAATTCCAGGCCAGCTGCCAGGCCGGTGGCTGTGGCCTGCAGGCAGTGTTGTATATGTGCGTTGCCTGTGATCTGGGTGCGAACAGGAATGGATTGGTGGCCAGCATGAATCAAGAATGTCTGCTCGCTCGCACAACGATCAATCACGGTCGCCGTCAGTTGGGCGTCATCCTTGATCGCAGTTGTGAGCGTGGGTTGGTTAAGGCTTGCCAGGGAAGCATGGTTACCCGCGTCATCGGTGTTGAGGACGACGTAGCCTGCGGCCTTGGTGTGAGCGAACAGCCGCCGCTGAGCGCGACGATAATTTTCCACGGTGCCGTGGATGTCCAGATGGTCAGAGCGGATGTTTGTCATGACAGCTGCGTCCAGGAGGAGCCCAGCGGTGGTGCGGTAGGCGAGTGCCTGGCTGGGAATCTCAACAATCGCATGGGAGCAACCGTTGGCAGAGAACTCAGATAGGGTTCGGGCCATTTCAGGTGGCCGCCACATGAAATCAGTGGCATCACGTACCTGTAGTGAATCGGAAATGCCGAGGCTGCTAATGATTCCGGTGGAAAGTTGCGCCTCTTTGAAAATGGATGCTAACAGCATGGACGTGGCGGTCTTTCCCTGCGTTCCAGAAACTCCAACCAGGAAGAGCTTGTCACAGGGATTGCCCGCCAAGACCTGGCAAATGTGACCGTAAGCCTCGCGGGTATCCGGGACAATGCACAAGGGGACAGGGCTGGATACAAAACGCTCGGTCAGGACGGCTGTGGCGCCCCGTTCGACGGCTTCTGCAATATGAGTGTGACCATCCTCGTGCGATCCAACCAGGGCCACAAAGAGGTCTCCGGGACGCACGTTGCGAGAGTCACTGCAGCAAGCGCTGAAGACGTAATGGCCAGACCGGCTGTAACGCGCCTGCGGAAGAATGTTGCGTAAAGAAATACCACCCGGGGTCGGTTGCATAGTCTGAGGCCTCCCTGCCTGCTGACCTGATGTTAATGTTCTCTGAGGCCCCCAGGCCGTTGTCGACGATCAGCTGCTGTGCAGTTGCTGACCACGCTCCTGATTGGACGTGCGAGATGCCTTCCGTGGCCTCCGCCCGCTAACCCGCGCGACTTGGGTTCCGAAGTGTCGGATTGTCACAATTTACCGATGAGTGTCAAGGCGGGTTCGGGTGGTTCGGGATCAGTCTGGACAGCCGTCGCCTTTCTATCCACAATACTCGGACCTGCAGGGTGAGGAAGCAAGAGTGCTAGCATCACCAGCAACGTTTTTCGGTAAGAAAAGTAAACGAGCAGCGGGCGGTGGAACGGAGAATTATGCAAGAAGGATTTGACGTGGACTCGTTGGCCCGACTGCTTCAGATTACGCCCGGCCAAGTGGAACGAATGGCTGGCCGGGGTCGGGTTCCCGGGCGCAAGGTCGGTGGAGAGTGGCGGTTTTCCCAGGCCGAGATTCATCACTGGTTGGAGGACACAATTGGTACCAGTGAGCCAGCGGATCTTTCCAAGGTGGAGGCATGGCTGAAGGCTCAGGGTGATCCGGCTGAGGCGCGGGTTGGGACGTGGTTGCGTCCGGAGACGATTTGCTGCCCCATGGATGCGCGTACGCGGAGCTCGGTGATACAGCAAATGGTCCAGCTTGTAGGCCGGACAGGTTTATTATGGGATGAAGTCAAGATGCGTGAGGCGGTTCGCGATCGAGAGCATCTTCACCCCACGGCGCTGGACAACGGAGTGGCGCTCCTGCATCCGCGGCGGCCACTGGCAAGCGTCCTGGCGGAGCCGGTGCTGGCGATTGGTAGTACGCAGCGGGGCATTGCATTTGGTGGTCCCCGTGGTGAGTTGACGGACATTTTCTTCTTGATTTGCTCCGTGGATGATACGGGCCACTTGCAGATGTTGGCTAAACTCAGTCGGATGTTGGCGGACCCGGAATTCCTGCTGGGCTTAAGAACGGAAATGGCAGCGACCGTACTGCATTACTGGATTTGCCAGTACGAGGAGCAGATGGGGCAGGATTCAACTTGACGCGTGAAGGCTGTTGAGGGGATAGTTGACCCCCTAGTAAGGAGATCCTGGTGAATAAACCGGTTGTGTGGTTCGTGGGACGTGAGAGTCACGAGGAATTTGCGCCTGTGCTGCAATGGTTACGGGATCATACCGCACTAGCCGTGTTCGGCACGTTGGACCTGGCCCTTGATATTCCGGAAGAGAGCGATCCACGACCGGCGGCGGTGGTTCTTGGGCAGTCGCGTAGGGGGGAATTTAGCCCCCAGGATCAGGAAAGGATGTTGCGTTTTGCTCCCCTGGCTGAGGCCATTGTTGTGTTGGGGAGTTGGTGTGAAGGTGAGACTCGTAGCGGCTCACCGGCAACGGGGTGGCAACGGGTGTATTGGCACCAGTTCGTGGATCGAGCGCGGGTTGAAATACTTCCCGGACTAATCAACGACCAGGGTGTTGGAAGGCAGGCTCGCCGTTTGCCGAGAACCGTCACGGAGAATGAACGGGGGCTAGCCCGGAGCCAGTGGCAGATTCCTTCAGGAGCGGGACGGATCGCGATCAATACACCCAGCCAGGTCGATTACGAGGCAGTCGCGGAGGCTTGCCGAACGGCAGGTTATGAGACGATCTGGTGCCAGCAGAGCGATCGGTCGGAGATGGACGCGGTGCGCTGCGTGGTGTGGGACCGTTGGGGATTCGAGAGTGACGATCTCGCTGCCTGGACAGAGTGGCAAAAAGAGTGGAAGCATTTACCCACGGTGGCCACCATCGGTTTTCCGCGGAAGCAGGATTTACAATGGGTGGCGAGCGGCACGGTGGAGGCAATCGTGGGCAAGCCATTCGTGATTGCGGAACTGCTCAACGCCGTCGAGGAAGTCGTCAGTCGGAAGCAGGAATCTGACCAGGCAGCCTAGGAACCGAAGTTGGCCTGCTCGATGGCCAGTGGAAGCAGTTTCTTCACCTGTGCGGGATCCAGTCCAGAGCGTGCCAGTTCCGGGTGAACGAAAAGTCGCACGCGTTTGACGTAATCGTCAAATTGCTCTCGAGCGAGTGTCTGAACGACGGGCGAAACCTCGCCCAGGGAGCGATAGAGATTTTCCTTGGCGAAGTGTACCTGGACATTGAACTGAACCTCGAGTTTTGCGGGCGGTGCGTCGAAGAGAAGATGATGCGGGGGGATGGGTTTGCCGGCGGCCTCAGTGAGGAGTCGGGCGAGGGCGTTTCCGCATTGGACCAGCCATGGATAGGGGCGACGGGCAAGTTGCGAGTACAACGTGTTTTCCTGGAAATGGCTGAACTGGAGTAGCCGTTTGTACAACAGACGGGTAGGACCAAAGAGGCCGCTGACGAGTTGCTGGAGGTCGGTTCCTGCGGCGGACGTGACGATTGTTTCGATGAAACGATCGTCCGTAAGTTTAAAAAGATGGCTGGGATCCAGGTCGTTTGAAATATCAAAGAAGGCCCGTTGGAGCATAGCCGTTGCTGCCCGCACGGCATGGTGCCAATAGACTTCGCTGAACATAACGTAACGAGCAAAAACCATCAGTTCAGCTGCGGTACGACCCTTGTCGGAAACAGCGAGGCCATCTCCCGTCTCGTTGACACACAGGCTTCCAATCAAGCGTTGTTGATCAAAATTGTTTCCGTAGGGGACTCCCGCGTGGAGGCTGTCCCGTTCCAGGTAGTCCATTTTGTCAACGTCGATCGGTCCCGAGAGAATGGAACGGAGTAATTGCTGGGTTTCGTTTTGGGCCGGTTGGGAAAGCAAGTCAGTTACGTCGGTTGGCAGAAAGGACCAGTCTCGCTCCAGTAACTCAGCGATAGGCCCCTCCAGGAGCAGGCTGCTGGCGCACCGTTCATGAGTCGGGATTCCAGGGATGCCAAGGTTCTCGAGCGGATGGCAGAAGGGCCAGTGGCCGATATCGTGAAGGAGGGCGGCCACGATCAGCGTCTCGGCCTGCCGGGTTGTGACGGCCTGTCGAAAACGTGATTGTCGAGACAACTGTTTAACGTAGAGCAATGCCAGGCGGTAAGTTCCCAGCGAATGTTCGAATCGCGTGTGATTCGCAGCCGGGTAGACCAGGGAGACCAGCCCCAGTTGGCTGATTTTGGCCAGGCGGCGGAAAGGCGCCGTGTCGATCAAGGCCTGGATCCGGGGCGTGAGTGGCACGTCCACCTGCGGTGGGATTCGAACCAGGTGCTGACGTGTATCCAGGGCCTGGATCTCGGGTAGTTCAAGTAGCGTCATGGCAGTATCGGTTTGGCGTCCCGGTTAGTAGAGGGGAATCCCGATAATTCTGGCAAGGATCGTGGTGGCCACCAGGAAAAGGACGCAATGGATAAAAGAAAACAAGTAGTCCAGGTCGAACGCAGCCAGCGGAGCGATGGATGCGGTACAGGAAAGGGGCAACAGGAAAATGGCGACATGGATTGCTTCGAGATCGTCAATGTAAAAAAACTTTGGTGTCCAAGCATAGAGCCCCCAGATCAACGTGTAAACGAGCGAGCAGACGCCGCAGCGAATCCAGAGCGTGGTGCCGCGGTACGCCTCGAGTTCATGATCTCGCAGGAAACTGTAACCCGCGAGACTCAATGGAAATCCTAGTAACAGGGAGCCACAACCAAGCAGTAGTCGGTTTCCGGAAGGTTCCTGCAGAGTTCCACGCAAGCAAAAACTCAGAATCAGCACGCCCGCCAGGGATCCCAGCATCAGGATCCATTGCAGGGGTGAAACGTGGGTGTCTTGTCGGGCAATCGGCTTAAGGACTGGTCGGCCGCTCGAATCCTTGGGGCCCAGATTCTCCGGCTCGTGGATGACAACGGCATCCTCCGGCCGCGGAATTTCGATGGGTCTTTTGCAGTTGGGGCAGGGCCCGGTTTTGCCGGCATGGACGTCGTCAACCTGGAATCGTTTTTTGCAGCTGACGCAGACGACTTGGATAGCCATGGAGTGCATCCTGTGGGGCGGTCATAAAAAAAAGTGGAACAAGTCGCCCATAGTGTCCCAAACCTGTGAAGTTCGTCAAGAACTGATAGCAAGTGCGTGCGAATTCCATTGCTGCCAGCAGTCGCCTCGGGTAGGATCGTGGGGCCCGCCAGGGATGGTTTCCTGGCCAAAAGGATCTTGTTTTACCTGTAGAGTAAGTGATGCCGATTCAGTTTATCTGCCCCAACGGACACCCACTTTCCGCGCCCAGAAAACAGGCCGGTAAACCCGGCCGTTGCCCGAAATGCGAGGTGGCCTACGTCACGCCGTTCCTGGAGGACGTCCAGGCGGACGTTGCTGCAGGGCCAGGGGCGATGGCGGAGGACGTTACTGTAACCTTTGAATTTCTTTGTCCTAATGGGCACAAGATCAAGGCTGCAGAGGAAGTTGCAGGACAAAAAGCAAAGTGTCCGGAATGCGGCGAGCGTTTTCGCGTGCCGGATTATTCCGCAGGTGCTAGCGAGGAGTTGCCGGCAGGTGGGCAGGAAAGTGGCCAGGTGGATCAAGAGCCAAATGAAATTCAACTTGCCGAGGTTCGTGCCGGGTGGACTGTGCCGGATAATATCCTGCAGGGAGATCATGAGATGGCCGACGTGTTGGCCTGGATCTGGGAACAGAAGCAACCGGGAGCGGCAGTTGAAGTGCAACTGCGTGATGGAGGGGTCCTGGAGGCTAATTGTTATGCGCCGGCGTTGAGCTCTATAACGGTGGGCGTGTTCGGTGTCCGCACCGAGGCAGGTCAGATCGAACTATTGGCGATCCAGTGGGATGCCGTGGCAACAGCGCGCATTATTTGCGAGGCAGAGTCGGTTGAGGGTTTACTCGAAGAATGAATCGCGCTTAATCGTCTTCCAGGAGGTCGGCCTCGCAGATTGTTTTGAGACCCTGCGTGGCGAGCGTTTCGAAAGCGGTTTCGATATTGTCCACCATCAGAGCGACCACCGGGTTTCCATTTCGCCGGATAAAGAGTGGGTAAGCCTGGATGAGGTTGATCTCGGCCTGCAACAGTGCCTTGCAAACTCGTAGTAACGGTTGAGAGTCATTGGGCAGTTCAATGCCAATCAAGTCTGTCTCGATCATCGGTAGCCCGGCACGCTCCAGGAGTTCACGGCCCTGCTCCGGATGACTCAGGAGGAATCGGACGAAGGCACACTCTGTGGCGTCATTGATGGAAAGTGCTACGATTCGAACGCGAGTACCTTCAAAGCGGCGGATGACTTCCAGTAATTGACCGACTCGGTTTTCGAGGAAGACCGTGAATTGACGCAGGGCCGGGTAGGATCGGCCACGCATCGTGGAAAAGTCGATAGAGCTACCCTCACCTACGCTCATCGGGTCTGACCCTTTCTAGTGGTGTTCCCGGGTGGGTGCTATCATGATCGCCTGATAGCGTCTGGTAAGATGTGTCCGGGCACCCGTTAATCGCACGTAACAATAGAATAAACTTTACTTTCCGTCAATATTGAGCCGCGCGGTAATGCGGTCCTTGGTGCTCGACGAGTAAGCTTAGGGGAAACCAATGTTACCACAGCATGAAATCGACATTCGAGTCCGCTACCAGGAGACAGATGGCCAAGGTCGCGTACATCACGCGAACTATATTACCTATTTTGAGATGGGGCGTACGGAATTACTGCGTAGTCAGGGGCTGAGTTATCGCAGACTTGAAGAGGAGGGGTTTTTCCTGGTGGTTGCGGATATGCAGATCCGATATTTGTCCGGCGCTCAATATGACGACCTGTTACGGCTGGTAACCCGCACAATTCGTTTGAAGGCGGCTACCGTGGAACATGAATACGAGATCTACCGCGGTGAAGAATTGATCGTGAAGGCCCGCTCTCGACTAGGTTGTGTGAATGTGGAAGGGAGAGTCAAGCGAATTCCGGCGTGGTTGGACCCGGGAGCGGACGCTGCAGACGCCTGAAGAACCTTGGAAACGTTCCGCAGGAGGCAAGGTTAGAGCGTGTTGTTGTCCAGTTCGTCAAGAAGTGCATCGAGATCCAGGTTGCCCTCAACCTTACTGAAATGCTGTTCTGAACGTTTTGGAACCGGCGCAACCGGAGTGGGTTGCGGCGCAGCGGTGGGTGAAACGGCGCCTGGTGATTGGGGCAGAATGCCTGTTCCTAACGAGACCGTGCGGACCTTGGATTCACGACCAACGGTTTCAATCCGCTGGCGATAGTCGTCCAACGTCGTGGTGACATCGAGCGTCAGGTGGTGGATTGTCCGTTGCATGGGATCGTAGATGCCAGGTCCGGCGGGGACGGCGTTCGGGCTGCTAATGGGTTGCTGTTCGCTACCGTGTTGGACCAAGCGGCCTCGTATTCCATGTTGGTCGAGGTAAGCGAGTGCCTGATCCCGTGTATGCCAGGAAAGGAGGAACATGCTGCCACGAATTCCCTCGAGGCAAAGCAGGCCCGTGCTGTCGGATTCAAGGTGGGCCAGGTCTGGGACCAGGTTGACCTCGCACTTGGCCTCCAGGAGAAGGTGGGTGACGAGGGATTCCTCGTGGTCGCGAAGTGTGGGCTGGTGACTGGCGGATTGTGAGATAACAACAATCATGATAGCAGGGGGTCTAAATGAGGGTGGGCCGTATGTCACGTTTGCTGACTCACCACTATGCTAATACAAACGCCGGGCAATGTCTCGGGGGCAGTTGGGTATGTGGATGTTAAATAGGCAGTTTTCTCCCCCGGAAGGAAAAATGACTCATGGCAATTAACAGGGAAGGACTGGCGAACTCGTTTCGCTGGGATCCAGCGGATACTCCCGAGATTGACACGCCGCACAGGCGGGTGCAGACAGCGTTGCCAGCGCCCGATGCTATCCAAGAATTGCGTAAGGCCGCTGATCTCTTTCCCGAGGTGAATTGCTACCAGGCCCCCGTCGTCTGGGAACGAGCAGAGGGATACCAGGTGTTTGATTGCTCCGGGAACTGCTGGATAGACTTTAGCTCGACCGCCGTCATGACAAACACGGGCCACGGGCACCCTCGGGTACGCGAGGCGATCCGTAAGCATGCCGAGAAAGAGCTGTTGGCCCAGTTCAGCTTCCATTCGACGGTGCGGAGTGAACTGGCGGAACACTTGTTAAGAATGGCACCAGACTCAATGGAAAAGGTGTTTTTCTGGACAACCGGATCGGAGGCGATTGAGGCAGCATTTAGGGCGGCGCGACAATGGGGCCAATCTCGGGAACCCGACCGTATCCGCGTGGCCAGCCTCGAACAGGATTACCATGGATGTACGCTAGCCGCACACCAGTTGTCAGGAGTGGGCGCAGAGAAGGAGTGGCTTCCGGACCCGGATGGTCAGATCCACAGGTTGCCTTTCGTGGCGGCAGGGGAACCGGGGCGGATCCAGGCAGATCATGAATGGGATCAGTTCGTGGTGGATGCGGCCTCCTGCGCCGGACTCTTGGGAAATGAAACCGCCGCGGTGATGATCGAAACATTCCAGGGTTGGGGAGCGTTGCAATTGGACAGCGGCTACGTGCAGGCGCTGCGACGTTGGACACGTGACAATGGTGCACTCCTGATCTTCGATGAAGTCCAGACCGGGTTCGGTAGAACCGGATTAATGTGGGGACATGAGCATTACGGCGTGAAACCGGATCTGCTCTGTATCGGGAAAGGGATCACTTCGTCACTACCGTTGGCGGCGGTCCTGGGACCGGGCAAGGTGCTGGACGTGTTTGCGCCAGGAGAAATTACCACGACGCATGCAGGCCATCCGCTGTCCTGTGCGGCAGCCATGGCAAACCTTCGCGTTATCGAGGAGGAAAAACTGGTGGAATACGCTGGGCAGATGGGGGACGTTTTGGGGCCTGGGTTGCGGGAACTCCAGGACGCCTTTCCAGGATATGTAGATCGCATTTCAGGGGCGGGAATGTTGTGGGCAATTCATTTGCGGGAACCGGGAACAGGTCAACCCAGCGAACGTTTGGCCCGTCAGCTGGTCTGGGAAATCGTCCGCCAGGGGGTAATGGTATTTCACACGAATCGGTCCACGATCAAGGTTTGCCCGCCGTTAATCACGCCAGAAGCGGCCATCCGCGAGGGAATTAACGCGGTTGGCGATGCGCTGACAGCCTTGGCGCGTTGGGACGATGGTGAAAATCCGAAGCCCTCGGATGCTTAAAGAGCGAGGCCTTGGGTGGACCAGCGACTGAGCGTGGCACCAATACACCAGCCCACCAAGACACCCAGCAGGTTAGCAGAAATGTCATGCAGTTCGCAGGAGCGAGTCGGAATCATCGCCTGCAAACCCTCGGTGAGGAATGCATAGGCAATTAACGCAAGCAGCCAGGCAGAAACGGCAGGAGCGTAACCGGGCCCACGAGCCCAGTAGACGAGCATGGCCAATAGCTGAAAACCGACCAAGTGTTGCCAGAAATCTGCCATTCGATTCGTGACAGCATCCTGGATCGCGGGTTCCAGTGAGCCGAGGTACCAGAGCGGCGATGGCGCCAGTAGCGAATGTGAAAGTACCAGGAAATAAATTCCCGTCCCGGTCCAACGTTTAGTTGAGGATTTAAGTAGATCCATGATGAGCAACGTAGCTGTGGTGTCGCAGGATTCGCAAACGAAATACTAACGGGTCGCTTGGGTCACAGCAATGGTATCCGGCGGTCGTCTCTGTTTCGACGATCGAGGAATTATTCGCGTGGAAGATCTGCGCGTGGGTGCTGCTGGAGAAGGACCGCAATGGTAGCGGAAATGTCCCGGAGACGTTGATGGCTCTGGTCGACGTCGAGGCTCAAATAGTAATGGATATTAGCATGGAGATATGCCAGGTTGTCCTGGAACGTCGACTGGCGTGCGCTGGCTAGAGCGTCCTGCTCATGAAGCTCCGTTTGAGATAAGGGGAAGTCCATGGGTTATCTCCATTCCGTGGTTAACAGCCTCGCTCTTAACCATATAAACGCTCGGTTTCCCATTTGTACTCATAGAATCTTGAGAGACGACTGAAGATCATCCCGGCAGGTCGGCTATAAATGCTAGCTATTTTGTCCCCTTGGGTCTTTTCGGTTTTTTTTTGCCCGCGCGGGCTGTTTCCAGTAATCGCTGGTAAACATCAGCGTGTTTACCAGCGGCGACCGCATTGCCACCGGAGACGAATTCCCCGTAAGGACGATTTTCAAAAACCTGGAGTTCTTTTTTGAGGTAACGCTGAAGAATTCGTAGCGATGGGGCCTGGGGGGCATCGTTCGCCAGGTTGGCCTGTTCCGTGGGATCTTTCCGGAGGTCATAGAGTTGATCGGGGACATAGGGGTTCGGAGTGCTACTGACGGAACGGGACACACCGCCGCTGAGTCCGGTCAGTGCTTTGAGGTGTCGTCGGTTACCGGCACGAACGCCTTCCAATTGCTCACGCGTGTAGCGCAGTGCAATGTAGTTATGAGTTTTTGTTTTGATTGAGCGGGCCGCGCCCATTTCCGCGTAAACGTAGGGGCGGACGGGTTGTCCAGGTTTCGAGAAGAGAGGAGAGATGCTGACACCGTCGAGCCGGTAGTCAGCGGGCGGTTTGACCCCGGCCAGTTCGAGCCAGGTGGGCACAAAATCGGTATTCTGGATCAACTCTTGACACGACACGCCAGCCTTGATGCCACGGGGCCATCGCAGGAGGCAGGGGATTTCGGTTCCACGGTTCTTGAGCAGGGAACCCTTGTTATGGGAACCGTGGTCAGCAACGAAGAGGACCACGGTATTGTCAGCGATCTTCAGTTGGTCGAGCTTTTCGAGTAGGACGCCAAGCGAGTCGTCCATCCAGAGATAGCCTGCCTCGCTGTCAGTAAGGCCGGCTGCCCGGATACGTGTCATGACCGTTTCACGGGGCGGCATCGAGGCGAGTTTTCGCGTGATCTTTCCGGCGCCGGTGATTTCAGGGTGCTCCAGGGATCGGCGCCATGATCCATTGGGACCGTGAAGCAGCGTCGTGGAGTAGTGCAGGTAGAAGGGGCGATCTCGGTTGGTTTCCAGGAATTCGACGGCTGCTTCGATCGTCCATTCGGGGTTATGCATCTGGAAGGGGGCCTTGATGTTCTCCCAGTAAATGTGCTTGGCCCAGGTAAACCCACGATCCTGGATTAATCGGCGGTAATGGGTTTCGTTATCACGTTTCTGACGATTGATCGCCGCGGAATAGGGAACGTTTTTTTCGACAACGTGGAGTCCATGGGCGCGGTGAAAGTCGTTGTCACCAGGCCCCACATGGTATTTTCCTACAAAGCCAGTGGCGTAGCCATTCCGAGCAAGGAGCCCGCCGATATTCATGTTGTCGTCTTCAAGAACCATGTTGAAGCCAGGTGAGGCCTGTTGTCCCGGAGGAAAAAGACTGCGGTATTGCTTGCAATACGAGGAGCCAGCATATCGTCCGGTGAGGAAGGTATAGCGTGAAGGCGTGCAGACGGTACTCGTGACATGGGCGTTGTGGAACAACATTCCTTCGCGCGCCAGGCGGTCGAGGTTCGGAGTCAGGACCTTGCCACCATAGGGACTGGTCTCGTACTTGTCGTAGTCATCGACCAGGAAAACCAGGAAATTGGGTTGGCGAGCAGAGGCTGTCGCCATGATACCACCGCAAAGGACGAATGAGATGATGAGGCAGCGACGCTTGAAATCTGGCCGGCGGGTTGGTCGAAATGACATGGGTTAGTTTCCTTTGAGGGCCCGCATGGCGTTGTTGTAAAAGATGTCCTGTAGTTTTTTCGGGTCGGTGACGATACGGCGCAGGAAGGCCTGCAAGCGGGTGCTGTAGCATATTCCCTTGAAGCTGCCTCCTTTGCCGTCAAAACAGGGGCAGTCACTGCCAAACAGGAACTGTTGCGGATGACGTGACAGGAAGCCAGCCGTGAACTTCTCGTCACGCGTTAGTGCACCATACCCGCTGCCGGCGGACATATCCGCGTACAGGTTGGGGTATTTTCCCATGAGGCGATCAAGAAGTCCGCCAGGTTTAACGGGTCCCTTGGGATAGAGGGTTTCAGTGGGCGGCGGCACATCGGCGCTGATGTTGGACCAAAATGACTGGGCATGTCCGATGATTCGTACGCGCTTGTAACGTTTTAGGTAGGTTTCCAGGTGGTCAGCGATCCCCTGGTTATACCCCGTGGGACTGTCCTGGAAATGGATCGTGATGGGCCAGTTTAATTGGTCGCAGAGAGCAATTACCGCTTCGACGCGGCGATCATTCAGCGGCAAATGCTCCTTTTGTTCACCGATGCCGCGACAGCCAGCCTCGTGGTAGGTGCGAATCCGTTGCAGGACGTCCGGCTGCCGAATATCCGATTGGCAGAAGGGAATGATGCGGTCGCGGTACTTTTTCAGCGAGTCAATGACGGTTTGGCTTTTCGATACCACTCCCCCCTCGCCGGTTTCGAGGGGTAATATAAACGCCCGTTCTGTACCCGTGTTATCCATGTGAGCAATTGTTTGTTCGATTGTCCGATCCTTGTGATTGTAGTGAAGGTGGCAATCCAGGATCTTCATTGGCTTGGGGGCGGCAGTCGCGAATTGGCTGAAAGGTAATAGTACGGTCGTCGATACCGCTGCCGCTGTTCCCACGAATGCACGGCGAGTGAGGGTCTTGTCAGTCTTCATAAAAAACCTTTCCAGGGATGATGGCGTGGGCTGTAAGGGAGTTGAAACTGGATTGCAGTGAAGAATATTCAAGGGGTAGCTAGCCGCTTCAAGGCTTGTTTTCGTGCGCTCCGCATGAAGTCGGCGATGATAATTGGATTTCCGCCGCGGGCCTTGCTGGCTTCGGCGGCCTGCATTAGAGCGAATACCTCGATGGTGGCGCTGGGGGGCAGTGGCGTTTCTCCCGTAAGAAAGAAATGGGCCATCTTTTCCAGTAGGGGCAACTTGTCGCTGCCGATGCCTGATTGAATAATCTTTTTTTCCCCAAAGACGGTGAGGCCGAAACCTGCCTTGCCGCCCTCTTCGCGTAAGCCGCGGAAGGTGCCAATCCGACCATTGCTCCAGGTCCCACGTACATGTTCCGCGCTCGGTGTCTGGTAGGCCGTGACAGATTCAAGTCCAGGGCCCATGACGGTGCTGAGGACCTCGCACCCATGGACACCGTACCAGAATAAATCCGGGTGGTTGGGGACCGACTTGGAGGTTCCATAAACATCGCAACCGAAAACGTTGCCAGTAACCGTAGTGGCCAGGGTTGAGTTGTATTCTGCCTGGTATCGTTTTGAGGAGCACGAAAAGAAAGGTACGCCGCTGCGTTTGCTCAGTTCAACAATCATCAGGGCATCGACCAGTGACGCGGTAAACGGTTTGTCAATGAAGACTCGCTTGCCAGCCTTGAAAACCGGCCGCACCTGTTCGAGGTGTTGGCTGCCATCGACACTTTCCAGCATCACGACGTCTACTTGCTTGAGGAGTGCTGGAATGGAATCGACTATGGCAATATCCATCTCGGCGATTTGCTTGGTGAAGCCCTCAACTCGATCGCGACTGGGAGGAAAGTCGGGACTTCCGCCAGGAAAGGCGGCAACCACTGAAATCTTGGCGAGGTCGCCCTTGGCTGTAGGGTTGTTGATGAGCCTGGTAAAAGAGATCACGTGTGAGGTGTCCAGGCCAATCATGCCAACTCGCAGCGGTGCAGTTGGCTCCTGGGAATACGCAGGGGCGAGCCAGCTGAATGCAAGGAGCACGCTCGTCGCGGTCACCAGAACGGATTTGGGCAGCTGGCGGGAGAAGTCTCGTCGCATGGGAGCCTCGTGAATGGAGTGGGCTAGGGTAATCCGCCCAATTGGGCGTTGGAGGATGGAACTAGTTATGCCAAGCAGGAAGCCGCTTGGCAAGTAAACGAATGCTTGGATTGCAAGGAATCAGCGAGAGGGCTGGCCCGCTCCCCTGGGTAAGAAATAGGGTCTCGGTTATACCGAGCAGTAGTTTTTCCATGTTTTTTTCGGCAGCAACGAGACTGGTGATACTTTAAGGCTTTCCAGGTGAGCGCGGGCGATCACTGTCCGTTGGTTCTTACCGACTAGCAGGGTCATCGTTTCGGCGTTAGAAGCCGCCACACGGGCACAGCAGAATCTTGCCTGATTGCAGCGTTGATTTGTTTGTGGCAATATACGCGGCAGAACTGACTAGTTGATCCATGCACGTGAGGGGCAGGGCCCAGGAGGATAGGGAGATGCGAACGGTAATCATAGCGATTGGGATCGCCTTGCTGGCTAGCGCCAGGATCGAGGCCCAGAACACAACGAATTTTGCGACGATCGGTCACGTGGATCGCTTTGATCCGGCCCTGGATCGACTGCTCACGAAGAATGCCCGTATCGAGGTTCTTTGTGGAGGGTTTGAGTGGGCAGAGGGACCGGTCTGGGTCCCGGAGAAGGAGAACGCATTTGGTGGACATGTGTTGTTCTCAGATATCCCACACAATGCCGTAATGAAATGGCAAGAAGGTACGGGTGTGTCTGTCTTCATGAAGCCAGCCGGATACACGGGCGTGGCAGATTATGGGAAAGAGCCGGGCAGCAATGGGCTCGCCCTCGATGCCAAGGGAAGGCTTGTGCTTTGTGAACATGGCGATCGCCGTATTTCACTGCTCACACGTGGCGGTGGGAAGACGACTCTGGCCGATCGCTGGCAGGGTAAGCGACTCAATAGCCCCAATGACCTGGCAATTCGAGCTAATGGCGATATCTTTTTTACAGATCCGATTTATGGTTTACCACAGCGTGCAGAGGATCCCATGCGGGAGATCGATTTCTGTGGCGTTTATCGTCTAGAACCGAATGGGAAAGTGACGCTTCAGTACGATGGTATGTCACGTCCGAACGGCATTGCCTTCTCGCCGGATCAACGCACCCTGTATGTGGCTAACAGTGATGGCAAGGACCCCGTCTGGAGAGCCTTTCCGGTAAAGCCGGACGGCAGCCTGGGAGAACCCAAGCCGTTTTTTGATGCATCGAAAGAAAGTCGCATCAAGAGTGGTGGTGGTGATGGTTTGAAAGTCGATCGGGCCGGAAACGTGTTCGCCACCGGACCCGGTGGTGTACTGGTAATCTCTCCCCAGGGAAAACTGCTTGGACGGATCGTAACCGGCGAACGAATTGCCAATGTGGGGTGGGGCAATGATGGAACCGTCCTGTACCTGACGTCCGACATGTACCTCTGCCGTATCAAGACTCTCACGCGGGGCGCTGGTTGGAAGTAGTCTCGCGGCTAGTGATTCTTAACGACCTCAGTGTTGCCGACGATCATTGGGTGGCGGCAGGACGTGTGAGCGGAATCGCCTTGTAACCCTTCGGTGTCGCCGGTTTGAGCTGAACGCCGGGCGTGTAGGTCGCCGGATCAAAGAGGGGCCAGCTGTCGGTGCGAAACGGCGAGGCAGGAATCCCCTGCTGATTGTAAAGTAGGTTGCGCTGCGAGGGATTCATGGCCCAGGCATAACGAACAGCCTTCGGTTGCGGTACGGCAGCGGCCGAAACGACTACGGTGTTACCCGCAATGGTCGCCTTAGCCCAGTGGAAACGGCGATCGGTCCCAGCGATGGCGAATGCGTCGAGAGGTCCGTTTCGACCCGGCACCAGGTCGGTTCCGGGAGAATGGAATTTCAGAACTATCCGAGTGCCGTCGATCTGAGCGGATTCATAAACAGGTCCGCTGGCTGCGAAGTCACGATGGTAGGTCCCCTTTAACGCCTGGTAGGCTAATCGGAGGCCGATCGGTTTCTTGTCGAGTGGGTGCAGGAGAATCTCGTCGCCGGTGTCGATCGAAACAGCCATGCCGGTATTTGCAACCGAACGAGATACCAGTCGCATCATCTCGCGGTTGACGGCCCAGGCAGCATCGTCTTCAACCGGTTCCTTCTGGGCGGGATGCCAGCAGGGCAGCTGAACAAAATAGAAAGGAAATTGCCTGGAGACGTGGCCGCCAGACAGCTCGTGCCATGATTCGCGGTAGAAGCGGATGAGTTCCGTGAGTTGTCCCTGGTAGTTGGCCGCCTGGGCGAGATCCTTGGAATTCCGTTCTCCCTGGTACCAGATAGTCCCGCGAATTGCGTAGGGACGAATCGGGTGAATCAGGCCGTTGAAAATGTTGCCCGGATATTGGTGACCCTCGTTCTGTGGTTTCCTGAGAGTTGGCTTTCCTCTTCGTTCGCCATTTTTCCAGCGTTCCGTGGCCCGTGCCAACTGTTTCTTGGCCGTGGCGAGTTCGTAAGCGGCGGATTCTTTGTCCATCGCTTGGATGGAGGCGAGGGTCCGAGGATCGTCAAGCTGGATGGCTCGGGGCATCCAGCCTTCAATCGGCGTCCCGGCAAAAGGTTGGACGATGATCCCGACG